>Ga0209056_10004451_pt1 | contig 14784 bp, 10 predicted proteins | sample GraSoiAngelo_114_FD_185876 | JGI IMG/M metagenome (GOLD analysis project Ga0209056, IMG submission 185876) | Grasslands soil microbial communities from the Angelo Coastal Reserve, California, USA - 14_0903_13_40cm (SPAdes) (version 2) | ecosystem: Environmental > Terrestrial > Soil > Grasslands... | reverse complement strand
TGTCGCCCTTGTATGCGGCTGGGAATTGGTCGCCCGTGTAAAAGCACAAGTTAAGCGTCGCCGAGTGCGCCTGTACGAGCACGTCGGGGACGATGATCTTATCTGCCAGCTCAGGATGTTTCCCCTTGTGGCGCGGATCAGGATGATTGCCGATGTAAAAGCACGGCCAGCCGTAAAAACCGCCGGGGCGCACACTGCTGATGTAATCCGGCGGCAAATCTTCACCGATCTCGTCCCGCTCGTTAGTGCTCATCCAAAGCTCGTTCGTGCCGGGACGAAACGCGATGCCGACGGCGTTGCGAATTCCCCATGCGAAGACTTTTCGATCCGTGCCATCGGGGTTAAACTCGAAGATGCGGGCGCGATCAGCTTCCGCGGCGTTGTCGGAATCGTTTGAGTGCGAACCGATGGAGACGTACATTTTTTTGCCATCGGGCGAAAAGACAATGTCGCGCGTCCAATGACCGCCGCTGCGCAAGCGCGCAGCGCCGCCGGAAAGGCGGGCGGCCAACTGTTCCGCCGGTCCGCGCGCTTTTAGATCGCCGTTGCGATAGGGGAAACGAATGACGCCGTCGGTGTTCGCCGCGTACAGAAACTGCGGATCATCGCCCGGCGGATAAAAGGCAATGCCGAACGGTTTGTTCAAGCCGCGTTCTGCGAAAGTTTCGGTGACGTCGGGTTTGCCGTTGCTTCTTGTGTCGCGCAACACTTTAATACGATCGGCCCGGCTCTCCACGACGAAGATGTCGCCGTTCGGCGCGGCGAGCAGAAATCGCGGGTCGCGAAAACCGCTCGCGTACAGTTCGATCTTAAAACCGGGCGGAACTTGAGGCTGTGCATCCGCTAACCGTCGAGCGACGCGCGGTGGGTTAATCGACAGAAGATTTGAGCTGGGCGGAGGCAAATCTTGAACGGTAATTTTGCGACACACTCCGGGCGCATCGCTTCTCCAATCGCCCATCGCTGCCGTGCCGGTGAGGACGGTGCCGCTCTTTGTGGCACTGCCAACTTGAGCTGCAAAGACGAAGCTTGCTGTGATGAAGATCGCGCAAAGAAGACGAGCGAAGTCTCGATTTATCGTCACCTTCTCGAATCGCTTCGTACCGAAACATTGCGTGGATGAGGATAGCGCACGCCTTCGCGTCCTGGGGAGCACAGGCTGCCAGCCTGTAGTTGCCGGCAGCCCTGCCGGCAACATCTTTGTAACACAATCCCCACGGCTATGCATTTTTCCCAGTCTCGGCAGGCTGCCGAGACGGACAGGCTGGCAGCCTGTGCTCCCCAGAAGGACGTAATGCGCAACGCGAGAGGCGCGCTCCGCCCAACACAGCAACAATTCAGCGCGCGATTGTGCCAAGCGTTTCCACCAGCGTCGCGCCTTTCTTGCGATCGTTGATGACGAATGTGTTGTTCTCTCCGAGAGTGGACCACGGACCGCGGGGGACTTCGCTGAAATCCACAAATCGCCAGTCGGTCACATCCGTTGGTTGTAGCCCGAGGTAATCGCGCACTGCAGGCGAGACGTCGAGGCCTGCGCCTTTGGCCGTTCGCTGCCAAAAACGTATTGCCAGTGATCACTGCGGAACGGTCCGGCGTCTTCCCATTGGGCATAGGCGACACGATTGCCTTTGCGGATGGCGATCCAGCGACCTTTGCAGGTGGAAACGGCCGGCCCCTGATACGCGTCTTTAAACCACGGAACCACCTGCGGCGCTTCGGGCCGATGGCCCTCCTTTGCCTTGTCGTTGTAAGGAAGCGCGCAGTAAAATGGATTCAATCGCGGCGTGAAGTTAACAGGAATGTAATTACTGCGACGAGCGGGATCAGGGTCATCAACTCCGCCATAATTTTTGGTCCACTGCGCGTCCCAGCAACTTACCCGATTAGGAACGGGATTCTTGGGAGCCGGTTTTTCGCCGATCCAAAAAATAGTTGTCACAATGTCTTTCTTCCACGGGTACCGCTGTCCCAGTTCGGGGCGATCTCCGGCCAACTGCCCCGGGGTGAACGCGAGTGAACTGACATCAATCACACGATCGTCCGCCCTTTTCTCGGATTTTTTGCTGAACTTGGTTTTCGCAGGTTCCGTCTTTGCCGCTGCGCCGTGCGTGAAAAATGACACGATCGACGAAAGGATAACCGCGATCGTGTGAGTAAATTTTCCAACTTTCATTTGCTATGGCATCAGGCGGCGCCAAACCAAGGCGACGCAGCTCTTTCTTTATGTTTCGTGCACGACGGCGCGGATGCGCGTCAGTCGCGGCGAATTCGGATGCGCCTAAAACAGTTGCGCAATCTCAGTGCAGATTGAGGATAGTCAACCGCGAAAGTGTAGTCCCCCCGAAGAATGCCAATGCACGCACAAGGTGGATCGGCCCGCCGCGGCGGGACGATGCCGGACTCATCGCCGAAGGCGCAGATATCCGGCGACAGAGCCGCACTTGATTAGCCAACGCGTTGAGGAGTCGCCGCGGCGACCGTTCCACCTTCCATCTAAGGCGCAGGATGACTGCTAAAGTGCACGTTCACGATCAAACAAATTTTCCTGGATTCAAAATATCGTCCGGATCGAGCGCTTGCTTGAGTCGGCGATGCGCGTCGCGTACCACTTCACTGGTCGCCTGCGGCCACCAGCGTTTTTTTGCCAGGCCGATTCCGTGTTCGCCCGTGATCACGCCGCCCCAGGCCAGCACCTGCGCGAAAAGATCGTCCAGCGCATGCTCGACTTTTTCCCGCACCGCGGCGTCGCGGTTGTAACGGACGGCCATGATGTTGACGTGAATGTTGCCATCACCGGCGTGGCCAAAGCAGGCGATCGGAAATCCGTGCTTTGCCTGCAGCGTTTCGGCGAACTCCATCAGATCGACCAGGCGGCTGCGCGGCACGACTACGTCCTGGTTCAATTTCGTGAGGCCGGTCGCGCGAAGCGAATTACTAAACTGACGGCGCAACGCCCAGAGCTTTTCGCAATCTGCCTCGCCAGTCGCCAATTCGAGCGCGTTTGGTTTTCGTTTCTCGAGCAATTCGCGAATGGCGGTGGACTCGCTGCGAACGCTCGCCTCTTGTCCGTCGAGATCGACCAGCAGATGCGCGTTACCCTCGGGCACAATCATTTTGCCGAGGTCGCGTCGTGCCGCTTCCAGAGTGAAATGATCAGCGATTTCCAATGACGAGGGGAGAAATCCCGCTGCAAAAATCGCCTGCACGGCTTCGGCAGCCTGGGCTGCGCTGGCAAACGCCGCCGACAAAGTCGCGCGTGCCGGCGGAAGCGGGAGCAAACGCAGCGTGATCTCCGTGACCACGCCGAGCATTCCTTCCGACCCGACGAAGAGGCCAATCAAATCGAACCCGGTTTTATTTTTGTGGACGCGTCCGCCGGTGCGCAGCACGTCGCCATTTGCCAGCACCACTTCAAGACCGATCACGTAGTGGCGCGTCACGCCATATTTCAAACAGCGTGGGCCGCCGGCATTCGTCGCAACGTTTCCACCAATAGTGCAGTCTTTCATGCTCGCCGGATCGGGCGGATAAAACAACTTTTGCGCGCGCACCGCGGCCTTCAGATCAGCGGTAAATACACCCGGCTCAACCACCGCAACCGCATCGGCAAAGCTAATTTCCTTGATCCGATTCATCCGAATGAGAGACAACGCGATCCCGCCGCGCGCGGGCACGCAACCGCCCACATAACCAAATCCGCCGCCCCGCGCTGTTACTGGAATTTTTTCAAGCGAAGCGAAGCGGAGCAGCTTACTCACGTCGTTTGCCGATCTGGCGAAGACAACAACTTCCGGCTGGTGCGCCGCGAACCATTTATCGCTGCTGTGCGCCGCGAGCGTGTCCGGATCGGCTGCAATTGCATCATCGCCTAACAACGTACGCAGCCCGTCGCCCAAAGTCGTGCTCATGCTCGTAATCGTAATCGTTGACGTGTTGTGATTTACGGGAAATTGATTTGCATATCACAGTTACAATGTAAAATGTTTGCTGGTTTAACTTCGGCCTCAACTCACGATGCACACGCGATTCTCGTTCCATGATATGACACTGGATGTGCCATATCATCGCGCCATGACGAAGATGGCGATGTTCATCGCTCGACAGCGCAGGCACGGAGTTTTGCTGCGAGGTGCTCTGACGGAATTGGAATTGCTCCGTTCCCCATAGCAATCGTTATCTTCTGCCAGTCCGACCAAGCAGCTGAAATTGCAAGATATTACCTGAGAATCTAAGATGTTTACAAATTTGGAAGCTTCGACAACCCACAGCCATCTCATCGCTCCACACGGTGGCGAACTTGTTAATCTCATTGTAGACGACGAAAGAGCGGCCGAACTAAAAGCGCAATCGAGGGACTTCCCTTCGTGGGACTTGACGGCCCGCCACATCCGCGATCTTGAACTGCTGATGCATGGGGCTTTCTCTCCCTTACGTGAGTTCATGACTAGGGGAGATTACGAAGGCGTCTGCCATAATATGAGGCTGACGAGCGGCCTTCTCTGGCCGATACCGATCACACTCGATGTTACCGAACCTTTCGCTAAAGGCCTGAAGCAAGGGAGCAGCAAGATCGCGCTCCGGGATGCAGAGGGGGTAATGCTCGCCGTGTTACATGTGGAAGAGGTGTGGCAACCGGATCGTAAAGCTGAAGCGAAAGCGGTTTTTAATACCACTAGCCCGCTTCACCCCGGGGTGAACTATCTGCTGAACAAAGAAAATCCATGGTATGTAGGCGGCCGTATCGAAGGTCTCCAGCCGCCGGCGCATTACGATTTCAAGAATCTCCGTTTAACTCCAGCCGAATTGCGGGTCGAATTCGCCCGGCTCGGTTGGCGCCGTGTCGTGGCATTTCAGACGCGTAATCCCATGCATCGCGCGCATGTGGAATTGACTCTCCGGGCAGCGAAACAGGTTGAAGCTAATCTGCTGATCCATCCCGCGGTTGGGGTAACCAAACTTGGCGACGTCGATTACTTCACGCGGGTCCGGTGCTATCAACGACTGCTCACGAAGTATCCGCATGGAACGGCAAAACTCTCCTTGTTGCCACTCGCCATGCGCCTGGGCGGACCACGCGAAGCGATTTGGCACGGGTTGATTCGAAAGAACCACGGCTGCACACACTTCATCGTGGGACGCGATCACGCCGGCCCAGGCAAAGACGGAGACGGAAAGCCATTTTATGGGCATTATGAAGCTCAAGAACTATTCAGGAAACACGAAGCTGATATCGGGGTCAGCATGGTTCCGTTTAGCATGATGGTGTATGTGGAAGATGAAGATAAGTATTTTCCGGAGGACGAAGTTCCCAAGGATAAACACGTCTTGCACCTCTCCGGCACGGAATTGCGTCAGCGATTAAATGAGGGGCGTGACATTCCTCCATGGTTTACCTATCCCGAGGTCGTACAGGAACTGCGGCGCAGTTTTCCACCACGGCACAAACAGGGTCTGACAGTCTTTTTCACTGGCCTCTCAGGCGCCGGTAAATCGACGATTGCCAGCGTTCTCGTCACCAAATTTCTCGAAGTGGGCGGCAGGCCAGTAACGCTTTTGGATGGCGATCTGGTCCGCAAGCATCTTTCTTCAGAACTAGGCTTTTCGAAGGAACATAGAGACCTCAACATTCACCGGATCGGATACGTCGCTTCCGAGATTACCAAGAATGGCGGCATTGCAATTTGTGCTCCGATCGCGCCGTATGACTCTACTCGCAAACATGTGCGCGCCATGATCGAGCCAGTTGGCGGATTTATTCTGGTGCATCTCTCCACGTCGGTTGACGTATGCGAACAGCGCGATCGCAAAGGTCTCTACGCGAAGGCGCGGGCTGGAATTATCAAGGAATTCACCGGCATTTCGGACCCCTACGAGGAGCCTACGGATGCTGAAGTGGTGATCGATACCGCCGAGCTCACACCGGAAGAGGCTGCGCAGGAAATCATCCTGCATTTAGAGCGTGAAGGCTTCATCGGACTTAATGAAGAACTTGCCTGAACGCGAAGCGAAGTTCATATTGAGAATCTCCCCGCAGGACACGCGCATTTTTGCGTCGGCTGCAGGGGTGCACCCAGAACATCGTGTTGAAAACGATATCTTCACCTCAATCCGCGCGCGATGCGGAGGACAGGGCCTTAGAGACAGGTCCGGAAAAAGCGCGGAGGCGAGTCATGGTCATTGGACTGGACTGCGCAGCGCCTGAGTTGGTCTTTGATCGCTGGCTTGATGATTTGCCAAACTTGAAGTCGATCTGCCGGAGTGGACTGCACGGGCTGCTCCGCTCGTGCGATCCGCCCATCACGGTGCCGGCATGGTCGGTGATGATGTCCTCCAAGAGTCCTGGCCGGCTTGGAGTTTACGGGTTTCGAAACCGTGCAGATCACTCGTACGACCGGTATTCCATCGCCAACTCGCTTGCGATTAAAGAAGACCGGCTCTGGGACATCCTATCGCGCAGTGGAAAACGTTCCATTGTCATAGGCGTGCCGGGAACCTACCCACCACGCCCCCTGAATGGCTTAATGGTAACCGACTTTCTAACTCCGGACACGACCTGCCAGTACACGCATCCGCCTGAACTCAAACAAGAAATAGAGCAGGTGGTTGGCGAATATATTTTGGATGTGCGTGATTTTCGATCCGGCAACAAGGAGAAGATTCTGGCTGACATTTATGAGATGACCCGGAAGCGCTTCCAGCTCGCGCGGCATCTGCTGGCGAAGGGAGATTGGGATTATTTCATCATAGTTGAAATGGGCATCGACCGTATCCACCATGCGTTTTGGGACAATATGGATCCGGCTCATCGCTTCTACGAGCCCGGCAACAAATTTGAGAATGCGATTCGTGATTACTACCAAGAAGTGGACCGTGAAATCGGCGCGTTACTGGCGTTTGCCGATGACGCGACGGCCGTGCTGGTGGTCTCCGACCACGGCGCCAAGCGGATGGATGGCGGCATCTGCGTTAACGAATGGCTGCTTGCGAATGACTACCTGGCTCTCGCCGAAAAGCCCGCCCGCGCAAAGCCGCTCTCGAAAGTCAAAGTCGATTGGTCCCGGACGAAGGCATGGGGCGACGGCGGATACTATGCGCGTGTCTTTCTCAACGTCGCGGGCCGCGAGCCAAACGGAACCATCGCACCAGGAGATTATGAAAGAGTGCGTGATGAACTGAGCGCTGGGCTGAAAGCGATTCCGGACGAAAACGGACACGCAATCGGCACGCAAGTTTTCCGGCCAGAGGAATTATATAAAGAGGTGCGCGGTGTGGCGCCGGATCTGATCGTTTATTTTGGCGCTCTTTTCTGGCGCTCCGTTGGCACTGTGGGCGATGGAAAAATACACACCTTCGAAAACGATACTGGGCCGGACGGAGCCAACCACGCGGAGAACGGCATCTTTCTTTTCCGGCCAGCTAACGGTCGCGTGCCAGGTGGACGCCGAATCGACGGGCTTCGTATAATCGACATCGCACCCATGATTTTGCAGATCTTTGACCTGCCAGTTCCCGTAGATATGGAAGGGAAAGCCATTGCCTCGCCGATCTATCATGACTATGCAGCCTCGTAATTTTCTTAAGCAAATAAGAATGGTGCGCGCTCGTGCGCCTCTGCGGCTGAGCTTTGGCGGGGGCGGCACTGATGTCTCACCTTACGCCGATACGCGCGGCGGCTGTGTACTCAACGCCACGATTTCGCGCTGCGTCTATGCGACATTAGTGCCCAAGTCGGAGCGTTCGATCGGTTTCCGCTCGTTCGATTATGGGACGGTGGTTTACTTCACCGAGGAAGAACACTTCCACTTCAATGGTCAAATGGATCTGGTCAAGGGGGTGCTGAAGCGCTTCGAACTCGACAAGCTCCGCTCGGAGGGCTTCGATCTTTTCGTCCATGCCGACGCTCCGCCGGGCTCGGGTCTCGGCAGTTCCTCCACGTTCACCGTGGCGCTCATCGGCCTGTTTCGCGAGTTGCTTGGGCTATCGATTACACCCAATGGCATAGCCGCCCTAGCGTACGAGATCGAACGCAGCGACGTAGGAATCAAAGGCGGCCGACAGGACCAGTATGCCACTGCTTGTGGCGGCTTTAATTTCATGGAGTTCCATGGTGAACAGGTGATCGTCACCCCGCTGCGACTCAGCGATTTTATCATCAACGAACTTGAATACAACCTGCTCCTCTGTTCCATGGGCAGCCGCGAATCCCAGCCAATTATCGGCAGGCAGATGGAAAGTATAAAAAATGAGGAGGCTGAGCCGCTTGCAGCGATGGACAAGACCAAAGAAATCGCAATCGAGATGAAAAAGGCGCTATTGCTGGGAGACCTCGATCGTTTCGGATACATGCTTCACGAGGGTTGGTTGCAGAAGCAAAAGATGGCTTCGGGCATTACCACGCCGCACATTGACGAGGTTTATGCGGAAGCACTCAAGGCTGGTGCCCTCGGGGGCAAGATCACCGGCGCAGGCGGAGGCGGCCACATGATGCTCTACTGCCCGTTTAATAAACGCCACATGGTCAGAGAGCGTCTCACCGCGATGGGCGCAAGGGTCATTGATTTTCGATTCGACCCAGTCGGCATGCAAACTTGGAGGGTTTACAAATGAACGTCCAGCGACTGCCTCGCCCGCACAACTTTACGGAACCCGGCATGACGTTTAACCTGCTCACCACATGAAGAAGGTTCCGAAGGTAGTCGTCATCGGCTTGGACGCCGCAACTTGGACAGTTATCCGGCCATTGATGGCGGAAGGAAAAATGCCGAATCTGGCGAAGCTGATGAAAGCCGGCGTCTCGGGACCGCTCCAGTCGATCATGCCCCCAATCACGCCGCCCGCATGGACCTCCTTTATGACCGGCAAGAATCCGGGCAAACACGGCATCTATAATTTCATCAAGAGCGAGCAGGGCAGCTACGCAATGAAGTACGCGAACGCCACCTCGCGCCGTGCGCCGACAGTTTGGAAACTCTTGAACGATGCCGGTTACACCGTCGGCACGATGAACGTTCCGTTCACCTATCCACCGGAACCTCTGAACGGATTTCAGATTTCAGGAATGGATACGCCCTCCGAGACCAGCCCCTTTATTCATCCTCCCGAGTTGCGGGATGAATTGGTCAGGCACGTCGGCGGAATCCAACTCGATGTCAGGTTCCTCGGCGCAATGTCGACCGACGAACGGCGGGATCAAGTCCTCGCGGAGATGAAACAGATTGACGAGCAGTGGACCAAGGCTGCACTCTATATCCTGGAGAATCATCCCCAGGACGTGATGATGTTTGTCTTCATGTCCATCGATACCGTCCAGCATCACTTCTGGCACCACATGGACAAGGAGCATTTTCTCCACGATCCAGCGCGGGCGCCTAAGTTCGGCGACACCGTTTGCAAAGTCTATGAGCGACTCGATGCCGCTACGGGCCAGATTATCGATCGGCTTCCGCCCGAGACGGCGGTTTTTGTCGTCTCCGACCATGGCGGCGGACCGACGGTTGACCGGACCATCTATCTCAATCGCTATCTCGCCCAGCTCGGGTTGCTTCATTACAAGGACAACGCCGTTTCGCCTTTGCGAAAGCTCGCCCAAAAGGTTTTGCGGGCAGGCTTCTCCGCCTTGCGTGGCACGCTCACTTCGCGCCAGAAAACGAAACTCGCGGAACTCTTTCCCAAACTGCGTGAAAAGAGTGAACTGGCCTATTCATCCTTCACAGACATCGATTGGACCCGGACGAAGGCTTACTGTAGCGAAGTCCTGGCGTCGCCGCCGAGCATCCGGATCAATCTGAAAGGAGTCAAGCCTCAGGGAATCGTTGACCCGGCTGATTACGAATCGTTAATCACTTCCATTATCGAGAAATTGGCCGACCTGAAGGACCCGCGCACCGGCAAGCCGGTCATCAATCGAGTCTATCGCCGGCACGAAGTTTTTCAGGGACCCTTTGCCGACGAAGGAGCTGATCTAATCCTTGATTGGTGGAGTGAGAACAGCCTTTTTTCGACCGAGCCCAGCTTCCCTGAACATACTAACGAACCGGCCCTGAGCATCCGGGAGCATCTGCCGCAAGGGAAAGCGGAATGGGGCGGCACTCATCGCCTCTACGGGATCATCGTCGCTCGGGCGCCGGCGTTTAAGGCGGGGGCGAAGATCGAGAATGCACGGCTCATCGATATTGCTCCAACGCTTCTTCATTTACTCGACGTACCTGTGCCGGAAGATATGGACGGCAAAGTCCTGACGAGCTTTTTTCAGCCCGACTTTCTTTCGGCGCACGCCGTCCGGGCTGGAGCGGCTTCCGGAACGTCCGGGACAGATCGTCCGAGCGGTTACACCGACGAGGAGTCTGCGAAAGTCGAGGAACGTCTCCAAGCTCTCGGCTATCTTGAGTAATCGCGCCCGAGGAGGTTATTCACCGTGTTCGAAAACATTCGTGAGGACATAGGCCGCAAAATCCGCGGATACGGCGTGCGGCCGCAGGATAAAACCTTTTTTCGTAAACGCATTACGCCTTTGCTTGAACTCGGAACAGCGGCAGTGGTCGTGTATCGTTTCGGGCGCTGGGTTTACAGCATCAAAATTCCCGTCCTCCGTCAGTTGCTGATTTTCATTTATCTGGTCATTAACACAGTTTGCCTCATGCTCACTGGCATCCACATCCAGCGGGAGAGCGACATCGGACCCGGGTTGGTTGTCCACAATTGCAGTTGCATCTTTGTTCTAGCCAAGCGAATTGGCCACAGTTGCACAGTTAATCAGGGCGTGAGCGTTGCTAGTATCCGCGGGACCGGCTGGCCAACCATTGGCAATAATGTTTATCTCGGTGCCGGATGTAAGGTGATGGGGGGCGTGACCGTAGGCGATAACGTGGTGGTCAGCGCAAATTCCCTCGTTATCGCCGATGTTCCGAGCAACTGCACCGTATTGGGCGTGCCAGCTCGTATCATTTCGCGCCAGCCCGTTAGCCCGTATCTCAAATCTCCGGTTATGACGACATGAGAAAGGCTGCGCCACGTCGCAGGAACGGAACCGGCTACTCGATCGCCATGGTAGCGGCCTGTCCTTTCCCCGCCAATTATGGCTCCCCCGCTAGCATTCGGGAGATGTCCGACACGCTTTCGGACATGGGGCACAACGTTCACATCGTTACTTACCCGACCGGTCAGGAAGGGATCCGCGTTCGCCGCGCCAAAGTTCATCGGACCGCGGCTTTTCGGCTGGAGAGGAATGCCAAGATTGGCCCCTCCTCGGAAAAGTTCGTACTCGATTTTCAATTACTCCGGCTCCTTTGCCGAGTCATCCGCCGCGAGCACATAGATATTATTCATGCGCATAACTATGAAGGTGCGCTTGTGGGAATCATGGCCAAGTGGCTGACCGGGCGGCCGCTTCTTTATAATGCGGTCAATACGATGGCTGATGAGTTAGCCGGTTATCAGTTCATCCGGCCCGCCTGGCTGGCTCACGGACTCGCGCGCGGCCTCGATTGGTTCACGCCGATCTTTCCCAATCATATCACGGCTGTGTCACCTGAACTTCGGAGCTGGTTCATCGACCAGGGCGTTCCCGCCACCAAGGTAGACTTGGTTCCGGCGGGTATCGAACCGGAGTTGTTTGATCATCCCGAGCCGGAAAAGCTTCGCCAAAGGTATCAGCTCGATGGCCGCCAAGTCGTCATGTACACCGGAGTCCTGAACGCCTATCAAAGAATCGATTATCTGCTAAGGGCTTTCGCAGTTGCGTTGCGAGAAAAACCGGATGCGCTTCTACTGATCGTTAGTGCATTGGTATTGGAGGCAGAGGAGAAAGAATATCGGCAATTGGCTGGGGAACTGGGAATCTCGCGCTCGATCATCTGGATATCGCCGCACACGTTGAAAGATCTCCCGAGTTATCTCGCGCTCGCTGATGTTTGCGTAGTGCCCCGGCCCGAGTGCCCCGGTCATCCGATAAAGTTGTTGAACTACATGCTCGCTGGAAGACCGATCGTTTCCTTTGCTGGCGGTGCCAAGGGTATCCGTCATCTGCACGACGCTTTCATTGTTCCTAATCACGATTGCGAAGCCTTGGGCCGCGGAATCGTCACTCTTCTAAATGAACGAACACTCGCAACCGAGTTGGGCGCCAACGCGCGAGCCACCGTTCTGGCCAACTTCGACTGGCGGCATATTTGCGCGAAGATCGAGCGCATTTACCACAGGCTTTTGGAGGCGCCAGAGTCCACCTGCAGGCAAACTGAGCTGGCCGCGTCCGCTGCGCCCAGACGCTGACACACTTCGTCTGTGGCTTCGCCAATCGCACACAGCTTTGCCGGATTCTGGACTTTCCTCGTCTTTGCGAAGCAATTGCAAATTCGCGTGGCCGCGCAATGGCGCCAATATCTTCTGCGTCTTGGAGTACTGGTAGTGCTTGCCAATTTGCCTGATTTCGATTTTCCTATAAGCCTCGCATTCCTTGGAAACAGTAGTCTGCACCATGAGTTTTCGCACAGTTTAGCAGCGGCCGTGCTCGTGGCGCTGGCTGTAAGCTGCGTGTGGCGGATCGTACCAGGTTTCTGGCGAAGTGCGATGATCTACTTCACGGCATACGGCTCACATCTTTTGATTGACCTCTGCACCGGCCCTACGCTGGGCTGGACGAACACCAGCTCTGGCATTCCTCTGCTGTGGCCGTGGCCCAAAAAATTCAGCTCGCCCTTGATATTGATTCCCGGCGTCCATGGCAAAGATTTTGCCGCCTTGTTCAGCCTCAATAACGTTTGGTCGTGCATTTATGAACTACTAACCTGCGGTGCAATTACGGCAGTCGCTCTTGTATTGTGGAAAGGAAGACTGAAATCGCGGTTCGTTTGAATATTTCGGCTCAGCAGAAGAAGTGATTTTGCGATCCAGGCGACAGTTCGTGCGGAAATCCCCGTTGGCCGGTTCAAAATCGCTGTCCTTGATCAGTGCTCGGTTGCCGAATTACCAGCGGAAATCCACACCGAGCTAAATCGGACGTTTCCAAAGATTAGGCTCGACAATTCGCCATGGATTGGCTAATATCGGCCTTAAGTACGAAAACATTTCGCCTGCCTTTGCTGATTGGTTTCGCCTTTGCTTCCTCGGCGTTAGCCCAATCCCTTTTTGTCCCCGCGAGACTCTCCGATGAAGTTGCTGTGATCGACACCTCGAGCAACCAGGTAGTCACCCAAATCCCCGTCGGCGATTACCCGATTCGTATTGCCATGACACCGAATCGGCGCAAGGCTTTTGTTTCCGACGGGCTTTCCGCAAGCATCTCGGTTCTAGACACGGTGGCGCTAACAAACACAGCCACCATCCCGGTGAACAGGGAACCCGGAGAGAGCGCCATCACGCCGGATGGTCGACGTCTTTTCGTCCTGCATCAAATTAGCCTCCAGGGTGACCAGACGCACTGCCCCGTCGACGTTATTGATACGGCAACCAATCTACTCATCACCACTGTCACTATTCCCGGGCATTGGGCCAAAGACATTTTGTTCACGCCGGATGGACGCTTCGCGTATATCGCGAACTTCTCCAATGGAGAAGTGGATGTGATCGATACCGCCACTTACCAAGTAACGAATATCCCCACCGGGGCTGGCTCACGTCGTCTTTGTATCTCTCCCGCGGGTGACCGCGTCTACGTCACTAACATTAAGGACGACTCCGTATCCGCCATCGACACAGCGACGCAACAAGTGATCGCGACCATTCCTGTTGGACAAAGCCCGGAGGGAATTGGGATTACGCCCAACGGCGAGGAGGTTTACGCGACCAACCAGCTTGATGGCACAGTCTCTGTCATCGATACCACCAGGTTGACTGTGATCGCGACCATCCCTACCGGAAGACTTCCCCAGAGAGTGGTATTTTCGCGTGATGGAGCAACGGCCTTCGTAGAAAATGGATATTCCGACACTGTTTCGGCCATTGACACCGCCACGCATACGGTCATCGCAACGCTCCCCACCGGACACAATCCTTTCACTATGCTGGTCAGCCCAAACGGTAGGGACCTGTACGTGTGCAACGCCGGCGACACGACTGTAACGGTCATTGACATTCCATCGGTAACCGTCTCTGACACAATTGCTGATGTCGGGTCCGCACCTTTTGACCTGGCATTTGGTCGCTAGTTGTCGGGGCCCCGAATGCGAATCACCGCTACGCGGCAATGCACGCCAATGTTTGCTCAACGAGTTCCTCAAAGAGCATCGTGAGGCGGAAGAGCAAGAGCACAAGCTCGCCGCCCAAGATAGCGGGTTGCAGCGGAATGCGACGATTCGGCCAGCTAACGAGAAACTGCGCTTCTATCCGGTCATCGCAGTCCCCGCCGTGAACTCGTTCTGAAGCAAGCACATTTCATGACCACGGAAGAAGTAGGAGACATCGAATTAATGTCGTTTCGGCGCAGCAGAAGAAGTGATTTTGCGAGCGAGCCGACAGTTCGTGCGGAGATCCACCCCTGGCGGGTTCAAAACCGCTGTCCTTGACCGGTGTGTTCGTTGTCCAACCACCAGCGGACATCCACACCGGCGTAAGTCGGAGGTTTCCAAAAATTAGGCTTGACATATTTCGGCGGTGGATTGCCTAATACTGGCCTTAGGTATGAAAACATATCGCTTGCCTTTGCTGTTAATTATTTTCGCCTTTGCCTTCGCTTCATCGGCTTTGGCCCAATCGGCGCAGATGTCGCCCACGCGCCAGCGTTCTCTTTTTTGCCCCGCGAGATACTCTGATGAGGTTGCTGTGATCGACACCTCGACCAACCAGATAGTC
>Ga0209056_10004450_pt1 | contig 14787 bp, 17 predicted proteins | sample GraSoiAngelo_114_FD_185876 | JGI IMG/M metagenome (GOLD analysis project Ga0209056, IMG submission 185876) | Grasslands soil microbial communities from the Angelo Coastal Reserve, California, USA - 14_0903_13_40cm (SPAdes) (version 2) | ecosystem: Environmental > Terrestrial > Soil > Grasslands... | reverse complement strand
CGCGATCATCGCCCGCAACGCTTTTCCCACGTACTTCAGCAGGCGGGGGTCTTCCTTGAGGAGGGCCCATCCGACCTTCGAGGGAAAGTCAATGTCGCCCTTCTTCTCAATGAGCCGAATCATTTGCGGACTATCGAAGATGTCGAACAGTTCCTCGAACTGTTGATCCGTCAGCTTTGAGAAGCTCTCGTGGATCGCGAGGTCCTTGCGCAACTCCTTCCCGATCGATTTTGTCCAGGCGCGGTGGTATCGGTGCAGCATCCTCGAGGAGAAGTCCTTCGCTTCGAGCGCTTCGATCGCGGTCGTCGCGGCGACGTCGGAGCAGGTGAGGGCCGTGAAGATGCCGCCCCCGGAAACGGCCTTTGCTTGGCAGGCCGCGTCGCCCACGACGAGGACGTTGTCTGCGTACGTCCGGCGTGGGAATCCGAGGGGGATGCCGCCCGCGATGTAGAGGATCGGCTGGGCTCCCTTCGTGTACTGGCGGACCTCCGGACGTAGCAACATCCGTTCGAGGTACGCGAAAGCGTTCCCTTCGCCGACGCACAGGCCGACCCGCGCCGTGTCCCCGCTCGGGATGATCCATCCGAAGAAGCCCGGAGCGATTTCGTTGCCGATGAACAGCTTGACGAATCCCGGATCGCCCATGACGCCCGTCATCTCGACCTCGAAGCCGGGGATGATCTTCTTGGGCCGGAGGATGTTGAACCACTTCGCGACGTTCGACCGGACCCCATCGCAGCCGACGAGGAGCTTGCATTTCAGCGTCTTCGTCTCGCCGTCCTGATCGAGCACGACTTCGACGCCTCCATCCTGCCGGCGGGCCGATTGTGCCTGTGCTCCGAGGAACGTGTGCGCCCCTTGGCGGACCGCATCCGTCGCGATCGCGCGGTCGAACATCGCCCGCTGGACGACGACCGCTTCCGTGTCGTGCCCGTCGATCACGAGCTTTCGTGCCGATGGAGAGTAGAGCTCCGCCCCGTGCACCGCGCCGATGATCGTCTCCTTGCAATGCACGTAGTCGAAGACGCGGGGCGTGACGAGGCCGCCGCACTGAATCGGTTCCCCGATCTCCCGGTGTTCCTCGACGAGCGCGACCTCGTATCCCGCGGCCGCGACCTTCCCCGCGAGATATCCTCCCGCCGGTCCCGCGCCGATCACGACGACGTCGAAGGAGCGCGCGGAGGTGACCACGTTCCGGCATCACTCCTTCAGATTCATGATGATCTCGAGGAAGTTCTCGAGGTGTTTCGACAGGGAGGCGTTGTCGGTGTACCCGCAGGCCGACAGGTCCGGAGCCGCGATCAAGGCCGAGGCCCCGTCGACGATCACGTCCGTCGCGATGAGCCCCTTCCGGTGGACGGAGGACGCGCCTTGCGGGATCTTCTGGCCGGGTTCCGTGATGATCGTGAATCGAATGCCGCGTGCGACGGCCTGGTCGATCTTCTTCCCCATGCTCTCTCGGATTTCCGAGAACGTCGGGGTCGCGACGATGCACGTCTCCGACGCCTGATCGATCAACTCGCCGATCTTCTCAAGGACCCGCGGCTTCGTGATGATTGTGTAGACGAGCTGCGGCTCGCCCTTGGACCGCAGGACCTCGTGGAGCAAGTCGAGCTTGCTGAACGTGTCCTCCAGATGGTCGATCACGCGGCCCTTGACCTTGCCCGGCGCTTCGGGCTTGAAGATCGTCGGCCGGCCGCGGGTCGAAATCGCGAATCCTTTTTGGCAGAGGCTCTGGAGGACCTTGTACGCGGACGTCCGCGGGATGTGCGCCGTCTCCGCGATCGTCTCCGCGCTGCCGTAACCGTGCGCGACGAGCGCGATGTACCCGCGGGCCTCGTATCCGGAGAGGCCGATGGACTCGAGGGTCTTCGTGGCCCGTTCGAACTCCTGCTCCAAGTCCACTCCCTGAGCGAGGAGCTTCGACAGGTCTTGCGGAACCACGGCGCACGATACCCTCGGACGCCACTTTATCTTTTCGAAACGGCCGGGAGCGCACCTTTATGCGGGCCGAACCTTCCTTCCGGTCCGATGGGATCTGCGCGTCCCGCGCTGCTTGCACTCATCGTTGTCCTCATGGTGTTTTGGAGCGTCGTGCCGTCGACGCAAGGACAGGGTCCTGCGGGCAATCTCGTCGTCTCGACGGACTACGAACTCTTCGGCACCTACGACTTGCGAGGGGGAGGCCACGTCACCTGGACGTGGACAGGCTCGCGGGCGACGGACTTCCGGCTGAAGCTGTTGCATCTATTCGATGAATACACCACGATCCCCCGTGGATTCGTATACGCGGGCGCAACCACGAACGCGAACCGCGACGGTCGCCTCGACTCGCTCGAGGGCGTAGCCTATACAGACCTGCTCGAGAGATCCCTCGAGAACGCGCCGCGAGGCACGCAGTCCCAGTACCTGCAAATGTTCCCCTTCGATCTGCGAGACAAGACCGGCGATCCCGCGACGAGCTTCGACCGCAGCACGTCAGGCCTCGCAGGGGCCAACGCGTCCACCTCAAGTCCCGTCGAAATCCGCTTCCTCTTCGAGGCGAACATCACGACCACGAATGGCCGTGTCCCCCTGGCGACCTCGGCGCTGGTGAGCCCGGTGTACCAGATTTTCTCCTATCGGGCGGTCCAGTCCCCGATGCTCAACAGCTCCGGATCGTATCCGGGATCCTGGCCCTTCCTCCCGGAAAACGGCTGGCACGTCGTGACGGTCGGAGGCCGGGCAGCGTTCTGGGCCGGCAACGACACGACGGGCCTCTATGACAACAACCTCGATGCCTCCAGCAGGACATCGGCCGATCCCCCGCTCGCCGCTGACCCGGCGTACGTTCCATTCGATCTCCGGTTCGCATCAAACGCGTGGGCCACGTTCAATTACACGGGCTCGGTCCGCCCGGGCGACTACCTTCGGCTCGAATATGCGCATCCGCCGGCCTACACCGATTGGACGAGTCTCTCCTTCAGCTCGGGACCGACGTTGCCATCGACCGCGCCCCTTCAGTGGGCCAACGCGACGGTGGATCTTTCGAGCCTGCTCGGCCAACAGGTTCGCTTGCGATTCCGCTTCCATTCCGACGGAGCGCTGACAGCGTCGGGATTCTACATCCGCGATTTCGACCTCCACGCGCCGGCCGATTACACCGGAGAGGTCGTCGAGGCCGACACGCACTACCTGATCGGCCTCCTCAGTTTCTCGGATCCCTCCGTCTCCGCGGGCGGCCTCCAGCTCATCCGGACCCCGGGAGGCGAGTTGGTCACCTACGGCGCGACGTGGGATCCCTCCCGCGTGCCCCGCGACACGATCCAGTTCCGCACCTTCGATCTCCTGGAGAACCCGCAGATCCTGTTCGTCGTCATGATCGCGGCCACGTACGCGATCTCGCGGTTGCAGCACGGAGCCTACGAGCGGTACCGCGCGTCGTATCAGGCCGAGTACCGCCCCGCGGCCCTCCGGAACAAGTGGATCCACCGGGCGGGGAAGGTCGGCATCGGGATCCTGATCCTCTTCTATTTCGTCCCGACGGCCCTGTGGTTCGTCGGCCTCCGCGCGGTCGTCTCCGGCCTGGCGTTCTGGTTCCTCGCCGTCGCCATGGCCGTCGGCTTTGGGTACGGCACGCGCGCGTCCTACGATCGCCGCCTGCGGAGGACGCTCGCTCCGATCGTCGGCGAAGAAGGTCCTGTCGTCCAGAAGATCATCGTGCCGGCGCCGACGGAGTCGTCCGCCCCCGTCGTCGGCGAGTGCGTCCAATGCCGCCAGCCGATCCATCAGGACGACCGGACGTACCGGTGCACCTGCGAGGCCCTCTACCACATCGCCTGCGCGTCCGGCCTCGTTCGTTGCGCGAACTGCCAGCAACCGATCGCGGCCGGGGTCACGCAGCAGCGAGGGCAGGTCTCCCTCCGGTGCGAGTCCTGCGGGGAGCTGCAGCCCGTCCTCGAGGGGACGGACCCGCGGGCGACAACCTGCGCGAACTGCGGCGGGCGCCTGCGCCATCTGGAGACCGGCAAGCGCTACCTGCTCGTGGCGCGGAACCCGGCCCTCGCGGTCACCTGGATGCGGGACCTCGTCAAAGGTGGGAAGTCGGGGCTCATCATGACGACCGCGTCCCCCGAACGCCTGCGCCTGGAGTTCGGCATCAAGAAGGCGCCGATCGTCCAAATCTCCAGTCGGGTCCCCGGCGCGGTCCATCCGAAGGACCTCGATCCCGCGCTCCGCGCGATCCTGCCGATGGCCCGCGAAGGGAAGGGCGGCGTAATCCTCTACGACGGACTCGATGAGGTCATCGCGGAGGCTTCTCTCGCGGACGTGATTCGATTCCTCCGGAAGGCGAACGACATGGCCTTCGTCCATGGCGTCACGGTCATCGGCCGGGTCGGGCCCGGTCGCCTCTCGGACGTCGACCTCAAGAGGCTCAACGCGGAGTTCGACGAATTCCTCGATGTGTCGGCACAGCCATAAAGCAGCTATTCCGGCGGCCCGTTCCATCGGACCCCGATCGAATGCTCGACGCCGAGCTGGTCGAGGATGCGGGCGACGACGAAGTCCACCAGATCTTCGATCCGTCGGGGCCCTCCATAGAATCCCGGAGAGGCCGGCAGGACCACGACGCCGAGGCGCGCCAACTTGAGGAGGTTCTCGAGGACGATCGCGCTCAGGGGCGTCTCGCGGGGGACGAGGACGAGGGGCCGCCGTTCCTTGAGGGCTACCGCGGCCGCGCGGGTGACCAAGTTGTCCGCGATGCCCGTGGCGATCTTGGCCAAGGTCGTGCCGCTGCACGGGACGACTACGAGGGCCCGGAACCGATGCGACCCGGAGGCCGGAGGCGCCGCGAGGTCCTCGCCGTGGTAGAGGGTGTTCGCGGGGCCGGCGAAATCCTTGGCGGAGAGGCCCGTCTCGATCTCGATCACCGGGGCGGCGTCCTTCGTCAGGATGACGTCGGTGCGAGCGCCGAGGACCTCGATCAAACGGCGCGCATACGTGACCCCGGACGCCCCGGTGACGGCGACGAGGAATCTCGATTCCGGGTCCACGCGACTGGGGAGACTCGGAGGCCACATGAACGTTCCGCGCGGGAGGGGTCCTCGAGTTAACCTTGTTTAAGGTTGCATTGTTCGACAAGGATTAACGTCGGCCCTCGATGCGACCGTATGGTCCGCGCGTCGGTCCGCCTCGCGACGGTGGCCGACCTCGATCTCCTGGTGCGTCACCGTCGGTCCATGTTCGAGTCCATCGCCACATTCCCAGGCCGAGATCTGGACGCGGCGGACACCGTCTACCGTCGTTGGGCCCGGACCCGATTGAGGACCGGCCACCTGGCCGGGTTCATCGTCGAACTCGCCGGCGTCCCGGTGGCGAGCGGATGCGCCTGGATCATGGACGTCCAGCCGCACCCGGGTCGTCCGGGGACCGACGTCGTGTATCTCCTCTCCATGTTCACGGAACCCGGCCATCGCGGGGAGGGCCATGCGACGCGGATCGTCCGCGCCGCGATGCGGTGGGCGAAGGTCCGCGGCATTTCGTTGATGGTCCTACACGCCTCGGAGTTCGGCGAATCGATCTATCGGCGACTCGGTTTCGAACGGACGCGGGAGATGCGACGCTCCCTTGTTCCGGCGCCTCGTCGGAGCCCGCGTTCCTCCAGGAAAACGGGGCGTCGCGCAAGGCGTTCCTGAAGGCGCGATGCACGCACGCAAGCCTTCATATACGACCTTGATTTATGAAGCCCGAATTCGACGAGTGTCACCGATGACAACCGCGTATGACGTGCCTCCCGGGCTCCTGATCGAGCGGCTCAAGGACCGCTTGCAGCAAGATGGGAAGATCAAGCCGCCGGAGTGGGCCCCGTTCGCGCGGACCGGCGTGCACACGGAGAAGGCGCCGACCCAGCCGGACTGGTGGTACCGCCGCGTCGCGGCGGTGCTCCGCAAGGTCTACCTCAAAGGACCGGTCGGGACCGCGCGGCTCGCGGCGGAATTCGGTGGCCGGCGGGACGACGGCTCCGCGCCCTACCATCCGCGCCGCGGCTCCCGGTCGATCGCGCGGGAGGCGATGCAGCAGCTCGAGTCGCTGGGCCTTCTCTCGAAGACGGATAAGCGAGGCCGGTCGATCAGCGCGGCGGGCCGCAAGTTGCTCGATTCCCTTTCCCACGAGATCCTGATGGAGCTGGCGAAGACGACGCCGGAGCTCGCGAAATACGCGGGAGGTCGATGATCCCATGTCGATCGGCGAGGACGAGCTCGACGCGATCCGGCGGAAGAAGCTCATGGAGTTGCAGCAGGCCCAGACCCAGGCGGCCGCGGAACAACAGTACCGCGAGCAGGTCCAGGCGCAGCGGCAGACGATCCTGCGACAGATCCTGACGCCGGAGGCGCGCGAGCGGCTCGGCCGGATCGAGCTCGCCTATCCGGAGCTGAAGGAGAACATCGAGAACCAGCTCATCCAGCTCGCCCAGAGCGGTCGGGTGCAGCGCCAGATTGACGACGCGACCTTGCGGCAAATCCTGGAACGCGTGATCCCACGCCGGCGGGACATCAAAATCGAGAGGCGATGACCGTGGCGAAGAACAAGCCGTTCGCGAAGAAGCTCCGCCTGCTCAAGGCGGTCAAGTCGAACCGCCGCGTGCCGGCCTGGGTCATCCAACGCACGAAACGCAATTTCACCCGCCATCCGAAGAAACGCTCGTGGCGGAGGAACAAGCTGAAGGCGTGAGTCCATGGCGGAACAGGAAGAGGAACGGATCATGATCGTCCCCCTGCGGGCCGCGTGGGCCGCGTCCCGGACGGATCGGACGCCGCGCGCGATCAAGGCGATCCGCGAGCACGTCAAGCAGCACCTCAAGCCCGACCGGATTTTCATCGACGACGTGCTGAACGAGTTCCTCTGGAAGCGCGGGCGGGAGCATCCGCCGCGGCGCATCCGGATCAAGGCGATCAAGTTCGAGGACGGCTCCGCCGTCGTCTCTCTCCCGGAGGATTGAGGGACCCGATTGCTTCGGCGCCTGGAGATCGCCGGGAACCCCTACGTGGGGGTTTTCTGCGCGGCGAACGACGAGCGGCTGATCGTCGCGCCGGATGTCCCGAAGTCGGCGATCCGCCACCTGGAGGGGGCGCTCGAGGCGCCCGCGGCCGTGACCCACGTCGGCCACTCGACCGTCGTGGGATCGCTCCTCGCGATGAACTCGAAGGGCATCTTGGCCTCTCCGTTCATCGAGGAGAACGAGATCGAGACGATTGGCGACGCGGTCTATCCGCTCCCTCATCGTCTGAGCGCCGTCGGGAACAACGTCCTGTGCAACGACCACGGCGCGGTCGTCCATCCCGGTTACAACGAGGAGGCGATGGCCCTCATCCAGGAGGTGCTCGGAGTGCCCGTCGTCCGCGGGACGATCGCAGGCATCCGGACGGTCGGCGCCGTCGCCGTCGCGACGAACAAAGGCGCGGTGTGCCATCCGCACGCGCGACCGGGGGAGATGGATCTCCTCAAGACGACGCTCCGCGTGCCGGTCATGATCACGACTGCGAATTATGGCGCCGCGCAGGTCGGTGCGTGCATCGTCGCGAACTCCCGCGGGGCCGTCGTCGGGGCGCGGACGACGCCCATCGAGCTCGGCCGGATCGAGGAGGGCCTCGGCCTCTTCTGAGATTGTCTGCGGCCGAACCGCTGACCAAGTTTGATATATCCCGGGACAGCTAAGGAAGGACGATGAAGATCCTCGTCCTCTGCGTGGACCGGGACGACGACATCGGGGTCAAGACGGGGATCAAGACCCCGCTCATCGGCCGGGAGGCGAACCTCAATGCCGCGACGAAACTCGGCCTCGCGGACCCCGAGGATTCCGACGTCAACGCGCTCCTGAGCGCCGTCTCGACCTACGACGGGTTGGTGCGGGACGGCCAGCTCGCGGAGATCGCCACGATCTGTGGGGACGTCCATGTCGGCACCTCGTCGGATCTCATCCTCGCGCAGCAGCTGGACCAGGTCCTCGAGCAGGTGCGGCCGGACCGCGTGTTCCTCGTCTCCGACGGCGCGGAGGACGAAGCCTTCGCCCCCATCGTGGGCTCCCGCGTCCGCGTGGACCACGTCCGCCGCGTGTACGTGCGGCAGACGCCGACGGCGGAGTCCCTCTACTACACCCTCGGCCGGCAGCTCAAGAACCCGAAGGTGCGGCGCAAGATCGTCGCGCCCCTCGGCTTCGTCCTGCTGCTCTTCGGCGCGATCTGGCTGGCGGTGCCCGGCGCCGCGGCGGCCCTCGTCCTCATCCTCGCGGGCCTGTACCTGCTCATGATCTCCCTCCCGTTCCAGAGCGTCGGCGACGTCCTCGACCGGGCCGGCGAGTTGTACAATCGGCTCCGGGACTCCGTCGCGTCGGGGAACCTGTCGATCTTCTTCAACGTCTCCGCGCTGATCCTCGTCCTCGTCGGCATCTCCTTCGGGGTCGACAGCGCGAGCCGCGTGGCCGAGCCGAGCTACGTCGTGAAGTTCCTCGCGGGAGCCCTCGCCTCGGTCTGGTTCTTCGTCCTCGGGCTGCTCCTGTTCGAAGGCGGAAAGGTGTTGACGGCCTACATGCAGCATGGCCGCGCGCCCCGCCACGCCCTCGCGGTCGCGGTCACCTTCATCGCGGTCGGCTTCATCGTCCTGGCGATGATCAACATCCTGGGCGTGCTGCTGGCGTCGTACAACCTCAACGCCGCTCTGTGGCCGATCTACCTGAGCATCGCACTGGCGATCTTCCTCGTCGTGACGGGCGGCCTGTCCTATCGGACGCGGGAACCCCGCTCGGAGACCGTCGAAGACGGGTAGCGCGCCTGAGGATTCGAATGGAATTCGAGAGCTGGGAGCCGTTCTATCTCCAGATCCTGAAGGATTTCGGGTTCCTGCGGCAGGCGGACGAAGAAGTCGCCCGGGAACTCGATGCGTCGCTAGGCGGGACAAGGGCCTCGGACCAGGAGCTGCGTTCTCTCTTCGAAGGAAAAGAGGTCACGGTCGCTGGCAACGGCCCGAACTTGGCAAGGGAAATCGAGGGGGCTCGCGGCGTCTTGGTGACGGCGGACGAGGCCACGACGGTCGCGATGGCCCGCGGTCGCATTCCTGCGGCCGTCGTCACGGACCTCGATGGGACGATGTCGGAACAGGTGAAGGCGAACGACGCGGGAGCGATCGTCCTCGTCCACGGCCATGGGGACAATGGCCCGGCGGTCCGCAAGTGGGCTCCGCTGTTCGCGGGCAAGACGGTGGCCACCACCCAATCGAGGCCCACCGGAGGGCTCCGCAATTTCGGCGGCTTCACGGATGGCGACCGGGCCGTCTTCCTCGCGGACCATTTTGGGGCGGCCCGCATCCACTTGGTCGGATTCGACTTCGAACACCCGAGTCCGAAGGACGCGGACCTCCGGACGAAGCAGCGCAAACTCGACTGGGCCTACATCCTGATCGGGAATCTGGAGCGCGACGACCTCGACCTATGAAGGCGCCGGCTTCGCGGCCTTGGCCATGCGCGCGCTCAAGATCGGCTCGCGGGCCGCGCGGACCTCGTCGACCCGGCGGACCGCGGTGTTGTGCGGGGCCGACCGGAGGACGTCCGGATCTTCGCCGACGATCTTCGTCAAGGCCTCGACGAACGCATCGAGCGTCTCCTTCGTCTCCGTCTCCGTCGGTTCGATCATCATGGCCTCCTCGACGAGGTGCGGGAAGTACACGGTCGGCGGGTGGTATCCGAAGTCCATGAGGCGCTTCGCGAGGTCGACCGTCCGGATGCCCTTCGTCGCCAGAGAGGCCGCGCTCGCGACGAACTCGTGTTTTCGGAGGCCGCCGAAGGGCACGTCGAGCACGCCTTGGAGCCGGTGCCGCACGTAGTTCGCGTTCAGCACGGCCCGGTCGGAGACCTCCCGGAGGCCGTCGCCGCCCATCCGCAGGATGTAGGCGTACGCGCGGACGAGGAGGGCGAAGTTGCCGTACCACGCGCGGACCTTGCCGATCGACTTCGGCCGATCGTAGTCGAGGTGGTACCCGCGTCCATTCAGGGAGACGAGGGGGACCGGGAGGAACGGCTCGAGCGCCTTCTTCACCCCGACGGGACCCGCTCCGGGCCCGCCGCCTCCGTGCGGCGTCGTGAAGGTCTTGTGGAGGTTGAAATGGACAATGTCGAAGTTCATCTTGCCGGGAGAGGTCCGACCGAGGATCGCGTTGAAGTTGGCGCCGTCATAGTACAGGAGGCCGCCCGCGGCATGGACGACATCGGCGATCTCGAGGACATGCTCTTCGAAGATCCCGAGGGTGTTCGGATTCGTGAGCATGAACGCGAGGGTCTTGTCCCCCGCCGCGGACCCGAGGGCCTTCAGATCGACCCGGCCGTCCTTCGACGGAATCTCGACGATGTCGTACCCGAGCATGCCCGCGGACGCGAAGTTCGTCCCGTGCGCGGTGTCGGGGAGGATGACCTGGTTGCGCGTCTCCCCTCGGTCGCGATGATACGCGGAGGCGAGGAGAAGACCCGTGTATTCCCCCTGAGCCCCGGCCGCGGGTTGCAACGTGACCGCATCCATGCCGGCGATTTTGGCGAGGATTCCTTGGAGTTCGTACAGTAGGCGTAACGCACCTTGGACGGTGGCCTCGTCCTGGTCCGGATGGATCCTCGCGACGGTCGGGAGTGCGGCGAGCTCTTCCGTGAACTTCGGGTTGAACTTCATCGTGCACGATCCGAGCGGGTAGAATCCGGTGTCGATTCCGAAGTTCATCTGCGATAGTCGCGTGAAGTGCCGCACGACGTCGAATTCGGCGAGGTTCGGGATTGCGAGACCTACTCGCCGGAGCTTCGGGGGGACGAGCTCCGAGACGTCGATCGGCACCTCGGGAGCGGAGCGTTTCTCCATGAGGAGAGGCTCGTCCCAATACGCTTGGCGGAAGCTCACCGAAACGCCTCTAGCTCCGCAAGCAATCGGGCGACGGCCTCGAGCGTGTGGCGTCCCGTCGTCGCGAACAACGCGGAATCGCGGAGTTCCGGGAGCTGCCGGCCGAGCGGCAGGCCTCCGTGGACGCCTTTTTCTAGGAGGGCCCGGTGGACCGCGGGGTAGCCCTTCTTGTGCCGGACCACGAACTCGTTGAAATGCGCGCCGCGGAAGATCGGAGCCGTGAAGCCGGAAATCTTGTCGATCGACGCGGCGAGGCCGCGCGCCCGTCGGATGTTGTCCGCGGCGACGCGGCGCAGTCCGTTCGATCCGAGGACGGACAGGTAGGTGGCTGCGGCGACCGCGAGCAGCGATTCGTTCGTGCAGATGTTCGACATCGCCTTCTCCCGGCGGATGTGCTGCTCGCGCGTCTGCAAGGTCATGCAAAAGGCCCGGTGACCGTTCGCGTCGCGGGTGAGGCCGATGACTCGCCCCGGCATCTTCCGGATGTGCTCCTGACGACAAGCGAAGATCCCGAGTAGCGGGCCGCCGAAATTCATCGGCGTCCCGAGGGGCTGTCCCTCGCCAATCACGATGTCCGCCCCGAAGTCCCCCGGAGGACGCACGATCGCCTGCGCGATCGGATTGACGCCAACGACGAAGATCGCCTTCGTCGCGTCGCGGATCTCCTGCAGTTGCTCTTCGAAGCGACCGAAGAAGTTCGGGTTCTCGACATAGACGCCGCACACGTCGGAGCCCAGGGCCTCGTGGAGCTTTCCCAGGTCCAGCATCCCCGTCGCGCGGTCGTAGTCGACCTCCCGGACCTTGACGCCGGTCCCCACGAGGTAATTCGCGAGGACGGCCCGCCGGTGGTGCCGCAGGGCCCGCGGGATCAGGAAGACCTTGCCGCCCTGGAGGCGGTGGGCCATGCGAGCGGCTTCCCCGAGGGCGGTCGAGGCGTCGTACATCGACGTGTTCGCTGCGTCCATCCCCGTGAGCTCGCACATCAGGCTCTGGTATTCCCACAGCGCTTGGAGGAGGCCTTGGCTGATCTCCGGCTGGTATGGGGTATACGACGTGTAGAACTCGGACCGGGCGGTGATCGCGCGCACGCTCGCGGGGACGAAGTGGTCGAACGAGCCGCCGCCGAGGAACGTCGGCATATCGACGACGGTCTTGTTCGCCGCGAGCATGGAAGTGACGCGCGCGACGACGACGTCCTCCGGGAGTCCGTCCGGCAAGTCGAGCTTCGGGATTCGGACCGCGGCGGGGATGTCCGCGAAGAGGTCGTCGACGCTCTGCAGGCCGATCGCCCGGAGCATCTCGACCTCGTCCGAGGGCATGCGGTTGGCGCTGAGCCAGCGTTGGCACTTAAGGATTTGGCCGGGTCAAAGCCGATTGCGTCGGTGAGAACTCATTCGCCGATTTCAATGGGACGCCGTAGCTCTGGAAATCCGTGACGAGTCGGAGTCCCGAGCCGGCTTGGAGGATCGCCGCGGACGCGAAGCCGATCGAGTCCTTGTATGCCTCGGTCGCCCGCACACCTTTGAGTTCCGCTACAACGAGGGAGAACAGCGTGCCATGGCCGACAACGGCCGCCGTGGAACCATCCAAGGTTTCGGCGATTTCTTCGAGGCACCGACGTCCTCGGATTGCCGCCTGTGCGAGGGACTCTTTGCTCGGCGGGACGAAATCCAAGTTCCCCCAGGCGCGCCGCTCGAGCGCCTTGTACTCCGGCTGCGGGATGCCGGATTCATCGGCGGCCCACTCCTTCAGGCAAGGGCGCTTCCGGATCCGGAGTCCGAACGAATTCGCGAGCAGGATCGCACTTTCAATGCTCCGGCGCAAAGGGCTCGCGAAGACGACGCTCGGACGTTTCGCGGGCCACGCCCGTGCCAGGTCCGTAATCTGCGACTCGCCGAAGGACGACAGAGGGGCCCGATCGAAATTGGACGTGTGGATAGGTCGGACGATCTCCCCATGCCGAACGAGCACGAGTGTCCCACTCATCCGTCGCAACCTCCCGAGGCCACCGCGACCACGCGGACTCGATCGCCCTCTGCCAAGGATTCGTCGACCGGGATCGGGAGGTCGCGTCGCACGAGGAGGTGCGCGTCGGGAGCGAGGCCGAGGGCTCGAAGGAGGTCCAGCCCCGTCGATTGCGGCCCCAGCTCCACCGATTGCTCTCGGCGTGCCGGGATTAACTCGGCGACGATCCGCATCCTCCGGTCCAGAGGTCGTACGGTCTTAAGAGTTCCCTCTCAATTTTCGCGGTTCGGAATGCTTATCCGAGTTGCCGTTCTCCCCAGAGGCGGCTGCCCAGGTCGCCTAGTCCGGTAGGGCGGCGGTCTCGAAAACCGCTGGGTTACCCCTCGCAGGTTCAAATCCTGCCCTGGGCGCTTCACCCATAGACGAAATGCACTTTGGGGGAAATCGGCACACCGCAGAATCGCGTAGAGAAACCGCGATCTATCCGAGCCCTGTCCCTTCATGTGGGCCGTGAGATTCGGCCTTTTACAGGGGTGTCCGTGCGGTTACTCGGTATCTCCGAAGAACCAAAAGCCCGTCACGGAAAACGTCGGAGAGCACGGGAGACACGGAGTGACCAGCTAGCGGTGCCGCAATCACCTGATTCTGGCATCGTCCTTTTGCCTGAGAAGAAGGAGGCCCGCAACGAGGATCAGAACCCCGAGAACGAACACCGCCACGTAGGGCACCAGGATCTCGAATCCGACCGAGCCCTCGGAGGCCGTTTGGTACACCGCCCACGCCAGGATGTATGTTCCGCCATAGTAGCACGCTACGGCGCCGACGACCGCCCCGATCACTCCAAGGACTCGCCTCTCCATGCCGAAACCTCCATCCCCCGATATCGGCATAGCCGTGTCGGGTCAAGTAAATCCTGCTCTAGGCCGACTCGCCCATTGACGAAAGGACTCAGAGGACCTAGCCCGCCGCAAGCCTTCACTCCGACGCGATCAGAGCAGGCGCGATCATTAGGAGAGCTACCCCACCGAGCATCAGCACGACCGGGAGGGCAAACGTCGTGGCCATGGACGCGGGAGCTGCCGCCGATCCCAGGGCGCCGGCCAGGTTCCCCATCGCATCCCCGCGGGAAGCGGAGAAGAACAGGAATCCCGCAAGAGCACTTCGCGGAAGAGTCTTCGATTTCGGGTCCAGTCTCCGAATCAGCCGATCGTTCGCCGCTCGTTCCCCGCTTGCGATGCGCGTTCAGTTCGGAACCGGACTTCGGCGAGCATTCCGGTGAAAATGATGCCGGTGAAGGCAATGAGGAGGCCGTCAATTTGTATCAGGTCCTTCGTCAAAGCGGACCTAGCTCCGGCGCTTCTTGGGCGACGTCAATGCCTCGTGTCGACCACGCAAAAAAGGTTGCCCTCGGGGTCCGCAAGCACCACGAAATCCTCACCCTCCTCGCGCTCTCGGAAGACGGTTGCGCCGAGTTTCAGCAGCCGTTTGACCTCGCCGTCAGGATCTTCCGTGTAGAGGTCGAGATGTAGGACGTTTCGGTACGGTTCCATGCCGTCGAGGGAAACGTTGGGCCCCTTTCCCTTCGGGTCCTTCAAGATCACGAACGGGTCATCGGGCGTCGGCTCTCGCTTCGGACGGTAGCCGAGGGCATCCTTCCAAAACGCCATCATTCGGCTGAAATCTTTGACATCGATTACAACGGACCCGATTCGGACCGTGTCTTTCCCCATGATTCCCAGGACCCGATTACCAGGCATTAAACCTTGACTGTGTCCTGCTCGAAGGTCCGATCGAAGCCCCCTTCAGCCGGGTCGTTCCGCGAGCGCGGCAGGCAGCGGCCTTATCCTAGGATTTCCCTTCCGGAACTTCCGAGGTTTCGGGCCTGCGTACCATGGCGACTCGCTGGGGACTC
>Ga0209056_10004448_pt1 | contig 14790 bp, 8 predicted proteins | sample GraSoiAngelo_114_FD_185876 | JGI IMG/M metagenome (GOLD analysis project Ga0209056, IMG submission 185876) | Grasslands soil microbial communities from the Angelo Coastal Reserve, California, USA - 14_0903_13_40cm (SPAdes) (version 2) | ecosystem: Environmental > Terrestrial > Soil > Grasslands ... | reverse complement strand
CCGAGGGTGGTCGACGCCACGATCAGGCTTCGCAACCGAGACCCGTGCATGTGGTTAATGCCGGCCCCGGCTGAATTTCCAATCAATAAGGGCAGGCTGAGCGAGGTGGACGTGCCCGTGCTGCTCGTGTTCCCCGAGAAGGACCCGATCTTCACGCGCGACGGACAGGAACAACAGCGCGGCAATTACTGCCCAGAGCCAGCGCGGCTAACGAACTGCGACGTCCAGGTCCAGTGGCTCGCCGGCACCGGCCACTTCCCGATGCTCGAGAAGACGGCGCCACAGTTCCGCGCCCTCGTCGCGGACTGGCTCTGCTCCCGTGGCCTCGTCAGCGCGATGAACGGAAGGGACGCCTATGGCGCGTGTGGCTGAGAGCTAAAATGCGCCGCGCGGGGGCAGGCAGTAGAAACGGCCTGAGCAGTTATTTCGGTGTCAGAACCATCGAGTCGACGTCGAAGGTGTATTCTGTGCTGGTGGCGGTAACGAGACTCAGCAGATTGCCTTCCGTCCTAACGATCCGGAGAGCACCTTCTTCCGAGGAAGTGCGATACTCATGTACTGGCGATACCGCATCTCTTTGCCTCACCTCCAGCACTCCCTGAGTGTTATCGTCAAACAGAGACCCAGCATAAACAATGACATCGGGGCCGGCCCACAGGTTGGTCATCAGCAAGATCCTCTCGTAGCCCGGAGGCGGCATCCCGCTTTCCAGTACACCATATTGGCGACAACCTCCCGGCGAGGTCGACGGGTCCCATTGGTCACAGGGTGGGAGCGGTGCGGGAGTCCCTTTCGGAGAAGGGGGTACGACAGGCGAAGTGACCTGTGGCGTGGAAGCGCGGGCAGCCTTTGACGCTTCGCACCCCAGCCGCAAGATCTCCCTCTTTGCCGCAGGCAAGCTCTCGCTTTCTGCTAGGTTTTGACAGGCAAGTGGCTCGACCTGATCGCCGAAGGGCCCGGCTTCAGTGACGTACATACTGATTAGCCCAGAAGCCGCGAGTACGGCGAAGGCAACAGTGACGCCGATCCACCTCAAGCCCCGCGTAGTCATCTTCCGGCCTCCTCGATCATGTTTTAGACGCCCTCGCGTTCCGAGGGTTACATTAGCGGAGAGCGGGGTTCCGCGCACGAGCGTGGTCGTCGCTCAGAATGACGAGAAAGGCCGCCCTTCAGGGCGGCCTTAGGTATATTGTTCTGTTCGGTTAGGCGAGCGCGGGCTCGGTGACGTTGGTAAGGACGATTTCGTCGTTCTGGACGTCGATCTTGACGGTGTCGCCAGAGGCGAAGCGCTCCTCGAGGAGGGCCTCAGAGAGGCGGTCCTCAATCTCGTTCTGGATGACGCGGCGCAAGGGGCGGGCGCCGAAGACGACATCGTAGCCCTTCTCGCCGATCCAGTCGAGCGCCTCGGACGTCATCTCAAGAGCAACCCCCTTGGCGGTGAGTTGCTTCTCGATGCCCTTCATCTCGTTGCCGACGATCTCGCGGATGTGCTCCTTGGTGAGGGCGTGGAAGACGACGGTGGCGTCGAGGCGGTTGAGGAACTCGGGCCGGAAGACGTTCTTCATGGCCGTGAGGACCTTGTCCTTCATCTTGTCGTACTGGGCCGCCTCCGCCTTCGAGTCCTCGGTCTTGATCGAGAAGCCAAGCGCGGTCTCCTTGCGGATAAGGTCTGAGCCGACGTTGGAGGTCATGATGATGATCGTGTTGCGGAAGTCCACGCGGCGGCCCTTGGCGTCGGTGAGGTGGCCGTCGTCGAACACCTGGAGGAGCATGTTGAAGACCTCCGGGTGCGCCTTTTCGATCTCGTCGAGCAGGATGAGGCAGTATGACTTGCGGCGGACGGTGTCCGTCAGCTGGCCGGCGTCGTCGTAGCCGACGTATCCGGGAGGCGCGCCGATGAGACGTGAGACGTTGTGCTTCTCCATGAATTCGGACATATCGAGTTTGATCATGGACTCTTCGCTGCCAAACATGAATTCGGCGAGGATGCGCGCGAGGTATGTCTTGCCAACACCGGTGGGGCCGAGGAACATGAAGACGCCGATGGGACGGCGCGGGTCCTTGAGGCCGGCGCGGGCGCGGCGGACGGCCTTGGCGATGTTGTGGATCGCCTCGTCCTGGCCGACGACCTTCTCGTGGAGGGCGTCCTCCATGTGCAGCAGGCGCTGCGACTCCTCGGAGGCGATGCGGGTGACGGGAATGCCCGTCCACATGGCGACGACCTCCGAGATGTCTTCGGCGTTTACCTCCGGCTTGTGCTCTTCGCGTTCCTCTTTCCAGTCTCCTTCCATGCCCTCGAGCTTGTCCTGGAGCTTGACCTCGCGGTCGCGTAGCTCGGCGGCGCGCTCGTACTGCTGGTTGGCGATGGCTTCTTCCTTCTCGCGGCGCAGGCTGTCGAGCCCCTTGCTGGCCTCCTGGTAAGAGGGCGGAGCGTAGGAGCGCTTGATCCGCACGCGGGAAGCGGCCTCGTCAACGAGGTCGATGGCCTTGTCGGGCAGGAAGCGGTCAGGCACGTAGCGGGAGGCCAGCTCGGCCGCGGCTTCGAGGGCCTGGTCAGAGATGGTAAGGCTGTGGTGCTCCTCGTAGCGGGCTTTCACGCCTTTAAGGATGAGGATCGTCTCTTCGACCGTGGGCTCGGCGACCATGATCGGCTGGAGGCGGCGTTCAAGGGCCGCGTCCTTCTCGATGTGCTTTCGGTAGTCGTCGAGGGTGGTTGCGCCGACGCACTGGAGCTCGCCGCGGGCGAGGGAAGGTTTGAGGATGTTGGCCGCGTCAACCGCGCCTTCGGCAGCACCGGCGCCGACGAGCATGTGCATCTCATCGATAAAGAGGATGCAGTTACCGGCGCCCTTGAGCTCTTCGATAACCTTCTTCAGGCGCTCCTCGAACTCGCCGCGGTACTTGGTTCCGGCGACGAGCGAGCCGATGTCGAGAGTCACGAGACGGCGGTTGAGGAGCATCTCGGGGACTTCGCTGCGCGTAATGCGCTGCGCGAGGGCCTCGACGATGGCGGTCTTGCCGACGCCGGGCTCCCCGATAAGGACCGGGTTGTTCTTGGTGCGGCGCGAGAGGATCTGTACGACGCGCTCGATCTCCTTCTCGCGGCCGATGACGGGGTCGAGCTTGTTGGCGCGAGCGGCGGAGGTAAGGTCGATGCCAAGCTGGTCGACGGTTGGAGTGCGCGTAGCGGAGCGGCCGCCGGAAGCGGCGCCCTGCGGCATGCTCTGCGACAGAATGCGGGTGACTTCGGCGCGGACTTTGTCGAGGCTGACGCCGAGGCTTTCGAGAACACCGGCGGCGATGCCCTCGCCCTCGCGGACGAGTCCGAGGAGCAGGTGCTCTGTGCCGATGTAGTGGTGGCCGAGGCGACGGGCCTCGTCGACGGCGAGCTCGATGACTTTCTTGGCGCGCGGGGTGAGGCCGATCTCACCCATGACGGCGCGATCGCCGCGGCCGATGATGAACTCGACGGCGGAGCGGACTTTGTTGAGCTCGACACCGAGGTTGGCGAGGACCTTTGCGGCTACGCCTTCGCCTTCGCGGACGAGGCCAAGGAGCAGGTGCTCTGTGCCGATGTAGTTGTGGTTGAAGCGGAGCGCTTCCTCCTGGGCAAGCGTGAGGACGCGCCGGGCTCTTTCAGTAAATTTATCGAATCTATCTGCCATAACTCAGTACCAGCCCTCTAGCTCAATCCTCTCTTACAGTATTCAACGCTGGGGACTCTTCGTCCGTTACACTCGGTTCGTCGTTTTCAACATCTGTAACGTCTTCTTCACTTGCCTCTTCGGCGACGGCTTCAGAGTCAGACGACTCCGGTTCCGCGGCCGCGTCCGGTGCCGCCTCTTCGGCTTCTTGATCGGAAGCAGCTTCGGCTACAGGTACGGATTCCGGCTCGGGCGCGGATTCTCCTTCCTCCTCGTCCTCCTCAATAGCTGCTTCCGGCGCGGCTTCGTCTTCGGCCGGCTCGGCTGGCTCCTCGGTAGCTGTTTCCAGCGCGACCTCGGCTTCGGCCTCGGGTGTGGATTCTCCCTCTGCCTCTACCGGCTCCTCCGGAGCCGCTTCCGCAGCGGCCTCAGCTTCTGCCGGCTCGGGTGAAGCCTCTGTCGCGACTTCCAGTGGCGAGACGGTGTCGGCCGGCGCCTCTGCTCCCGCTTCGGCGACGGCTACCTCGTCGGCGGCCTTCGCGCCGTCTTCGGCGACGTAGGCATCCGGTCCGCCCTCGCGGGGCGGCGGCGCGGTCACTCCCAGACGATCGAGCGCCTCTTGCGGGGCCGAGAGGACGTTGCCCGCCTCGTTGAAGGACCAATCGTCTCCTTCGGCCTTGTCGCGCGCCTGACGCAGGCTGAGGCCGAGGCGATGGCGGTCGTACTCGATGCGAACGATCTTGACGGGAACGACGTCGCCCTCGTCGACGACTTCACGCGGGTGGTTTATGCGGCGGTCGACGAGCTCCGAGATGTGGATGAGGCCTTCGATGGGCCCCTCCAGGCGGACGAAGGCGCCGAAGGGGGCGAGCTTGGTCACCTGGCCGGGAACGATTTGGCCTTCCCTGTAGTTGGCAACGATTTCTTCCCAACGCTCGGGCTGGGCGCGGCGGACGCTAAGGGCGATCTTCTTGCTTTCGTTGTCGATCTTGAGGACGAAGACGGGGACCTCATCGCCCACGGAGAACATCTCGTGAGGGGATTTGGGGGTGCGCTCCCAGGAGAGCTCCGAGAGATGGACGAGGCCGTCGGCGCCGCCGATGTCCACGAAGATGCCGAAGTCGCGGATGCTGGTGACTGTGCCGGTCTTGACGTCGCCTTCCTGAAGCTCGTGCAGTAGGCGTTCCTTCTCGGCGGCACGCTTTTCCTGGACAGCGGCGCGCTCCGAGAGGATCGCGCGGTTGCGTCGGCGGTTGAGCTCGATGACCTTGAGGGTGATGGTCTTGCCGACCCACTGGGAGAGGGCGTTCTGGGTATTCTCTGGGGAGCCGCGGTCCGGGCCGCTGACGAGCTGGGAGAGCGGGACGAAAGCGTTGACGCCCTCGACGTTGACGAGCAGACCGCCCTTGTTGCTTCCGGTTATGTAGGCCTCGAAGGCCTCGTTGCGGTCCATGTAGTCTTGAAGTACGCGCCAGCCGCGCTCACCGCGGGCGCGGTCGAGGGAGAGGATGATCTGTCCCTCCGGCGACTCCGGCTGGACGATGAAGACGAGGACCTTGTCGCCGATACTGAGTCGCGACGACCCCTCGGGCTGGAGGCAGTGCATTTCGTGCGGGGGGACGACGCCTTCGGACTTGGCGCCAATGTCGACGAGAATAGCCTCTCGATCGCTGCCGACCACGACGCCTTCGATGATCTCGCCGCGGCGGAGTTCGGGGTAGGCCGTCTCGGCTTCGAGGAGGGCGGCCATCGAGTTCTCCTCCCTCGCCGTGCCCTCCAATGAGTCTTCAGGTGTCAATGAGTCGTACCTCCGATCGGGATGGGCGTGAGGGCCTGTCTGCCTGGCGGCGGGCGGGGCGCCTCGGGTTCATTATAGCAGACGGTGTGTGTGGGAATAGTGACGGGCGACACGGATAGACGAGGGTCGCGAGCGGCGAGGAGGGAAGGTGGAAGAATGAGGGGAGTGGTAGAGGTAAGAGGTAAGAGGTAAGAGGTAAGAAGTGAGAGGTAAGAGGTGAGAGGTGAGAGGTGAGAGGTGCGAACTACGAGGTACGAGGCGGATTAAGCACCTTGCGCCTGGGCTAGGAGCGCGTCTGCGAGCTCGACGTGCTTGGGCATGCCGATGCGGCGGTACATCTCGAGCGCTTCGGTGAGGAGCTGACGGGCCTTCTCGGGGTCGCCGGGGGCGTTGCGTTCGAGGAGCATCCAGGCGTACCAGCGGCGGGCCTCCGGTTGCTCGATGGCGTGGGACAGCTCTTCGGCGCGGCGCAGGGCGGTCCGGAAGTGCTCCTCCGCCTGCGTCCAGTTCTCGCCGGCGCCGGCGGCGATGCCCGCCAGCGTGTCAAGTAGCCGGAAATCGTACGGGCGAAAGAGAGCGCCTGTCTTTATAGCCTCCAGCGCGACGGGATATAGCTTCGCCGCCTCAGCCTTCTCGCCGGCGATGGCCAATCCTTCCACCGCCGCTAAGAGCACCGTCCAGGTACCGTTCGTGATACGGCGCCCGCGCCGAGGCAAGAAGCTGCGCGTCCTCATCGACCGCGACTCGCGGATGATGCCCAAAAGGCCTGTGAGTCCGAGGCCTGAGCTTCGGGCAGCCTTCAGCATGGGGAAGAGCAGAGAGCTAGCCGAGTGGCTTTCAGGCTCGGGCGCTGCGCTGGGCCCCCGGCGCAGGATCGCCAGCGCGCCTCGCCCATCCCCTATGTACGCCCTGGTCAGCAAGATGAACGCTGGGGCCCATCCGGAGAAGGCTCCGGCCGCTTCGTTTTTCTCTGCCTCCTCGAAGCTGTCGAGCGCCTCTTGCCAGCGCCCCTTCCAGAAATGCACCACTCCCAGGTTGATGTGAGTTTGCCAAATCGACCCGGGATCCTGAAGGCTGAGCGCGTGTTCTGCGGCACTCTTCCAGAACAATTCAAACGAATGGATGTCTCCGGTGCGCAGAAGGGTCTCCGTAGCCGACGCGTCGAAGCCCCACCTCAGCTCCACCCGGCCGAGTCGCTCCGCAAGCGGCTGGCGCTCATGCCATAACGCGAGGGATTCCGCCGTCCGCCCGGTCATAAATAGCGCGCCTTCGGCAAACAAAAGGTCGTCCACCAGGTACCAAAGGCCACCCGCCCGGCGCAGTAGCTCCGCAGCCTTCAGTGCAAACTTGGCGGTTTCGCGTATTTCCCCGTAAGCCAGGTGATGGATGGCAAGGGCCTCGATCTCCTGACCGAGGAGCTCGTCATCGCCAATTCTCTCAGCCATGGCTACGGCCCGCTTGATCATGGCGAACCCCGCTGAGTAGTACCCGGCGACGCTCAAGGTAATGCCGCCATAACCGAGTAGGCGGCACCGGTGGGCGCTGTCGCGCCGGCCCAGTATCGCGAGGCCGCGCTGACTGAGCTCCAACACTTCGGCCAGTCGCAGGCCCCAGGAGAGGTGATGGCACATGTCATCGTAGGTGCGGGCCGCCGCTTCCGTATTTCCGAGCCGTTCGTAGGCGCTCGCTGCCTCGCGCCAATCCGCGAGAGCTTCGTCCCAGCGGTCGAGGGTGCGCCGGGCCAGCCCGCGCTTGTAGAAGAGATCGGCCCTCGCCCCGAGGTCTCCAGCGGGTTGTAGCGAAAAGGCGATGTCATAGTTGCGCAGCGCCTCGGGGAAGGCCGCCCCTTCGATCGCGCGGTCGCCGGCGAGGACCAGGTAGTGCGCGGTCTTGGCAGCGTCGGCACCGGTGCCGGCCTGGTAGAGGTGGTGTGCCATGTCCGCGGCGTAAGCCTCCGCGCCCTTGCCGTAGACCTGCTCCATCGTGTCCGCGACTCGAAGGTGCAGTCGCTGACGGCGAGGCAGTGAAAGGCCGCTGATTAGCGTCTGGCGGATCAGCTCGTGGGCGAACCGGAAGCGCGCCTCCAGCGCGCGATCGCCTGCGACCACGGGAACGTCATCGGCGGCCACGATCAGGTTAGCGCGCTCTGCCTCGTCGATGGCATCAAGGAGTGCGTCGGCATCCAGATCGCTAAGCTTCTGCAGCAGTTCGAACCCGAAATCGCGGCCGACGACCGCCGCGTCAGTGAGGGCCGTCCGGCAGTCTTCGCTCACCCGCTCGAGACGCCGGCTGATGACGAGACGGACGCCTTCTGGGACATCGAGCTCGCCCACCTGAAGGTCACTGCGCCAGCGCCCTTGGGCATCGAGGAGCCTGCCCTGTTCCGACAGGTGCTGGAAGACCTCCTCCACGAAGAACGGGTTGCCTTCCGTCTCACGATAGATCGCGTGGACCAGCGCCGGTGGCGGTGGCTGGCCGGTGAGCGCGCGCAGCATCGCCTCAACGCCGGTCTCTGGCAGCGGCTTGAGAGCGATCCGATGGGCAAGGCGTTGCCGGACCAACGACTCGAGTGTCCGCGCGAAGGGGCGAGCTGCGTCAAGCTCGATGTCGCGATATGTAGCGATGGTGAGGACGGCCATCTTGTCCTGCTGCTGGGCGATGTGTTGGAGCAGCATCAGCGTGGCGTCGTCTGCCCAGTGCAGGTCGTCCAGAACGTGGAGCAGCGGCAAGGTATGACTTACACGCTCGAGAAACTCGCGTATGCTGTTGAAGAGATAGAGACGCTCCTGCTCGGGCGGCAACTCAAGCGGCGCGGGAATGTCGTCGTATACCTGTCGCAGCTCTGGAAGTATCTTCGCAATCTCACCGGCGTTCTCACCGAGAGCGGTGCGGAAGCCGGCTGGCCCTCGGCGTAGGGACTGCTGGAGCATTTCGATGTACGGGATGTAGGGGGGCGCGCCTTCCATCTCGTAGCAGCGCCCTGTGGCATCGAACATGCCGGCCTTGCGTGCCTCGAGCACCAGCTCCTGCGCAAGCCTTGTCTTGCCCACGCCGGGCTCGCCGCGGATGAGGACGATCGAGCCGCGGCCGGCGATCGCCTGCTCCATGAGCCGGCGGAGCTCGGCGCGCTCGGCATCTCGGCCGACGTAGGGGGTGCGCTCCGCGAGGACGGGAGCCGCGGCGGGCTCCGCCTCTTCCTGCCAGGCGACTTCGAGCAAGCGCCATCGTTCGGGGAAGCCTTTGAGTCGGAAGCGGCCGCGGTCCCGGAACTGAAGGTCCCTGGCGGAGCCGAGGATGCCCCGAACGGTTTCCGATGCAAGGATCTGGCCGCCGGCGGCCTTGGCGCAGATACGAGCGGCGGCGTCGACTGTCGAGCCGAAGATATCTCCATCTTCGTGGATAGCCTCTCCGGCGTTGAGGCCGACGCGCACCTGGACCTGCTGCTCGGGAGGCTTTGTGCGATTGCCATCGGCGAGGGCGCGCTGCATAGCGATGGCGCTGGTAAGGGCATTGCGGGGCGAGACGAAGGTGGCCATAAGGCCGTCGCCGAGCGTCTTGACCTCCCGGCCGCCGTGAGACTCCACTTGATGACGCAGGAGATCGAAATGGCCGCGGACGATCTCCTGAGCGGCGGCATCGCCCTGGCTCGTCTTGAGGGCAGCCGAGCCGACGATATCGGTGAAGAGGACGGTGACGACGCCTGCGGGCGGTTGCTGGGCCATTTTGCGATACGTAGTCGGGTGTTTGACGAGATTATGCATCGCCGGGGTGCGGGGGGCTAGGTGGGGTTGGGAAGAGGTGAGAAGTAAGCAGCAGGAGGTAAGAGGTCAGATGTCAGAGGTTACAGGAGTGTCACGTCGAGGCGGCGGAGGTATTCGGGATCGGCGATGAGGTCGATTCTGACGATCTTGTGGCGGACGATGGTGAAGGTGAAGGCGGCACGCGGCTTGCCGCCCGGCGCCCAGACGAGTCCGGGGGCGCCGTCGATGAACGCGGGCTGCGCGGCTCCCGCACGTCCAGAGAGACTCTCCGCTACGGCAGGTGCGCCGCGGAGCTCAGGGGCAAGCTTGGGGGCGCCGACGGCTTGCCTCGCCGCGGCCATTCTCACCGCCGCGCTGTCGGCTCGGAGGACGACATCCGGGTCGAGGACGGCGAGAAGCGCACCAAAGTTGCCGCTGCGCGAGGCGGCGAGGAAGGCGCCGACGATCTCGCGCCGGCGAGTGTGATCGGCGTCGTGGGCGGCATCGGCCCCTTGCACGCGACGGCGTGCGCGGCTCGCGAGCTGGCGGGCGGCTGTCGGGGAGCGCCCAACGATCGGAGCGATCTCATCGAAGGGCAAATCGAACATATCGTGCAGCACGAACGCGACCCGCTCGGCGGGCGTGAGGGTTTCGAGCACGACGAGCAGGGCGAGGCCGACTGAGTCGGCGAGCACAGCTTCGTGCTCGGGATTGATCACCGCCTCGCTGCTGGCAATTGGCTCGGGAAGCCCGGTGTCGAGGGGCTCCTCGCGACGTGACTTGCGTGAGCGGAGCATGTCGAGGCAGACGCGGGCGACGACGGTCGTGAGCCAGGCGCGCAGGTTATCGATGTCGCTTGCGTCGGAGCGGCTGAGCCTGAGCCAGGCTTCCTGAACTGCGTCGTCGGCCTCGCTTGCCGAGCCGAGCATACGGTGAGCCACCGACTGAAGGTGGCTCCGGTTCATCTCGAACTCTTGGGCGAGTGGTTCGTGTCGTGGCATCGGTCACATTCTCTTGTTACGTTCCGTCATTGTAGTGACGAATCAAACCCAAGCGAATGTGACAAGGGAGGTCAAGATGGCACATATCGCAGGAATCTCCGCAGAGAATGCCGGGCAGGACGCAAAGCTCGTGTTCGACTATACCCGTCAGGGATTGGCGGGGATCACGGGACGCGAGCCGGAGCGGATGCTCGAGCCGCTGGAAATGTACGCGCACGCGCCCGAACTGTTGAAAGCGATCGCCGGCCTAGAGCAGGCGACTGCGCAGGTGACAAGGCTCGATGAGCGCCTGAACGTGCTCGCGCAGTTGAAGGCGGCGACGTTGACGAGCTGCGAGTACTGCATCGATCTTGGCTCGCAAATCGCGCGGCGGTCGGGCTTGAGCGACGAGCAACTCCTGGCACTTCCGGCTTACCGGACGAGCCCGCTCTTTAGCGATGTCGAGAAGCTTGTACTCGACTACGCTGTCGCGATGAGCCGCACACCCGTGGATGTGCCGGACGGGCTCGTCGCCAAACTACGGGAGCACCTGGACGCGGGCCAACTGGTAGAGCTGACTCACGTCATCGCGCTGGAGAACATGCGCGGCCGCTTCAACCTGGCGCTGGGGATCGGCGCAGCGGGGTTCAGTGAGGGGATGGTCTGCGCGGTGCCGGAGAGAGCCCAAGCGCGAGCAGAAGCAATGGGGAGCCGATACCGCAAGGCCGTACGATTGAAGAGCAAGACAGTTCAGATCGCCATTGAAGGAGGAGTTTCGTGAACAACGGCATGAGAACGGTAATCTATCCGGTCGGCGACATCGCCAAGGCCAAGGCGCTATTCGGTAAGCTACTGGGGGCCGAGCCGTATGTCGATCAAGCTTACTACGTGGGCTTTCGCGTCGGAGACCAGGAGGTCGGCCTGGACCCGAACGGGCACAAGCAAGGAATGACTGGGTACTGGCACGTGGACGACATTAGGGGATCGCTGCAAGCGCTCCTGGAGGCCGGCGCCCAACTGCAGGAGGACGTCAGGGATGTCGGCGGGGGTAGGCTGATCGCTACGGTGAAAGACGCGGATGGGAACCTGATCGGCCTGCTTCAGCCTTGATGAGGGGGCGAGCCGGTCGCGGTTTGGCGGACGAAAGATCCCTCGCCCTCCTGGCCCCTCACGTGGATCCCGCACCGTTCGGCTCGGGATGACAGACGGAGATTCTTAAGGTCGGACTCGGCAAAGAAAAAGCTCCCGGCAGCGGCCTATTTTCCACACCCAGTCGCCCGGGCAGTATCGTGGGCGCTGAGGCGTTTCACTTCCGTGTTCGGGATGGGAACGGGTGGTGCCACCTCGCTCTAGCCACCAGGGAGCGTTTTTCAGTTGTTAGTTGTGAGTTGCCGGTTGTGAGTTGGGGCGGACTTGCGTCCGCCCCTTGTTTTGCGTTGGTAGCGGGGGTGGGACTCGAACCCACGACCTCCGGGTTATGAGCCCGGCGAGCTGCCGCTGCTCCACCCCGCGGCGGGATAGCGAACAGAGAGAGTATACCTGAATGATCTGCGTTGTGGGGGTGATGGAATGGTGGTCAAGCCCTCGGTCATTAGTACGGCTCAGCTGAATCCGTTACCGGACTTACACATGCCGCCTATCAAGCGGGTAGTCTTCCCGCGACCTTACTCCTTGCGGATGGGAGACCTCATCTTGAGGAGGGTTTCGCGCTTAGATGCTTTCAGCGCTTATCCCGTCCGGACATAGCTACCGGGCTTTTTGCTCCTGGCGGAACAACCCGCACACCAGAGGTCCGTCCACCCCAGTCCTCTCGTACTAGGGGCAGCTCCTCGCAAGTCTCCTGCGCCCACTGCGGATAGAGACCGAACTGTCTCACGACGTTCTGAACCCAGCTCGCGTGCCGCTTTAATGGGCGAACAGCCCAACCCTTGGGACCTACTCCAGCCCCAGGATGCGACGAGCCGACATCGAGGTGCCAAACCTCCCCGTCGCTGTGAACGCTTGGGAGAGATCAGCCTGTTATCCCCGGGGTAGCTTTTATCCGTTAATCCACGGCCCTTCCACACGGAACCGTAGGGTCACTTTGCCCGACTTTCGTCCCTGTTCGGCTTGTAGGCCTCACAGTCAAGCCCCCTTATACCAATGCGCTCGACGGCTGATTTCCATCCAGCCTGAGGGGACCTTTGGGCGCCTCCGTTACCTTTTGGGAGGCGACCGCCCCAGTCAAACTGCCCACCAGGCGCTGTCTCCTGCCTATGCAGGGTTAGGAGGAAGACTTGGGAAGAGTGGTATTTCAAGGTTGGCTCCCTCCGATCCGGAGACCGGAGTTCGCAGCCTCCCACCTATCCTACGCATCCCAGGCCCGCCTTCAACGCCAAGCTACAGTAAAGCTCCACGGGGTCTTTTTGTCCTGCAGCGGGTAACCAGCATCTTCACTGGTCCTGCAATTTCGCCGAGCCCCCCGTTGAGACAGTGCCCAACTCGTGACACCTTTCGTGCGGGTCGGAACTTACCCGACAAGGAATTTCGCTACCTTAGGACCGTTATAGTTACGGCCGCCGTTCACCGGGGCTTCGGTTCGGGCCTCATCAGCCCTCCCCTTAACCTTCCGGCACCGGGCAGGTGTCAGCCCCTATACCTCAGCTTTCGCTTTGGCAGAGACCTGTGTTTTTGTTAAACAGTCGTTTGGGCCGCTTCGCTGCGACCCCCGTTCGCTTCCAGAGCGAGTCTGGTTACGAACAGGGGCACCTCTTCTCCCGAAGTTACGAGGCCAAATTGCCGAGTTCCTTAACGGGGGGTCACTCGACCACCTGAGGGCGCTAACCCCAGCCTACCTGTGTCGGATTGCGGTACGGGCGCCTGGGTGACTGGACGGCGAGGCTTTTCTGGCCAGCGTGGGCTCAGCCGAGTCGCTTTGACCGAAGTCTCTGCTGCCCCTCAATCCCTTAGCTTAACCCGGGCAGGGATTTGCCTCTGCCCGGACGCCTACAGACCAAGGACGGACCATGTCCAATGGGCCCGCTCAGCCTACCCTCCTGGGTCCCCCCTCCGTCTCGTAACGTCACACAGGCGGGGACGGAATAATAACCGTCTGTCCATCGGCATCGGCTTTACGCCTTAGCCTTAGGCCCGCCTAACCCTACGCGGAAAATCCTTCCGTAGGAAACCTTAGGCATTCGGTGGGCGAGATTCTCACTCGCCTTTTGCTACTCATGCCGGCATTCTCACTTCCGTCCACTCCACCGCGTCTCACGGCGCGGCTTCACGGCAGGACGGAACGCTCCCCTACCTCCTCCCGCTTGCGCGGAAGGACCAAGGCTTCGGTGGTACGCTTGAGCCCCGTTACATTTTCGGCGCGGGATGGCATCGACCAGTGAGCTGTTACGCACTCTTTAAAGGGTGGCTGCTTCTAAGCCAACCTCCTGGCTGTCTGGGCTGTCCCACATCCTTTCCCACTTAGCGCACACTTGGGGACCTTAGCCGGTGGTCTGGGTTGTTTCCCTTTCGTCCGTGAAGTTTATCCCCCACGGGCTCACTCCCAGGTTTATCTTCTGGCATTCGTGGTTTGATTGGGTTTGGTAAGCGTTTTGCCCCCTAGCCCATTCAGTGCCCTACCTCCAGAAGACGGATCCTGAGGCTGCACCTCAATGCATTTCGGGGAGAACCAGCTATCTCCGAGTTCGATTGGCATTTCACCTCTACCCACAGCTCATCCAGTGTCTTTGCACCGACAAATGGTTCGGGCCTCCACCTCGATATTATCGAGGCTTCACCCTGGCCATGGGTAGCTCACCCGGTTTCGGGTCGAATCCCAGCGACATCTAGGGCGCCCTGTTCGGACTCGCTTTCGCTATGGCTCCGCAAGCTTCCTTGCTTAACCGTGCCACTAAGATTCACTCGCCGGCTCATTCTTCAATAGGCACGCCGTCATCCACGATGCAAGATCGGGACTCCGACGGTTTGTAGGCACGCGGTTTCAGGAACTTTTAACTCCCCTTCCGGGGTGCTTTTTCACCTTTCCCTCACGGTACTGTTGCACTATCGGTCACTGGGGGTGTTTAGCCTTGGAAAGTGGTCTTCCCGGGTTCCCACGGGATTCCACGTGTCCCGTGGTACTCAAGGACACAGGCAAGGAAGGCCCGTGCTCTTTAGCTTACGAGGCTGTCACTCTCTGTGGCGGCCCTTTCCAGGGTCCTTCAGCTAGAGCAGGGCTTGGTAACTTCCCGGCCGCGACACGGTTTGGCCGGCCTGTGTCTTACAACCCCCGCAGGGCATTAGCCCGTGCGCCGATACCTTCCCTACGGGTTTGGGCTGTTCCCCGTTCGCTCGCCGCTACTAAGGGAATAGTCTCTTTTCCTCGGGGTACTTAGATGTTTCAGTTCCCCCGGTTCCCTCCCCGACAGAGTCGGGGTGATCCGACTATTCATCGGAACGGGTTACCCCATTCGGAGATCCCCGGCTAAGCTTGCTAGACAGCTAACCGAGGCTTATCGCAGTCGAGCCACGTCCTTCATCGGCCCCCAGTGCCTAGGCATCCACCGCGCGCCCTTAGTAGCTTTAACCACCATTCCATTACCGCCACAACGCGTGGTTGGGATCCCTCAGGTACTCTCTTATTCGCTTGTTAA
>Ga0209056_10004444_pt1 | contig 14798 bp, 10 predicted proteins | sample GraSoiAngelo_114_FD_185876 | JGI IMG/M metagenome (GOLD analysis project Ga0209056, IMG submission 185876) | Grasslands soil microbial communities from the Angelo Coastal Reserve, California, USA - 14_0903_13_40cm (SPAdes) (version 2) | ecosystem: Environmental > Terrestrial > Soil > Grasslands... | reverse complement strand
GGGGGCGCAGGGTGCTGCGCCCCCTGCGTCGTTTCTGGCTCCTCGGACTCGGACTCGCGAGCGCTGCGGGCTGTGGCGGTGCGCGGGGCGGGATCGAGCAGTCGAACGCGCCGAGCGGCGGCCGGGTGATCACCGCGGACGACATCGCTGCCTCCGGCGCGAAAACGGCGTGGGACGCGGTGCGCCTAACGGTCCCCAACGTCCAGCTGCGGGAAAACCGCGGCAGGCCCACGCGCATCCAGCGGCGGGGCCGCGCGAGCATTTACCTCGACGACCAGGTTCGCGTGATGGTGGACAATGTCCGCGTCACCGATATCCGTGTGCTCGAGCAGGTGGCGGCGTCAGACATCCTCACGATAGAGGTCCTGAGCGGGTTGGACGCGACGACGTATTACGGTGGCACCTCCACGAGCGGAGTGATCCTCATCAAGACGAAGACCGGCCCCACGCCTTGAACGCGCTCGGGCGTCACGGCAGGCGGTCCGTGCACTGCACGAACTTCGGGTTGTTCTGCTCGTCGAACGGGATCGGCATCTGGATCGCATCCCCGAAATTGCCACCCTTGAACCAGGCGCCGTGCGGATACACGGTGGCCTCCGTGCGCCCGTATTGTCTCAGCAGCCGCCGCATGTCACCGAGCCGGTGGCCCGTGCCAAACATCCAGAACGCCCGCTCGCGGAACATGAGATCTTCACGCGCTGTCTGGACCACCGGATCCGTAGTGTCCGCAAGCACCGTCCCCGCGCCCGGCTTGTAGAGCGTGTCCACCGGCGCCGGCGGGTATAGCAGCGTGTTGCGCCGTAGGTCGTTAAGCTTGACCAGCCAGGTGGTGGGATCGCTCGGCAACGCCGCTTCGGCTTCGATCAGCCGCGCCTCGACCCCCGTGGCGATCCTGACAGGGCTCGTGCGATCCCATGTGCCCTGGCGGGTCACTTGCAGGTTGAAGGCGGTGTCGAAGATCCGATCGGGGCCTGTCTTGGTCCGGATCCGGGGATCCTTCCTGGTTCCGATGAAGTTGAGCCCGCCTCCGTCGCCGTTACCGACGGTATAGCGCCGCGCGCTCGAGTTCAGAGCCCACACCTGGTTGTCGCCCGAAACGACTGAATACGTCACATCATAGTGGAACGTGTCCGGCACGCCGGCGACGGCTGTGGAAGCGGCCGCGAACTGGCCGCGGTCGAGCAGCGCTCGGCCTTTCACCACCTGAGCGAGCCAGCGCACGCGCGCGCTGTCAGCACCGCCCAGGTTGTTGATGGCGGAGTCCGCGTTCGCCGCCGCGAGGGCGAACAGCGAGTCGTTGGACAGCGGGTCGCCGTAGATGATCGTGCTGCCGGCGAAGCTGCTCAGCGGCACGCCGTTGCAGTAATGCTCACCTGCCAGGACCTCGACGTAGGCAATGAACGCGAACATCCGGGCGATGTTGGTGGCAGGTGAGGGCTGATACTGGCGCAACGCCTCGATCGTCGCACCGGCTTGCACCCGCACCCGGTTGATCGCGCGGAACGGCGGAGCATTGAACGTGTTCCTATCGTCAAAGATGCGCTGATCCTCCGTATTGCGCTGGATAAAGGTGTCTCCCGACAGCCACTCGTCGGTAATGAGGCCGCCGAACAAGAACAGCGGGTCCGCCCCGGCTCCGATCCCGGTGCCTGCGGTAGCTTGGGCGAGGCGAAAAATGGTGCCGCTGTGGAGCGCCATCGCCCCGACCGCCGTGTTGGCGCGCAGCGTCTCCTCCGTAACGATGTCCGGGTCGGTCACGTTGAGTATGTCGTGGATGCAGCCCTGGGCCGGCAGCGTGACGGCCAGGCCGACAAGCCACCGGAGTCGGGGAAGCGCGAAGCATCTCATCGCGGCGGCGAGTTTCGTGAGCATGGTGTCCGGTCGCATGGTGGCCCCCTCAGAATCCGACGTTCAGTCGGAAGGTCCAGTAGGTCGGGGGCGGCGCTGTCTGGAAGTTGCTCACGACCCCAGTCGCGGTTTCGAAGTAGTTGGCCTCCGGGTCCATCCCGCTCCACCCCGTGGCCTTCCAAAGATTCCGGCCGGCCACCGTGAGACTGGCGCGACTCGCGCGGAAGACCTGCGCCCACCGCTGCGGCAGCTCGTAGGTCGCCGAGGCCTCGCGCAGCCGGATGAACGTGGCCTTCTCAATGAAGCCCCACTGCGTGCGCGACGGCGTCTCTCGCAGCGCCACAGACCGCGCCTGCTCCGACAGCGGGGCGGTGGGATCGATTTCACCGCGACAGTTGAGTCGCGACTCGCAGCGGATGCGCTCCGTGCCGTTGAGCTGGTAGAAGCCGCTCTTATGATCGAACAGGAAGTTGAGCCGCAGCCGGCGGTCGAACAGATCGAAGCCGCTCGTGTACGTGACCTCCCAGCGCGGGTTCGGATATCCGACGAACTGCGCGCTGTCTGCCACCGTGATCTCGTTCGCCGTGATGATGCCGTTGCCGTCCAGGTCCTGGAACGTGTAGGGGCGCTGGAACCACGCGTTGATCGGGTAGCCCACGCGCTGTTGCGTCGTCGTGCCGATGATCGGCGGAATCGGCTTGCCGGTGGCGGGATCGACGCCCATGTCCGCGATGAAGTTCGTGTTGTACCCGGCGTTGATGGTCAGGTCCCACGCGAACGCCGGGCGATCGACCAGGCGGGCATTGACGAGCGCCTCGAGCCCCCGGTTGACCACCGCACCGAGGTTCTCGAACCGTGTGACGCTCACGCCAGCCGACGGTGGAAGGATCCGGGCGATCAAGGCGTCCTTAGTGCGCTTGTTGTAGTAGGTCAAGTCGACGCTCAGTCGGCGGTCGAGCAACACCGCCTCGCCACCGATCTCGAACTCCCGCGCCCGTTCCGGCTTGAGATTGGGATTCCCGAGCGCGCTGAAAATGATGCCGGGGGTGTCGGCATTGTCCACGCTCGTCCGCCGGGGCTCGAAGAACCGGAGGGCGTCCGTTGTGGAGGGCTGCACTCCCGAGGCGCCGATCGCGCCGCGCAGCCTCACGCTGTTGAGCCAGCTCCACTTCGGGAAGTAGGGCTCCTCCGAGATCACATAGGAGACGCTGAGTTTTGGATAGTACACCGCATGGAAGTCCACGCCGAAGGCGCTGTTGTCGTCAACGCGCAGCCCGCCAGTGACAAAGAGGCGGTCCTTGTACCCAAACTGCTGCTCCACGTAGGCCCCGACGGTTTTCGTGATGTCGGTGGTATCGCGGGAGTTCGGGATCACACCCGACGAAATCGTGGTGGACCCCGGGGCGAGGTCCTCGCCGGAGGCCCCGTTCCGATCCAACACGTCCTTCAGGTACTGCGCGCCGGCCGACGTACGCGACGAGAGCACCGGGCTCAGCTGGAACGTCGCGGTCGCCGTCGCGTCCGCCGTGTAGTTGAACAAGTAGCTGCGGTTGTCGACCTTGAAGCCCTTCTTGATTTCCGCGAAGTCCACGCACTGGCTTCGCTGGCAGAGATCGCTGTCGCGGCGACTCGTGAAATCCAGTCCCCCGGTAAGTCGCACCGCGAGCCAGCTCGTGGGCCGCCAGTTGGCCGTCCCGCTCCCGATGAACCGGTTGATGTCTTGCTTCACGGTCTCCGAGAAGAATTCCCCCGGGCCAAAGGTGCGGTATCCGAAGAGCCGGTTGCCGTTGGAGCTCAGCACGTTATATCTGAAACCCGGGCCCCCCAGGCCATTTGAGAGGAGCCCGGTGGTGTTGTTGTCGGTCTGCGGCAGCCGCTGGGTGCTCGTCGTGAAGGCGCTGGCGAGGGAGAGGTCGAGCCGGGAGTTGGCGCGCACGTCGGCGTTGACCCGCAAGCTCACGCGGCGCCGACCGTTGGGGCGGAGCTGCTCGAACGGCACCTCGGTAATGGGACGGATCTTGAGGAGCGAGTCCACCGCAAAGGGCGGCATCTTCAGCTGCGAGACCTCATTCTCCCACTCTCCGGACACGAAATACCGTGACGCGTCGGTCCCCCCCGAGACCTGCAGGCCGTACTGGTTCCGGTACCCCGTGGCGTTCGGCGACGACACGGGATCGTCAAACAGGTTGAAACTCGTGATGCTGTCCTGGGTGCATGTGCCGGCCGCCACCTGCGTCAGCAAGCACTGCACCCCGTTGGAAGGAGTGGACGCCGACGGCGTCGTCCGCCAGGCACGGTAGGCGACAGGGTAGTCGTTGTAGTCTCTAATAACTCCCTGCTCACCGTAGATGCTCCAGCGTGCCGGGCCCGGTTGGCCGTGTTTTGTGCTGATGATGATCACGCCCGTCGAGGCGGCGGTGCCGTACAATGCGGCCGCCGACGGTCCCTTAATCACATCGATTGTTTCGATCTCCTCGGGGTTGATGTCGTTTACGCGGCTGGGGTTCGTGCCGCCGATCCCGATGGTGGACGCCGCGTCGGACCTGTTGCCGCTCGTCATGCGGACGCCATCGATGATGTAGAGCGGCTCGTTATTGAGCGAGAGGCTGTTGGTGCCGCGGATTCGGACCCGCGCGCCCGCGCCGGTGAGGTTCCCGGCCAGGACCTCGACGCCGGGGGCCTTGGCGTTGATCAAGTCGTTCATGTTGTCGATTGGGCGCGTCATGACCAAGGTGTCCGCCCGGATCGTGTTAATCACATTTCCTATCTGCTTCTTGGCCTGCTCGCCCGTAGCCGTCACCACGACTTCATCGAGCGAGTAGGGGGAGAGGACGAGCGTCAGATCGGCCGTGGCCGTTTCACCCGCCCCGACCGTCGTGCTACGACTCGCGGCCGCGTAACCGATCAAGGTGGCCCGCACCGTGACCTGTCCCGCCGGAACGTTGGCGATCTGGTACCGTCCTTCCGCGCGGGCTATCGTGACGAGCGACGTCCCCATGACGGTGACGCGCGCGCCCACGAGCGGTTGCCCGTTGGCCTGGTCGGTGACGCGGCCCGCGACCGTGCCCTGCTGCGCTCGCGCGACGGCGCTGACGCCGCCGACGAGCCCACCGAGCACCAGGAACGCGCGCAGCGTGAAACGAATAGCAAAGCGCATACGGATTCCTCCTTCGAGGTGGCCAAGACACACACCGCACGAGGAAACAGCCCCTCGCCCGCGTGGTCGCGCGGCGAGCCTGGGCTAGACGTCCCGAATGAGCGAATACGCACCCGTGCCCAACGGCAGACAGGACACGCGCGGTGCGAGATGGGACGCACGTCACCTACCGGTGCGTGCGTTCCATGTAGGGACTATTGTGCAGCTTGTATCAGAACGTCGCAAGAGGCCTAAAACAAACGCGGTTTCGAGAAATCCAACCTCTCTAAAGCCTCTTCACACGTTTCTGACAATTCACTTCGAGAAGTCCACCTCCGGCGCCCGGGCTGCACCCGCTGGCTGCGCGCAGGGCCGGCAGCTACCTTGGCAAGAGCAGCACACTGAAGGGCAAGGCGCAGCATGACCATCTGCCGACGGCTGCTACTCTCTCTGTCGCTGGGTCTCTCCGTCGCCTGCTTCCACTCGCTGACGGCGCCGCCATGCACCGCGGTCGACTTCACCCAAGCCTCCGTGAGCGGCGACACGATCACGACCACGACCGGCCTGCGTTACATCGAGGGCGCCGCGGGAGTCGGCAATGCACTCCCGTGGTGTCGCTCGCTGGCCGTGCATTACACGGGGTACCTGCTCGACGGAACGAAGTTTGACAGCTCGCGGGACATCGGCCGGCCGCTCGTATTCACGCCGGGGCTCGGGGCCCTGATTGACGGATTCGAGCAAGGCGTTATCGGAATGCGCACCTGCGGCACGCGGCGGCTCATCATTCCCCCCAACCTGGGGTTCGGCGCAGAGCCGCTACGGAACCAAGCCGGGGAGATCATCGTCCCGGGCAACTCCACCGTGGTGTACGAAGTGGAAATGCTCGAGATCGGTGGTGAGCCCATCGTCCCGTGCACGTGAGCACCGTTCGCCGGTCGCTCCTGTCGCTGCTCTTGCCAGTTCAGATCGGCGCGCAGGTGACGGGGAAGCTGGCGGGCACGGTGGTTAGCGAGGACTCGACCCCGCTGGCGGAGGCACGGATCCAGATTGCGGGCACGGGGATGGTCCTGTCGGGCAAGGACGGTCGTTTTCGGCTGACAGGCGTGTCCCACGGTGATCACGTCCTCGAGGTCCGACTGCTGGGGTACCGCAAGGTCCTGCAACCGGTCAAGATCCGGGCCGGCGAGACGCTGTACGTGCGTGTGGTCCTCACCCTCGCACCCGTACCGCTCGAGGCGGTGGAGATCGAGGCGGAACCGGCGCTCCTGCCAGCGATGCGAGGGTTCGAAGAGCGCAGGGCCCAGGGCAACGGGCACTTCTTCAATCGCCAAGAGATCGCGCGGATGCAACCCCGCGTGTTCACCGACGTGCTGCGTCGAGTCCCCGGCGTGCTGTTTCAGGCGACCCCCGGGGCGTTCGGGCCCAACGAGACGGTCCGTATGGATCGCACGATCGGCATAGCCGGCGCCCGCGGCTGTCCCGTGCTGTTTTACGTGAACGGCACGCCGTTCCCGGCGACGCGAGACGTTTCGATCAACGAGTACGTCGTCCCCGAGGACATCATCGCGATCGAGGTGTACAACGGCTCGTCACAGGTTCCGCCGCAGTTTCAGTCCAACCTGCTCAACGCGCGGTGTGGTGTGATCGTGATTTGGACACGCGTCGGCAACGAGGACGACCCACCTCCCCGTCCGCGGGAGGAGTGAATCAGTTCGGTGGCGGAGGCTGCGTTTCGGGGTTCGCGCCCCCGCCGACCGCTCCGAACAGGCGGGCGGCCAGGAGTGCGGTGCCGGTAATGAGGCCCGCGGCCAGCCAGGTCCGCTGCTTGTCCAATCGCTTCTGGGTCGGGTTGGCGAGCGTGGAGCGCGGGAAACTGACCAGCTCGCGGTTCCAGAGGGTCGACGTGCCGCCGCGATAGTCGACCCGCACCATCCGCAGACGCCATGCATCGGCGTCCGCCGCGGCGATCACCCCCTCCACCTTCACGGCGCCGGGGCCGAGCGCGTTGCCCATCGCAACGTCCCCGGAGTCGGTCACCTGCGCGACGATCCGCGTCTCCGGCGCCGGCACCGGCGCCGTGAGCGGGCCCTGAGTGTAGCACGCCGTGAGGAGCTGCAGGAGCCCCAGGGCTAGACACCGCGCTGGCTTGGTGTACATGCCATCCATTTTGCAAGCTTGCCGTGGGCTCACACAAGGGACCACCGGCCCGGCTCACGCCGGACCGGTCGTCCCTGCCTTCCCATCCGCGGCCCGACTAGCAAGGGTTCGGATCATTCCAGTTCCGGACCGGCGACGACCCCGTCGTGCCCGCCGGATACGCCGAAGGCAACGGCAGATTCGGGTTCGCCGTGCGTTCGGCGGAGCCGTACGGCAGCCGACCCAGCACTTCGGCGGCCGTTCCAAACGGCGTCACCGCTGGAATGCAGGTGCGCTTGAAATCGGACCAGACGTCGATGTTCTGGAACATCGCGATGTACTTCTCCGTCATCACGTCGTTGAACGAGACGTTGCCCAGCGCCGGCATGCCGACCGCCGTGCGCACCGCGTCGACGTGCACGACCGCGCCCGCCGAATCGCCCGTCATGTACTTCGCTTCGGCCATAATGAGTTGGTTCTCCGCCCACGTCACGATCGGCTGGCGGAACGTGAATTGCCGCCGGACGGTCGTGTTCACGACCGACGGGGCACACGGCGCCGCACAACCTGTCGGACGGACCGCCACGTTGTTCTGATCACTGCCGACGACCTGTCCCTGCGCGTTGGCATCGAAGTACGCGAGGAGGCGCGGATCGTTACGAGTCGTCAGGATCTGTACCAGTGTGTTGCCCGCGACGATGTCCTGGCGCGCCAGCAGGAACTCGGCCCAGACGTTGGCATCGAAGTCCTGGACCGACCCGTGGAACATCCGGAAGTCGCCCGGTGCCCGGCCGTGCATCGCGTCCGCCGGGGTGGTCGGCGCCTCCGAGATCCCATTCTGTGCCGCGGCGAGGGCCAACGCATACTCGGCGTTACCGTTTCGCTCCACAAGATGCAAGTGGAACCGCGCCTTCAACGTGTAGGCGGCCCTGACCCAGCGCTGGATCTCCGTCGCCTTGGGGACGGCCGTGGCGCAGTAGATCAGGTCCCCTTCCAGCGGAACGCAGTTGCCGGTGGCCGTGGCCGCCTGCAGGATCGCGATCCCTTCGTCCAGGCGCGCCTGCACCGCCGCATAGATGCTCTCCTGCGAATCCAGCTTGGGCAAGGAGATTGCCGGGTTCACCGCCTCGCTGTAAGGGAGATCGCCCCACACCGATGTCGCGGTGCCCATCGCCAAGCCTTCCCAGACCTTGGCGATGCCGAGCAGGAACTGATCACCAGACGCGACGGCCGCGGCCTGGATGTTCCGCAGGCCATACAGGCCGCCACCGGTGTAGAACCCGCTCATCTGGCCCGAGATGTCGCCCTCCGCCACCAAGTACTGCGTGCACCACTGCAGCTGCTGGTTGTTGCTTCCGATCAACTGCTGCGTGAAGATCCCCGCGCACCGGGCGAGCTGGCCTTCCAGGCGTGTGGCCATGTTCGCCTGCACGCCGATCAGCTGCTGCAGCGCAGTGGCCGTCGTCGGATTGTTCGGGGTCTCCGTCAACCCCGGCCCCTGCAGGAAATCAGTACATCCCGCACCGAGCAGCGTCAGCGCGAGGACGGCTCCTGTCTTTGCGTACGTGTTCATGACGGGTTCCTCGCGCGTCTTAGTGAAAGAAGGTGAGCTGCACGACCCAGGCGCGCGCCAACGGCGCGTTGAACCAGTCGATGCCGCGGTTGGCGTTCTGCGCCCCGCCCAGGTTGACCTCCGGATCGTAGCCGCTGTAATCGGTCCACAGCTTCAGGTTGCGGCCGGACAGCTTTACATCTAGTTGCCGCATCCCCACGATCTTGTTCACCCAGGGGTCCCGGAACGAATAGCTGATGGATACTTCCCGCAGGCGCGTGAACGTCCCGTCCTCGATGCGTGTCGAGATGGGGCCGCCCGTGGCGCCCTGCCCGCTCCCCAGTGGGCCGCCGCTGAACCAGCCCTCGCCGATTACGACGGCCGTCCCGGCACCCGGGCCGACCACCGGACCATTGAGCACGTCGCAGGTCTTGTTGTAACAGATCATATCCTTGCCGAACGTGCGGGTCTCGCCGCGGATCTCGGTGTCCTTGTGCGTGCCGTACTGATACATCGAGGCGCGCGTCATGTTGAGCACGTCCCCACCGTGACGGTGCTCCAGGAATGCGCTCAGCTGCACGCCACGGTAATTGGCGGTGAGGGAAAGGCCGGCGGTCCAATCGGGCCACGGGTTGCCGATCGCGCGTGGGGTGGGATCCGTGATGGGAAAGCCGTTCGGCGCGATGTATAAGGCGCCGCGCGGCGCGCCCACGCATGCCGCGCCGACGTTATACGTGGTGCCGCCGAACGAGATCGAGTTGTCGCTGATACCGCACCGCGCGAAGTCTGTGGCGCGCCACACGCCGAGCGGGTATCCGATCTGCGCATGCGTGGTCTGCCCCGCAAAGGAGTTGCCGATCCCGATCTGGCACCGCGGCACCTTGGCCTCGGGACCGCAGTTCTCGGGCGTCGGCATCGGGAAGTCGCCGGCGATCTGTTCCGGAGTCGCGCCGAGGCTCGTGACCACGTTCCGGTTGAGCGCCCAGTTGCCACCGACCTCGATGGAGAGGTCGGAGCGCTGGAGCGCCCGCACGCTGCCGGTCAGCTCCCAGCCCTTGTTGGTGAGCTCGCCCGCGTTGATGTACTTCTGGGTGAACCCAGTCGACGGCGCGAGGTTCACCGCGAAGACGACGTCCTTGGCCCTGGAGTCGTACCGCGTGACCGACAAGTCGGCGCGGCCTCGGAATAGGCTCAGGTCGACGCCCGCCTCCACCTCGCGTACGCGCTCCGGCGCGATGTCGGGATTGCCCCGGATGGCCGAGGCGTACAGACCACCCACGCCGTTCAAGGTGGGTACCTGGAGCGAGCCGGGGTTGAAGTCCGCGATCGCCACGGCGGTGTACACATCCTGCGTCGTGTACAGGGGCGGCTGCTGCCCGCTTTCGCCATACGCCAGCCGCACCTTGCCGAAGCTCACGATGTTCTCCGGGAGATGCACGGCCTTCGCGAAGCTCCACGCCGCGCTGCCGCCCGGATACCAGGCGCGCTGGTGGCCTCGACTGAACGCCGAGTTCGCGTCGTTGCGTATGCGAGCCTGGAGGTACAGCTGGTCGTACAGGTCGACGTTGGCCTGCGCGAAGTACCCCTCCACCCGGCGGCGCTGCTCGGCGTCGTTCGGGAGTGTGCGCGTGGTGGTGTTCTGCAGTTTGAACGGCGCGGGCGCGAGCCAGGTCTGCGCGAAGATGTCGACCTGCCGGAAGTACGTCTCGTTGAGGTTCTGGCCCACCGTGAGGCCCCCCCGCACGTTGCGATTGAACTGGTGGGTGCCGGTAGCCGTCAGATTGTGGTCGAACAGGCGATCGTAGAATTGCCAGCGCTCCAGCTGGCCTCCATTCGTCCCCGAACTTGCCTGCCCGTAGGCGTACGTGCGGTCGTCGCTGTTGTAGTCGCCACCCAGCGTCCAGTTCACCTGGAGCCACAACAGTGGCCTCCAGTTGACGTTGACGTTGCCGAAGTAGCGGCCCGTCTGCCCAATGAGATCATCTTCGTTGAGCGCGTAAAACGGGTTGTCGAACCCGCGGTTGGTGGCGAACGCGAGCGGGCCGGGATTCGGAAACCGCCAGGAGCGGTGCAATCCAGTTGTCGGGCTGAGATACTGCTTGGCGTTGAAATCCGGAGGCTGGCGCAACGCGCTGATACCGATCCCGTTGATCGAGTTGCCGCGGTCCTGCCCGGTATTCCTGGTCTGTACCACCGAGGCGCTGGCGCTGATCACCAGGTTCTCGAGCAGCGTGTGTGAGCCGCTGAACCGGGCCGTGTAGCGCTCGTACCGGTCCCGGTCCTGCACGATGAAGCCGTCTTGATTGAGCTGGCCCGCCGACAGGTAGAACGTCGTGCGCTCCGTGCCGCCCGACAGCGACAGCGTGTTCTCGAAGCTGCGGCCCGTCTCGAACATCTCGGCACCATGGTCATAGGTCGGCGTACCGGGAGCGAGCGCCGGCCCCCACGAGAAGAAGTTCGAGCTGATCGAGCAGTTCACCGTGCTGCAATTGCTCGAAACGCCGCCCGAGCCGACCCCATACTTGCGCTGCACCGGCATCGTGCGAATCGGCCGATCGAACTGGGCGGTCGAGCGCAGGCTGTACTGCGTCCGCCCCGCCCGCCCCTTCTTCGTCTTGATCAGGATCGCGCCCGCCGAGCCAGCGCTGGCGCCGTAAATGGACGTGGCGGCGGCTCCCGGGAGGATCTCCATCGACTCGATGTCTTCGTCGTTGAGGTCGGCAGCGCGGTTGGGAGAGGGCGCGCCGGACAGCACGGCCTCGCCGCGGGTCACGTTACTGATGGGCACGCCGTCCACGACGATGACCGGCTGGGGCACCGTCGGTGAGAACCCCACCTGGACGACGCCGAACGACTTCGGACCTCGGATCAAGATCGCCGTGGAAGCGCCGGCGTCACCACTCCCCTGGTTCGTCAGCACGTTCGGCACCTTGCCCGCGAGTGCCTGGATCACGTTGGACTCGTTGGCGCGCTGGATCTCCGCCGCACCCACGCTCGTCACGTGACTCCCCAGCTTCTCGCGGAGCTGCTCGGTGCCCGCACCGGTCACGACGATCTCATCCAACTTGAGAGGATCGGAGACGAGCTGGAAGCTCTGCTCGAGCGTCGCTCCCGGCTTCAGGGTCACGTTGGCCGACTGCGCCCGGTAGCCGATCAACCGCACGGTCAGCTTGACTGGCTGGCCCTGCGCGCGGGTGCCGGGAACGACCAGGCGATAGTCGCCATCCCGCCCGGTCCACACCTGCGCGTTCAGATCGGGGATCGCAACGCCGACATCCCGGAGCGGCTCACCCTGCGCGCCGGTCACCCGCCCGGTAATCGTCGTCTGCTCTTGAGCGATCGCCCAGCCCGGCAAGAGCGCCAGCACCCCAACGAGTGCGCCGCGCGCCAGTAATGCGCGCAGCGGAGAACGAATGGCAATGCGCATACGCAGGCCTCCCTTCGAGAGGTTCGCACACACCACATGAGGACAAAGCCCCTCGCCAGCGCTAGCGCACGGCGAGGATGGCTGGTCTTCTCGAATCAGCGAGTGCGCACCCGTGACCAACGGCAGACAGGACACGCGCGGTGCGAGATGGGACGCACGTCACCTACCGGTGCGTGCGTTCCATGTAGGGACTATTGTGCAGCTTGTATCAGAACGTCGCAAGAGGCCTAAAACAAACGCGGTTTCGAGAAATCCAACCTCTCTAAAGCCTCTTCACACGTTTCTGACAATTCACTTCGAGAAGTCCACCTTCGGCGCCTGGGCCGCGCCCGGCGTCTCCAGCTCGAAGTAGGGCCGCGGCCCCTTCCCGAGGAGCTTCGCGGTGAGCACCTGCGGGAACCGCCGGATGTAGGCGTTGTAGCGGTTCACGGCCTCGTTGTAGTCCTGCCGCGCGACGGCGATGCGGTTCTCCGTCCCCTCGAGCTGGTCCTGTAACGCGCGGAAGTTCTCGTTGGACTTGAGCTGCGGGTAATTCTCGGCGATGGCGAGCAGGCGGCCGAGCGGGGCCGTGAGCTGGGCGTTCGCCTGCGCCATCTGCTGCAGGTCGCCGCTCTGGACCGCCCCGGCGAGCTTGGCCCGGGCCTCCGCCACCTCGGTGAAGACCGTCTGCTCCTGCTTGGCGTACCCCTTCACCGTTTCGACCAGGTTGGGGATGAGATCGGCGCGGCGCTGCAGCTGCACCTTGATCTGCGAGCCAGCGGCAGTCACCTGCTCGTCGTACGTCTGAATCGTGTTGTAGCCGCAGCCGGCCGCCCCGACGCTGGCTAGGACAACTAGGGCCAGGGCCCACTCACGCGTCCAAGCGAACACGAGCATCTCCTTCTCTATCAAGTCCGTGGTGTGTTTTCCCAGGCTGAAGCCTGGGCCCGGCCTGCACTGTCCTGAAGGACACAGATGTGCTGCAGCACTGTGTCTCGCCGGGCCCACCCTTGAGGGTGGGAACAACATGGGTTCGATACGTCATATCTGTTGCCGCACTCTACGTCAAACGGTTCACATACTCAGCGGTGCGCGCCACGGCGCCAAGATACGCGGCCGCCAGAGGATCACCCTTCCCGACCCGCGGCATCGGACCGCCCAGCGCATGCTGTACCAACGGTGCGAGCCCCTCGGCCGGGAATCCGATCAGCGACGCCGCGCCCCGTACCAGCTCAGCGGGTGACGCGGGCACGGGTCGGCCGCCGAAGCGCAGCACCGCACGCAGCATGGTGAAAAAGCCGCCGGCGCTCCCTACGATGACCCGTGCGAGCTGTTTCGGGTCCTCATGCAGCGGCGCGTACGCCTGTCGCAACCGCACCAGCTTGCCCATCAGCTCGTGCTCGAGCTGGCGCCGCAAATGGCCGCGGTCCACCTGGATGCCGGGCCACGGGTCGCGCCCGGCGAGCACCCGGTGCGCGTCGCGCATGTCCTCGTATTCGATCGGGAAGGCGTCCGCCGACTCGCGCCACTCCCGCTCGGTCAGGATGAGCGGTGCGGGCTGGCCCGCGCGGGTCCAGTCGCGCGCGGCCGGAGCGAGCGCCTCGAACAAGGCATCGTCCGCCGTGTCGCAGATGAGCAGCGTGTTCACGTCGGAGCGGTCCGGTACGTGGGTCCCGCGCGCCCAGGAACCGTAGAGCAGCAGCGCCACCAGACGCTCGCCGAGCGCGCGGGCGACCTCTGCGGCAAATTGCTCGACTGTCAATTTCGACGCCATACTAGAAGCGCCCTCCCGCTCCACCGCCTGAGAATCCACCCCCACCACCGAACCCGCCGAAGCCACCGCCGCCGAACCCGCCACCGCCGCCGAACCCGCCACCGCCGCTCCAGCCGCGGCCCCCGCCACCCAACCCGCCGAACCGGAGCGGCAGCAGGAGAATGCGCCCGCGGCTGAGGACAATCAACACGATCACGAAGACGATGATCCAGGTCACGGGAATCGGCAGCCGCTCCGAGCCATCGTTCGGGCGCGGGGCCGGTGCCCCGGTCAGCGTGACGCCGAACTCTTGAGCGAACGCCTGGGCGATCAGGTCCAGGCCATGCACCAGTCCCGCCCCGTATTGTTCCCGCGCGAGATACGGTGTCATGGCGTCCCGAATCCGGCCCACGCGGGCATCCGTGAGGAATCCCTCGGCGCCGCGACCGGTGGCGATGAAGACCTGACCCGTGCCCGGTCGGTGATTCTTCTGAGGAACGAGCAGCACCACGACGCCGAGGTTCTTCGCTGGGTCGCCCGCCTCCCCCCTTGCTCCGACGCCCCAGCGGCGCCCGATCTCGAGCGCCACGTCCGCCGCCGGGCGGTCGCCGATATCGGGGAGGGTCACCACGGCGATCTCGCCGCGCGTCTTCTCCCGGACCTCGGCGACCACCGCTTCCATGTGCGCGACCGACGCGGCGTCGAGCACGCCGGCGAAATCGTTCACGTAGCCCCGCGGAGGCGGCACCTGGACCTGGGCAACGAGCAGCAGCGCCGTGAGTTGCAGCATCGCCGCGAAGATACACGCGGCCGAACGCGCCCGATACCTTGACGCTCGTGGCGGGGGGCATGAGTATAGAGTTGAAACGGGAGGCCTCCATGAAGGCGCTCACCGCGTCGCTCGTTGTTGTGTTGCTCGGATGCGGCCCGGCGGCCCAGCACGGCACGAAGCGTGACGTGCCCGCCG
>Ga0209056_10004443_pt1 | contig 14799 bp, 12 predicted proteins | sample GraSoiAngelo_114_FD_185876 | JGI IMG/M metagenome (GOLD analysis project Ga0209056, IMG submission 185876) | Grasslands soil microbial communities from the Angelo Coastal Reserve, California, USA - 14_0903_13_40cm (SPAdes) (version 2) | ecosystem: Environmental > Terrestrial > Soil > Grasslands... | reverse complement strand
GATCGGTTCCGCCGCGTGGCCTGCGGGCACGAGGCCCACGCCGATCTCAACGCGGCACGCATGCTCCTCAGCCGAGGAAACCTCGGGGATGCTGGCCGTGGAGGCTTCCGCGCTGTCAGCGGGCCGGTGAAACGGCAACTCCGCGTCGTGAGGCGCGGACACTCGACTGTCCAAGTTCCTGGGCTCCTCAAAAGCCCCGGACTTCAGTCCGGGTGATGTTTACCCCTGGACGGAGTAGCCGCCGTCGACCGGAATCGCCGTCCCGGTGATGAAGTCCGACGCCGGGCTGGCCAGGAAGACCGCGATCCCCGCGAAGTCCTCGCCGGTGCCCCAGCGGCCATCGGGAGTTCGGGCGACCACCCGCTCGTGGAGGCCCGGGATCTGCTGGCGCGCGGCCTGGGTCAGCTCGGTGTCGATCCAGCCGGGCAGGACCGCGTTGACCTGGATGTGGTCCCGCGCCCAGGCGGACGCCGTCGCCTTCGTGAGCTGCACGATGCCGCCCTTGCTGGCGGCGTACGGCCCGGCGAAGGACGCGCCGAAGATCGACATCATCGAGCCGATGTTGATGATCTTGCCGCGGCCCGCCTTCTTCATCAGCGGGTGGACCGCCTTCGAGCAGAGGAAGGCGCTGGTGAGGTTGGTGTCGAGGACCTGGTGCCACTCGGCCAGCGTGTACTCCTGCGGCTGCTTGCGGATGTTGGTGCCGGCGTTGTTGACCAGGATGTCGACACCCCCGAACGTGCCCACGGTCTGCTGGACCATCGCCTCGACCGAGGCCTCGTTCGCCACATCGACGGCGCAGAAGATCGCGTCGGTCCCGAGGCGCTCGAGTTCCGTCACGGCGGCGCGCCCCTTGTCCGGGTTGCGCGCGGCCACGACGATCCGGGCGCCGGCCTGGGCCAGGCCCCGCGCCATTCCGAGCCCGATGCCGCCGTTGCCCCCGGTCACCACGGCGACCTTCCCCTTCAGGTCGAACAGCGTCATGAGCCCCCCAAAATCGCGGCGCCCGGGATGAATCTTGGCCGGTCTCTGGCCCTTCCGTGCCAGTCTATCCGGGGAGGGACCCTCTTGTGAAGCGAACATTGCTCGTCATCGCGCTGGTCGCCGTCGCGTGCTCCCGCGAGGACCCTCGACAGAAGGCCCTCGGCCGGCAGCAAAAGGCGGAGGCGGCCATGACCGAGTGCAAGCAGCGGATCGGGCTCGGGGACATCCCGACGCCCGACACGGTGGTGCTGGCTGACCCCGCCATCAAGGGCGCCGAGCTCACTGCCGTCACCGCCGGCCAGCTCCGAATGAAGGTGGAGTGCCGCCTGGAGCTCGACGAGCTGCTGGACGCCCGCCGGGAGGCGGCCCGCTAGCCGTGTGCGCGAGGCTCCCCTGAACGCTCTCCCCGCGCGAAGGAGTGAGCGGCTACGATTTTCTGATGTCCATCCTCCTGATCAAGCCGTCGTGGACGACGTAGACGTGCTGGACCATCTGATCCGCGATGACCGTGCCGGCCCGATCGCGGATGACCTGATGGACATCGACGACGAGTCGACCGCTCTCGTCGGTCCCGAAGCGTCGGGGCTCGACGTGGGGATCGATCACACTCCACTGGCGCGTCCAGTAGTCGCGCACGCCGTCGCGGCCGTGGATCCGCCCGCCCTCCAGCCCGTTCGGCCAGTCCACGTCAGGATGCATGAGCGCGAGGGCCGCCGCGATGTCGCGCGCATTGAAGGCGTCGTAGGCGCCGCTGAGGAGATCGCGATCCGTGGGCATGGTGGCGTCACTCCTCACCCAGCCCCAGGCTGACCGTCACCTCGGTCTTGATCGAATTCGCGATGAAGCACTGATCGTGCGCGGAATGATGAAGTCGCGCCTCGTCTGCCGGCGACGGACGCGTCTCGCCACCGTAGGAGATCCGGGGATTCAGGGTGACCGCGCTCACCCAGGCGACGCCCCGCTCGTTCTTCGTCATCACGCCGACTGCCTCGTCGTCGTAGCTGTCCACCTGGAATCCCTGTCGGTGCGCCACGAAGAGGAACGTCAGCATATGACAGCTCGCAATCGCGGCGACGAAGGCCTCCTCGGGGTCGACGTGCGCCGGATTCGAGTACGGGGCGGGCACGGCGGAGGGTGACGACGAGGCGGGCACCGTGAGGCCGCCGTCGAAGGTCCAGGTGTGCTCGCGTGAGTACTTCCCGTGCCGGAAGTCAGGACCCGTACGCTTCCACTTGACGACGGCTCGGTGCTCAGACATCGCTCGCTCTCCTCCCGCGCCGCGACGGGGAGCGACGGGTGATGCGGATCGCCGCGCCGCCGCCGGTCCGCGCTAACGGCGCGTGAAGCCGAAGCGCTGGGAACGTCCGGCGAAGACATTACAGGTGGACTACCATGGTGACACCTTACTCTTCACCCGCCCTGGCGCCAAGGCGTCAGCGCCGCCGCTCAGCCGAGACGCCAATCGAAGGATTCTACCCGCGACTCGTGAGCCGGAACGGGTGGGGCACTTCCTTGTAGGTCTTGGTCGAGATGAACGTCAGGAACGGAACCGACGAGTCGGTTCGGGCTGTGTCCGAAGCAGATGGGATAGAAGAGGTCGATGAGGCGCGGCACCGCTCGGTAGCCGTTGCGGCGGTAGTCGGTGATCGGCTGGTCGCCGAGGGGCGCTGCGCCGTCATGGTAATCCGGCCTTCGACGGCGATTATACTCGGGGAGCCTGGGCGATCGGCCCACCCGGGCTCCGCCGTGCGACGACGTCCATCCCTCAGTCCCCGTCGTCGCCGAAGTACACCCCGATGCAACCGTTCGGGCAGGCGAAGGTGCCGGTGTTGCTGCCCGGCGGCAGGGGGACGAAGACATGGTTGTTGGCTCGATTCGCCGCGACCGAATGAGCGCCGACGTTGCCCGTGCGCACCGATCCGAGCACCTCGTTCGTGTCGGCGGCGATGAAGCCCAGGACCGGGCCCGTGGCATTGTTACGGGCGGCGAGGTAGTAAGTGCCGTCCCCGCGGTTGAACCAGACCTGGTCGGAGCCGCCCACCGCCGTGGTCGACGCCACGATAGCGCCCGTCCGCGCGTCGACGACGAGCGACTCCTGCGTCTGGCAGCCCACGATGACGCGCTCCTGAGGCCCCAGGGCCAGGCCGGCGCCCTGGCACTCGCCGACGTCGAACCTGCGCGTGACCTGCCTGTCCGCGGGATCGATCTCGGCGATGTAGCTGTGGCCGCCAGTGTTGGGGATGTTCACCAGGAATCGGCGGGTTGCCGGAACCCAGATCGATTGCTCGATGCCGTTGTTGGCATCGGGGAACGCGAGCTTCCCCAGGACTCGGCGGGTGTTGGTCGAGATGAAGGTCAGGTACGGCGGCGTGTCGGCGTCGTTGGCGACGACCAGGATGTGGTCCGTCGGGTCGAACGCCATCTCGTCGGCGCGCGCCTTGCCGCCGGTCGAAATGGCGGCGACGATGTCAGGCGGATCGGCGCTGAGGTCGATCACCTTGACGGTGCTGCACGGCGTTGAAGTACCGCAGACCAGGTCGTTGCTCGGGCCATCGCCCGCCCACAGCTCGGCGCGACTGTGGATGACGAGGATCCCATTGGGGCCCGAGGTGTCATTGTTCCCGGTGAACCCGACGAACTGGCCATGGGCCAGCCCCTGCACGAAGGTATCCGTTCGCGCGTCGACCACGTCGATCTGCGCGTTGGTCCGATCGGCCAGATAGTAGGTCTGAGACGGTTGGTCGACCCAGCCGATGTCGAACTTCGAGATCTGTTCATTGCCGGGAAGGGTGATCACAGCCTGGAGCCCAAAGTTGGCGACCCTGTCCTCGTCTCCGGCGCGGCCCGATCCGCGGGAGAGGAAGAGCATGGAGATGACCAGCAGCAGCGACAGCGCGAAGTAACGCTTGCGCATCATTGGAGGACCTCCTTACCTTGACCCCGTGTTGCACCCTTTGGCCCTGAAGCAACGATGCGGTCGGCCCAGACAGGCGAGGTGAGCGGACGAGGCCCCGGATACCAGGGCGGCGCCCCGCCTCTACACCTTCCACCACGTGGATGGGCCTCGTGGTCGGCCACTGGCTGAGTTTTGGGGCACCGCCAGATCACAGCTTGCCGTGGCCGTTGAAGTCACCCACGGCCACGGCGAAGGGACCGCGTCCTCCCGCACCGACGCTCGGTGCCGCCCGGAAGTTCCCATCGCCCTGGCCCAGCAGCACTGAGACATTGGGGCTGGGCCCGCCATTGGATACCGCCAGATCCAGGCGGCCATCGCCGTTGAAGTCGCCCTCGGCCATGGCAGACGCATACGACGAGCCGTGAACGAGACCGTCTGAGCCGGCGCAAGCAGGAGGCGCCTCGGTGAGTGCCTGGTCATCTCGGGGCACGCCGGCCAACGTAACGCGGGCGGGCCGCCGCTCGTGAACTCCTTCGACGTGATTTCGCCGGGTCGGATCGCGAGCAGTGCCTCTGGCATACTCTCTCCCGCCGGGCTCGAGGGCCCTGGGCGTGTGGCACCCCCGTCCGGGCCCACACGCTACATTCCCTCGTGGGTCAGTCATTAGGCGGACCGGCGGTCTCGGCACAATCAGGGTGATTCCTCATAACCCCGAGGGAAATCCCCTAGGGCCCGCGACCCGTGAAGTCCATCGCCGCCCCGACTCGGTGGGGCTTTCCCTTCCGGCCGGATGGCTCCGGAGGCCCTGACCAGCTCGACCCGGCCTCGGGCGGTCACGCTCGCATCCCGGTCTTCTCCGCTTGAGCCCCTGCCCAAAGGCTTGCCGCTCTTCGGCGTCAAAAGGTTCTGGCACGAAGATACGCCAAGTGTTTCGGAGGCCGTTCGGAAGCGTCGCGGCACCTTTTGACAGATCGCGCCGGCCATTGGCGCCCAGAACGCCTCGTCGCTCGCCATGGTCCGCTGGCTCTCGGAACCCCATGCCGGCAAGGCTCGCGGGGGAGAGGGCTTACCCGAAGTCATGGGAGGGCACGGCGTGGGTCAGGGGTGGGAGGGGCTCGACGCGCTCGGCCCGGACCGAGACGACCCCGTCCTGCTGCTGGAGGGTGCCGTCGATCAGGAGGAACGGCTCGCTGACGAGCGCGAGTCGGTGGCGCTCGAAGAGCGTCGGGCGCACGATGACGTTGGCGATCCCGGTCTCGTCCTCGAGGCTCAGGAAGACGAAGCCCTTGGCGGTGCCCGGCCGCTGGCGCACGATCACGCTCCCGGCCACGCGCACGCGGCGGCCGTGGGGCACCCCCGGGAGGTCGGTCGCCCGGAACACGCCGAGGGGGGCGAGCTCGGCGCGCCGAAACACCATCGGGTGCGGGCCGATCGTGACGCTCGTGCCGCGGTAGTCCGCGGTGAGCCGCTCCTCGCGCGTCATCTCGGGGAGCGGCGAGGGATCCGGGGCTTCCGCGCCCCCCTCGAACAGCGCGCCGGCGGGGCGGATGACGCGCGCCCCCTCCCAGAGGGCGGCGCGGCGGGTGAGCCTGAAGGGCGCGAGGGCTCCGATCTCGGCCAGCGTCTCGACCTCGGCCTTCCCAAGCCCGCAGCGCCGGACGAGGTCGTCCGGGTCCTGGAACGGCCGCCGCGCCCGCTCGGTCACGATCGCGCGCCCCGCCGACTCCCGAAGCCCGCGGACATAGCGCAGCCCGAGCCGCACCGCGTCGTTCTCGATCGTGCACAGCCAGTCGGAGACGGTGACGTCGACGGGGAGGACGCGCGTGCCGTGGCGCTGCGCGTCCTTCACGAGCGTCGCCGGGTGGTAGAAGCCCATGGGCTGGTTGTTCAGGATCGCCGCGAAGAAGGCCGCGGGGTGGTGCACCTTGAGAAAGGCGCTCGCGTAGGCCAGGAGCGCAAAGCTGGAGGCGTGGGAATTGTGCACGACGAGGTCGTTGGCGAGGAAGTTGTGGTCGCCGTCGATCTGGAGGTCGTATGTCTCATGGAGACCGACCGACCCCACCGCCGCGACCCTGTCCCAGTCGAGCGCGCATCCGCTCCTGGGGAGCGCGCGGGCCGCGGCGACGTGATCGCCCGTTCTGAGCGCCGCCAACGGTCGCCACCCATCCCGCGTGAGCAGTGGATGCTCGGCGGTGGCGACGAGCTCGCGCCCGAGGGCCGTACGTAGTCGACAGACCATTCGACGGCCGCTCGACGTGGCCTTGAGCACCCGACGCTTGCGGAGCTTCAGATGCGCGTCGCAGGCAAGCGTGTGCTCGATGCGGACGCGCCTCGTCAGCAGGGCCTCGATCGGGATCCAGCGTCCCGTGTCGGCATCGATCACGCGCGTCTCGCCGACGACGCACTCGGGAAATCCATACAGCGCGAACGAGGTGATCGAGCGCACGATCTCCTCGGCGCCGGCGCCGGTGATCCCCTGCTGCGCCATGCCGGCCCGGAGCTTCGCTTCGACCTCCTGCATGCGCGTCTCCGAGCGCTTGAAGCCGAAGGCACGGCGCAGCTCCTCCGCCTCGCTGCCGGTGAAGCCCGCGGCCACCATCGCCATGCGCAGGAGCTGCTCCTGGAAGAGCGGGACGCCGAGCGTGCGCCGGAGGATCGGCTCGAGCGCGGGGTGCGGATACGTGACCGGCTCGCGGCCGCGCCGGCGGTTGATGTACGGGTGCACCATCTCGCCGACGATCGGGCCCGGCCGGATGATCGCGACCTGCACGACCAGGTCGTAGAAGCGCTCGGGGTGGATGCGCGGCAAGGTCGCCATCTGGGCGCGGCTCTCGACCTGGAAGACGCCGAGCGTGTCGGCCCGCTGGAGCGCGGCGTAGACGGCGGGGTCGTCGGGCGGGAGCCGGGCCAGGTCGAACTCGCCGCCCTCGTCGCGCACGAGCGTGATCGCGTCCTGCAGGACCGCCATCATGCCGAGGCCGAGCAAATCGACCTTCACGATGCCGAGCGCGGCGCAGTCGTCCTTGTCCCACTGGATCACGACGCGCCCGGGCATCGTCGCCGGCTCGAGCGGCACGACCTCGTCGAGCCGCCCGCCGGCGATGACGAGGCCGCCCGAGTGCTGGCCGAGGTGCCGCGGCAGGTCCTGGAGCAGAGACCAGAGCGCGGCGAACATGCGGAGGCGGGGATGCCGACTGTCGCACCCGGCTTCGTCGAGACGCTTGACGAGCAGATCCTCGGGATCCTGGTAGCCCCAGTTCGGCACGAGCTTTGACAGGCGCTCACGCAGGTCCGGCGGCAGGCCGAGCACCTTGCCCACCTCGCGCGCGGCGAGACGGCCGCGGTACGTGATGACGTTGGCGGTCATCCCGGCGCCGTGCCGGCCGTAGCGTTGGTAGACGTGCTGGATCACCTGCTCGCGCCGATCGCCGCTCGGCAGGTCCAGGTCGATGTCGGGCCACTCGCCCCGCGCCTCGGACAGGAAGCGCTCGAACAGGAGGTCCATGCCGACGGGATCGACCGCGGTGAGGCCGAGGCTGTAGCAGACCGCGCTGTTGGCGGCCGAGCCGCGCCCCTGCACGAGGATGCCGTGGGCACGACAGTACTGCACGAGCTCCCACACGATGAGGAAGTAGCCCGCGAGGTCGAGCCGGCCGATCAGGTCGAGCTCGCGCGCAATCTGCTTCCGGGCGCGCGCGGCGAGGGGCCCGTGCCCGTAGCGCTCCCGCGCGCCCTGCTCGGCGAGCGTCCGGAGGTACGAGATCGGCGTCTCGCCCGGCGGCAGCGGGTAATCGGGAAAGCGATAGCCGAGGTTCTTCAGCGTGAAGTTGAGGCGCGTCGCCAGCTCCCCGGCGTTGGCGACGGCGTCGGGCCGGTCGGCGAACAGGCGCTTCATCGCGCGCGCCGGCTTGAGCGCGCGCTCGGCGTTCCGGGCGAGGCGGTGGCCCGCGTGGTCGAGGTCCACGTGCTCGCGGATGCACGTGAGCACGTCGGCCACCGCGCGCCCGCCCGGGCGGCAGTACACCGGCTGGTTCGTCGCGACGAGCAGCGCCCGCTGGCGGTCGGCGAGCGCGAGCAGCCGCTGGGTCCGGCGCTCCTCGGCCCGGTCGAGATGGCGCTGGATCTCGACGAAGCAGCCGCCTCGCCCGAAGATGCCGAGGAGCCGGTCGAGATGGGCGTCGGCGGTCCCGGTCAGGCACACGAGGCCGCTCGCGTGCGCCTCGACGTCATCGAGCGTGGCGGGGGCCCCGGCGAGCTTCGCCTTCGTGATCAGGCGACAGAGGTTCTGGTATCCCTCCCGCTCCTCCACGAGGAGCGGCAGCCGCGAGCCGTCCCGGAGCGTCAGCTCGCTGCCGACGATCGCGCGGAGCCCGAGCTTCGTCATGGCCCGATAGAACCGCGGGGCGCCGTAAACACCGTCACGGTCCACGAGGGCGAGGGCGGGCATCTCGAGCCGCGCCGCCGTCTCGGCGAGCGTCTCCGGCTGCTCCGCCGCCTCGAGAAACGAGAACGCCGACTGCGCGTGCAGCTCTATAAACATGGCTCAGCGCACGGGCATCCGAGTTCACGGCGGGCGGGGCCCGCGGGTTCTGCCGCCAGGCTCCCCCACCCGGCGTCACCCGCTGGGCCCTCCGCCCCGCCTCGGGCGGGGCGCAGCCCCGGTCGCCGGCCCCCACCGTGATACGGTGCCGCCATGCCCGCCCTCAGTCGTAAATCCCGTCGAGAAACCAGGCACGGGCGCGATGGTCCAGGACGAGACGGCAGAGCGTCCCCTCGGAGAGCGCCAGGTCCCACTCGTCGCGGGCCCACGCCTCTTCGCGCCACCACTCGCCGGACACGCGCCAGGGCCCCGCGCACGCGAGCACGCGGCCGGCGACGGGCCCGGCCGACACCGCCACCGGGCGCCCGGCGCCGGTGTCGACTGTCGCGGGCCAGGCCGGTCGCAGGCGACGCAGCGCGAGGAATCTCGACGTGGCGCCGGGCGGCGCCGGGCGCTCGATGTCGGCGCCGGGGGCGAGCGCGAACGACTCCAGCGCGAACGCGTCCGGGCGATGGGAGTCCACGAGCGCCGGCGACCCGAGGCTGGCGCTGCCTACCAGCGCCGTCAGCCGCGCCAGCACGACCGCGAGCTCGCGCCCGGCTGGCTCCGGGACGTGCCAGAACCCGCCTTGGCCGGCGCGCACCCGCACCGGACGCGCCGCGAGCGCCACGTGGACGATCGCCGCCCGCGGGGGATGACCCTCGAGATCGAGGCGGAGCAACGCCAGCATCGGCCCCACCTCGGCCATCGGGTACGCGAGGTCGACGACCCGTTCGTGGCGGCTTCCGTCGGCGAGACCGAGCCCGAGCGTGAGCTGATCGGCCGCCACGTGCGCGACGTCGAGCCGCGCCGCGAGGCGGTCGAGGAGCGGGCGCACGACTGCCGCGAGCTGCTCGAGCGAGACGAGCTCCCACTCGAGCCCCTGGACCTCCTGATAGAACGGTGGCGGCGCGTAGGGACGGAACGGCCCCGGATCGACGCCGCGCGCGAGATCCTGGGCCGCGAGCCCGGCCTCACCGAGTCGCGCGACGAGCCCGGCCCGGGGCAGCTCCGCCAGGTCGCCCAGCGTGCGCACGCCCCAGCGCGCGAGGACCGCCCCGAGCTCAGGAGCGAGCTCGAGCAGCTCGAGCGGCGCCGAGGCGAGCGTGGCCGCCTCCTCGCCGGGTCGGACGATCGACACGCGCCGACCGCGCCGTGCCGCCGAGAGCGCGGCGGGGCGGCTGCCCGCGATGCCGAGGCGGGCCGGGAGGCCGATCCGCCCCGTGTGCCGGGCCAGGCGCTCGCCGATCGCCGGCTCGTCCCCGTGCAGCGCGCCGAGGCCGTCGAGATCCACGTACACGATACCCGGCCCACCATCCTCGACGCGCGGTGAGGTGCCGAGCGCCAGCGCGAGCAGCGCCTCCCGGGCCGCGACATCGCGCTCGCCCGAGGCCGCGCGCGCGATCAGTGCCGGGCACCGCGCCGCCGCCTCCGCCTCCGGCATTCCCGGCCGCACGCCGGCTTCCCAGGCCTCGTCGGTCGCGTCGACGACCGTTCGCGCGGGGGCGACGCCTGCCACGATCGCCACCGGACGATGCCGAAGCTCGGGTTCCTCCCGGAGGGCCGCGACGGCGGCGAAGTGCGGCACCCACACGCACGCTACCCTCACGCGAGGAGCTCCCACGACTCCGTGCCCGCGGTGGGCCCGCGCCGCGAGCGCAGCACCCTGAGCCCCAGACGCGCGCCGGCCAGGCGCGCCGGCAGCGGCGGCGCGCCCTCCCAGCGCGTGCCCCGCCGCTCGGCCTCCACGGCCAGGGTCGCGGCGGCGCCCGCGATCCGGCGCGGTGCGACGATCAGGAGCGCGGCGCCCCCCTGTCGCGCCGCGAGCCTGAGCCGGAACGCGAGCGCCAGCGACAGCCGGGGCGGCGTGTCGCCGACATCCCAGGCGACCACGGCGAAGCCTCGGCAGCGCGCGAGCATGTCCACAGCACGGAGCGCCGCCTGCCGCCGCACCCGCCCGCAGCGCACCCAGAGCAGGCGCTTGAGCTCGACGCCCGCGTGCGCCGCGGACTCCACATCGAGCGCATCCTCGGAGTCGATCAATGCCGCGATGCCGCCGGCGCGCGTCACGCCGGCCAGGCAGGCCAGGAGCGCGCTCGTGCGCCCCGACGACCGCCGGCCCACGATCTCGGTGATCTCACCCGGGATGACCATCCTGCCAGATTAGTTATCACGTGTTGAGTTGTAGACAAGACGGCAGATATAGGGGGAGGACCGGCGACGAGCCTCAATATCTTGAGGCTTGGTCAGCGAAGGTCGTGGATCCGCCTGGCCTTGCCGGGGCTGCGCTCGACGCTTCCCGGCGGCACCACGGTCACCTCTACCGCGATGCCGATCGCCTCACGCACCCGGCGACGGACCAAATCGGCGAGCCCACGCACGGCTTCCTCACCCGCGACCACGACGTCCGGATGGGCCTCGACGCGGATCTCGAGCGCGTCGAGCGCGCCCTCGCGGCGCAGGACGAGCAGATAGTGAGGCTCGACCCGCGGCACCGCGAGCAGCACCTGCTCGATCTGCGATGGGAATAGGTTGACGCCGCGGATGATCAGCATATCGTCGGTGCGGCCCGTGATTCGCCCGATACGGGCGAAGGTGCGGCCGCAGCGACACGGCTCGGGATCGAGCGCCGTCAGATCGCGCGTCCGGTAGCGCAGGACGGGCAGCGCCTCCTTGGTGAGCGTGGTCAAGACGAGCTCGCCGGTCGCGCCGGGGGGCACCGGCTCGAGCGTCGCGGGATCGACGACCTCCGGCAGGAAGTGGTCCTCGTGGACGTGCATGCCGCGGTGCTCCTCGCACTCCACGGACACGCCGGGGCCGACGATCTCGGAGAGCCCATAGACGTTGAACGCGGTGAGACCGAGCCGCGCCTCGATCGCCCGCCGCATCTCCTCCGTCCAGGGCTCAGCCCCGAAGAACCCCACGCGGAGCCGGAGGGCGCCCGACGGGATCCCCGCCGCCCCGAGCGCCTCGGCCAGGTGCAGGCTGTAGGAGGGCGTGCAGCACAGCACGGTCGCGCCGAAGTCCCGGAGGGCCAGGAGCTGGCGCTCGGTGAAGCCGCTCGAGATCGGGACGACGGCCGCGCCGATCCGCTCGGCGCCGTAGTGGAAGCCGAGCCCGCCCGTGAAGAGCCCATAGCCGTAGGCGTTGTGGACGACGTCGCTGCGGCCGACCCCGCCCGCGCGGAGCGTCCGCGCCATGAGATCGCTCCAGGTGTCGAGATCCCCGCGCGTGTAGGCGACGACGGTCGGCGTGCCCGTCGTGCCCGACGAGGCGTGCAGGCGCACGACGTCGTCGAGCGGCGTCGCCAAGAGGCCGAACGGGTAGGTCGCGTGGAAGTCGTCCTTGGTCGTGAACGGAAGCCGCCGCAGGTCGACGAGCGAGCGAATGCCCGCGGGTGTGACCGCGGCCTCGCCGAGGCGGCGACGGTAGAAGGGCACGCGCTCGTGGACGCGGGCGACCACCGCCCGCAGGCGCTCGAGCTGGAACCGCGCCCGCTCTTGCCGGGGGGCACGCTCGAGGGCGCCCCTCAGGCTCACGCCTGGGAGCGCCGGGCGCGGCGGTCGGACCGGAGGCGTTCGAGCGCAGGCCTCGGCGAGGCGGGCGCCGGCCCTGGATGCCGCGCGGTGAACGAGTTCGGCATGGCGCCGGAAAATTGTACTAGACAACCGACCGCGCGTCGGGTATTACGACATTCATTTTCATCATACGGAGCGCTCCGGAGCCATGGGTCAGCGAGGCCGCCGGCCTGACGGGGTGATCGGCGTGGCGGCGGTGCTCGTCCTGCTCAGCCTCGCTGCTGTGGCCGGCGCCCAGGAGAAGACGCCACCGGAAAACGCCCTCACGGCGCCGGCGCCGCCCGCTGAGCCGCTGGTCCTGCCGCCGCTCCTCGTCACGGCGCCGCCGCCGGTCGCGTCCTCGTCGGAACAGCTCATTCCGGGGAAGGACTTCGAGGTCCGTCCCCAGGGCCGGCCGGCCGACGTGCTTCGGCTAATCCCCGGCCTGATCATCGCCCAGCACCAGGGGGGCGGCAAGGCCGAGCAGTATCTGATCCGAGGCTTCGACGCCGACCACGGCACCGATCTGGCGCTGTTCGTCGACGGGCTGCCCGTGAACCTGCGGAGCCACGCCCATGGCCAGGGCTATGCGGACCTCCACTTCATGATCCCGGAAACGGTGGAGGTGGTCGATGTTCTGAAGGGGCCGTACTTCCCCGAATATGGGGACTTCGACACGGCGGGCGTGGTGAACTTCAGGACAAGGGAATTTGTGCCCGAGAACACCCTCTCGATCGCGGGGGGCAGCTTCAACACCCAGCGCTACCTGGCCCTCCTCTCCCCGACCCGCGATGCCCTCAAGACGTTCGTCGCCGTCGAGGGGTTTCATAACGACGGCCCCTTCGAGCACCCGAGCCGCTACGACCGCCTGAATATCTTCGCCAAGGCCAGCGCGACGCTCGCCGAGGACATGAAGCTGTCCCTCTGGGCGTCGTTCTCCGAGTCCAATTGGCGCGGGTCGGGCCAGATCCCCGAGCGAGCGGTCCGGGAGGGTTTGATCACCCGCTTCGGCTCGATCGACCCCTCTGAGGGGGGCCAATACACCCACCGGGACAACCTCAACCTCGATTACCTGTGGAAACTGACGGACAACCAGCGCCTGACCACCCACGCCTATGCGACCTACTACGAGCTGGCCCTCTTCAACGACTTCACCTTCTTTCTAAACAATCCGGGTCTCCTGGTTGGCGACGAGATCAACCAGCGCGACCGACGCATGCTCGCCGGGTTCGATACGCAATATGAGGCCAAGGCACAGCCCCTCGGTATCAACGTGAACGCGACGATCGGGTTTCAATACCGCATCGACACCCCGCACGTCGTCCTGGCGCCCGCGACCGAGCGCCATCAGACGGGGGTCGTTCAAGACGTCGACGTCGTCGAACAGTCGTCCTCGCCGTTCGTCAAGCTGGACATCGTGCCGATCGAGAAGGTCCGGTTCGTCGGAGGCGTGCGCGCAGACATCTTCAACTACCACGGAACCCAGCATGTCAACACGGCGGCGGGAAATCTGACCGGCAACATCACGCGGGAGCACCTGGGTGAGAAGGCCAACCTGATCCTCGGGCCCTGGCATGAGACCGAGTTCTTTGCGAACTACGGGACAGGGTTCCACAGCAACGACGCACGCGCGGTCCTCGCGAACCCGAAGCTCACGGCGCTGCCGACGGCCGAGGGTTATGAGTTCGGCGTCAAGACGCGGGTGCTCCCCCGGACGGAGCTCTTCGCGACCTACTGGGTCCTGAACCTCCAGAGCGAGCTCGTGTTCAACGGCGACGCCGGGACGACGGAGGCGGCCGGGCCCACCCATCGGGCTGGTATCGAATTTGGGAGCACGGTGCACCTCCGGGATTGGCTCACGGTCACCGGGGATTTCACCTACACGACAGACGCCGAGTTCGTGCGCCCGACGCTCATGGAGGGTGACCTGCAGCCCGGGCGCGCGATCCCGCTCGCGCCGCTCTGGACCGCGCGGTGGGATCTGGCCGCGCGGCTGCCGTGGGGGCTCGCCTCGAGCCTGGAGATGCGGTACCTCGGCGATCGGCCCGCCGACCCCGCCCGCGCCCAGACCGCGCGCGGGTACGCGCTCTTCAACTGGACCGCCCGCTACCGCTACAAGACCCTCGAAGCGTTTCTCAGTATCGAGAACCTCTTCGACACGGAGTACCGGGAGGGCCAGTTCTTCTTCGTGTCGCGACTTCCCGGCGAGCCCGCAGAAGGGGTCCCCGACATCCACTTCACGCCCGGCGCCCCACGGTCGTTCCTCGGGGGGCTCGCCCTTCATTTTTGACACCGGCTGCCGTCACCGCACGGGCTGGGTGTGGATAAGGAACCCGGGTGTTCCACGCACGAGCGTATGGAAAACGCACCGCAAGTCTCGCGACTGATGCCGCAGGCAGCCACCGCCTCTGAAGCGACCACGTGCGCACCGCCGGTGCTGCGCGATCGCCCGATGTCGCATGGGGTCCTGCCCATCGGCGTGACCCTCTCGCTGGTCCTCCACCTGGCGGCGCTCGCGGTCCTGAGTGCTGTCCGCCTGAGCGCCGACCGGTCCCCAATCCTGGCCGACCTCGTCGTCCTGACAACGCCGAGCCCGACACCCGATCACGGGCCTAGCGCGCCGTCTCACCCCGCACGAGCTGCCGTCGCCTCGGCCGCGCCGGCGGTCGCACCGTGAAGGCTCCCGTTCCCCCGGCCTCGTCCGGTACAATCGCCCGCACGATGCGGAAGCCGCCCGCGACACGCTTCACGGTCTCCTTGCCTGACGCCCTGATGCGCACCCT
>Ga0209056_10004442_pt1 | contig 14800 bp, 21 predicted proteins | sample GraSoiAngelo_114_FD_185876 | JGI IMG/M metagenome (GOLD analysis project Ga0209056, IMG submission 185876) | Grasslands soil microbial communities from the Angelo Coastal Reserve, California, USA - 14_0903_13_40cm (SPAdes) (version 2) | ecosystem: Environmental > Terrestrial > Soil > Grasslands... | reverse complement strand
GCTCGCGAGAAGCCGAGCCGGAGCGATTCCCAAAGATGTGCAGACCATGCAACCGATCAGTAATTTGAATCCGCTTTCTCGCGCTCGCTCGCTCAAGAGCAGCGCTTCCGTTAGCCCTCCCGTTTTGTCCAGTTTTACGTTAAGCACTTCGTAGCGATTCGTTAGGCGGCGAAGATCGGCACTGGTATGGCAACTTTCGTCTGCGCAGACTGGAACAGGATGATCCAGAGTTTCGAGGACCTCATCGGCATTCGCAGGAAAAGGTTGTTCGATCAGCTCAACACCTAATCCGTTCAACGCCGGGACAATGTTGCGACAATGCGAAGGAGACCATGACTCGTTAGCGTCAATGAGCAGACGCGCCGCGGGCGCTGCCTCGTGCACAGCTTCAACTCGCGGAAGATCCAGGTTGTCGCCTCCAAGTTTGAGTTTCAGGATGGGAGCATTCGCATTTGCTTTGGCTGCTGTCGCCATTGCGGCCGGCGTATTCAGACTAATAGTAAACGACGTTTCAACGGCGCGAACGATGGGGATGTTTGCCAGTTCCCAGACGCGTTTGCCGGAAGCCTTCGCTTCAACGTCCCATAACGCGCAGTCTAACGCATTACGTGCAGCGCCCGCCGACAGCAGGTGTTGGATCTCCTGTCGATTCAAACTCGGTACGCTCTTCATCGATTCGATCTGCGCCAAAACCGACGCCGCGCTTTGTTTGTAACGCGCAAGAGGGACCGCCTCGCCACGTCCGCTGTGTTGCCCGTCGCTTATTGTCACGACGACGACTCGTGCTTCAGTGCGACTGCCACGCGAAATCCGAAACGGTTGCTTAAGTGGCCAGATTTCTTCCTGCGCCTCGATGATAAGCATGACAGAATTTACAGAATAGACAAAATGGTTTCAGAAACATCTGGTGCTCCAGATTCCGATAATTCGGTTCCATTCTATCGAAAAATCTTTTCCGAATTCCCAAGCGGTTTCCTAATCCTCCCGATTTGGTGAATTCCGTCTAGATCGCCCCATTGCAGAGGTCACGAAGTAGTTTTTCCGGTATCCGCTTTCCGTTATCCCAAATCTATCGTCGCTCTTCGTGTCCTCCGTGGTTAACTGGTAACCATGAAAATCACCAAAAACATCGGGATGATTCTGCTCGCGGTTTACTTGATCATCGATGGCCTTTTAGGGTTCGGCTTGAATATCGGCCCGGCCATCTTCCTGCTGTACATCGTGGCGCTGGCCGCCGGCGTCTTCATTCTCATCGGCAAATAACAGTAGCTACTTCAAATATTTGTCGAACCATGCGACCGTCTGATCCATTCGATCGGCTTGGTTCTTTGGCTCTAGAAAGAGATGGCCTTCGCCGGGATATACGATGAGCTGCGTCGTCACACCAAGCGTCTTCAAGGCATGCCAGAATTCGTAGGACTGCGGAGCGGGGCATTCTGCGTCGTGCTCACCGACAATGACGAGGGTGGGGGTCTTGACGTTCTTGATGAAGTGAATGGGAGAACTTTTCTCGTAAACGGCGGGATCGTCGTAAACTGATGCGCCGAAGAACGGGATCATCCATTGATCGATTAAGTTCTGGCCATAGTAACTTTGCCAATTGGCGATGCCGGCACCGGCGACAGCGCCGCGGAAACGGTTAGTCTGGGTGACAGTCCACATGGTCATAAAGCCGCCGTAACTCCAGCCGGTCACGCCGAGACGCGCAGGATCGATTGGATATTTTTTTATCGCAGCATTGACCCCGGCGAGCATGTCGCGCAGATCGCCGGCGCCAAAATCTTTCACGTTAGCGCGGGTGAAATCTTCTCCCTGACCGTAACTTCCACGAGGATTCGGCATCAGAACGTAGTAACCTCGAGACGAGAGAGCGGCGACAATGGCTCTCGGCATTCCAAATGAAGCGGGCCAGTCCGCCGTCAGTGCGCTTGCAGGTCCGCCATGGATGAGGACGACCATGGGATATTTCTTACCGGACTCCACTTTCGCCGGTGTTAGAAGCCAGCCCTGGATATTGAAGCCTTCGTTCGTCCACTCAAGGCTCTCGGCTTTGCCCCACGTTGCTAATAATGCGGAGTTATTATTCGTTAGCTGGCGCCATTCGCCGATCGGTCCAGCCCAGATTTCCGGTGGCGTTTCAAACGTGCTGCGGTCCGCGGCTGCGAACTTGCCATCGCTGGAAACTGCGAAGTCAGGGAAATTACCGAAAGAGTGAAGGGCTTCTGCACCTTTCCAAACTGTGCGCACCGAGTTGTTGGCCGGAGTCAATTCAGAGATCGCACCGCCACCGCCGACTATCTCCGTGAAAAGAATGCGATCCGGCATTAGCCAAAAGAGCGAACTCACAGAGCTTTTGCGACCGTTTGTGCGGTTCTGCACATCGTCACCGCTTGCTGACATGGTGAAGAGGTCGCCACCATGAAATCCTTCGTCACTCATCAAGCCTTCGATGAAGGCGATCGATTTGCCATCGGGCGACCAGCGCGGAACGGCAACTTGAAGAGAAGGTTTGTAGATCGACGTGGCGCTGCCCTTTGCGATGTCGATCATGTAAATTTGCGCGATCCACCAATTGTTGTCGCCAGGTCCCGATGCCGCCGTTGCGACGAATGTCTTGTCGTCGGGTGACCAATCGTAGTCGTAGATGTGGAGATTTTCCGGGGAAACCTGACGCAACTCCCTCGTGGCAACGTTCAGAACAGCAACCCGCTGATTATGAATCGCGCTATCGATCACGCCGGTGGTCGCGGGCGCAGCCATTAATGGACCGCCGCCATGCGCGCCTTCAATGTAGAGAAATGCAATCTGTTTCCCATCGTGCGACCATCGTGGTCGTGCGGCGTATCCTTTCAGGTTCGTCATTCTTTTGGGATCGGAACCGTCGGCCTTCACAGTCCAGAGTTGCCGCTGCTCGCTCTCGCCGGCGCTCGAAAAAACTGCGAGCGTTTTCGAATCGGGAGACCAGGCGGGATCGGAATCGGTCCTCTCGCCGGTGATTGGAATTTTGGCAATCGTTGCCGGCCCATTTTCTGATGTTTCACGGACGTAGGTCTGCTTTGATGTTGTTGCGGCAGTTGACTGCACCCATGCGACATGTGTGCCGTCCGGAGAAAGGGCGATATCACCGTACAGGACGGTCTTACCCAGCTGTTCGTTCAGATGCTGCATGGTCTGAGCTGTTAGCGTCATCGGAAAGAGACAGGCCAGAACAAAATGTTTCATGTGCTGCATTCTGACAAAGGCGCGGCGGAGCGGCAAGGTCATCCGGCTTCATTTGGCAATTACGTGGCAGGGAGGAGCAGATCAGTTTTTTGCGAGTAGCGACTAATCACTCAATCACGTACGATCGACCGATGGCCCTGGTTCGGATTCGCTTGTCAACGTCAGATGATTGCAGTGCTCTGGCCGAGCTGCGTTATCGATTTCGTGCCCAAACTGAATCGGCCACCGAGACCAAATCGGTGTTCTTGCGCAGATGCACATCATGGATGAAGAAGCGTTTTCGCCCCGGCTCCTGCCCGTGGCGCTGCTGGGTCCTCGACGATGGCAAGCGGGTGCTCGGCCATGTTTGCGTGCAGTTGTTTGAGAAAATCCCCAACCCAGTTAACGACGAACCGGAGGTTCATGCTTACGTGACCAACTTTTACGTCATCCCGGAAATGCGGAACCAGGGACTCGGCAAGAGATTGTTGAACAAGGCGCTATCATGGTGCCGCGCTCGAGGCACTGACGCGGTCATTCTGTGGCCGAGTCCTGCAAGCAAATCGCTTTATCGTCAGTACGGATTTGTCGCGCCTTCGGATATTTTTGAGCTGCGATATGGCGCCCTTCAACCGCGTTCTCGCCGCCAGGCAAAAGGCTAAACGGCCAACGCCGCTGAAGACCACCGAGCCGACAAGTCGATCGAAAATTGTTTGAACATTTTGCTTGCCAGGGAAACTAAATATACTAGAATAGTTTCCATAGTGGCTATGAATACCAATACGTTCCTTTCTCCAATTGAAAAGCCCAAAGGGCTGATGATGAAGCTGGCGTATTACTTTACCCGCCGGCAATTCGGAAAAGTGCTTACACCGCTGAAAGTGCACAGCGCGCGCTTGCCGTCCGCATTTGGCCTGTTCTACGCAAAGATCGGCAAGCTGGACAAAAAGCTGACGCTCCCGCCGGAGACTGTTCTACTCATCCGTGAACAGGTGGCGCGTATCAACGTCTGCCGTTTCTGCATGGATATCGGCCGATCATTCGCGATCAAAGCGTCGATCAATGAAGCCAAATTCGATGCACTAGATCAGTACAGCACAAGCTCTCTGTTTACCGACGCAGAACGCGCCGCACTCGACTATGTGACGCAGCTGACAAAGAATAAAAAGGTTCACCCTGATACTTTTGCTCGGTTGTCCCGTTATTATTCCGAGCGCGAAATCTGCGAGATCGTCTGGCTGATCGCCAGCGAGCATCTTTACAACCTGACCAATATCGGTCTGAACATCCACTCGGACATGCTCTGCGACATCAGCAGGAAGAATTTGAGATCATCCAAGACATGAAAGACACGAGAAAATCGGTCCCGCGAAACCGAACAGCCGATGCCAGTCGGCAACGCATCGTGGAAGCGGCGCGGGCGCACTTTTTCAGCCACGGATTCCGCAGCGTGACCATGGACGATCTGGCGGAGGAGCTGGGCGTCAGCAAGAAAACGCTCTATTCGCATTTTCCCAGCAAGATCGCGCTGCTTGAGGATGTGCTGGCGGATAAGTTCGCCGGCCTCGAAGCAAAGCTGGAAGAAATCACGCGCGCATATCCACACGATTTCCCAGTGGCGTTGCATGAACTGCTGACCAATACGCAACGCGAGTTGGATGAAATCAAACCGCCCTTTGTTCGCGACATGCGGCAGAAAGCGCCGCAGGTGTTTAAGATTGTTGAGCGCCGCCGTGCCGATTTAATCGAACGCTTTTTCGGAAAGCTTTTCGTCGAGGGTCAGCGCACGGGAATGGTGCGCAAAGATCTTTCGGCCAAACTGATGATCGAGATTCTGCTCGCCGCGGTTCAGGCGATCGTGAATCCGGCGAAAGTGGAAGAGCTCGGCCTCACGCCAAAAACCGGTTTCGCATCAGTCATCAAAGTTGTTCTCGAGGGCGCGCTTACCCGGAAAGGAAGAAAAACATGAATGCGTTTCGCTTTGTGCAAGATCGGCAATTAATGCGCGCCGCTGGAGCGTTGACATTGCTTCTCCTGGTTAGCAGTTGCAGCGACCCGCCTAAGAACCGTTTCCAGGGTTATGTTGAAGGCGAATTCGTGTATGTAGCGTCGCCGCTCGCCGGAACGTTGGAATCGTTGCACGTGCGACGAGGCGATCAGGTAAAAGCCGGTGACCCGCTCTTTGCTCTGGATGAAACCCCGGAGAAAGCCGCGCGCGAGCAGATCGAGGCGGCACTGGTGCTTTCCGAAGCCGAATACGCGCGCCAGGACAAACTTTTCCGTACGGGTGCGGCTGCCACTCAGGATTTGGATCGCGCTCGTTCAACACGAGATCAGGATAAGCGGCGACTTACTCAAACAGACTGGAGTTTCCTGCAGAAACGGCAGGCGGCGCCGCAGGCAGGTTTGGTTTATGACACGCTCTACCGTCAAGGTGAATGGGTCGCAGCCGGTAAACCGGTGGTCGCGTTGTTGCCGCCGCAAAACATCAAGGTGCGCGCTTTCGTTCCAGAACCGCGAATCGGTTCCATCCATCATGGCGATGGCGTGCGCGTCACAGTGGATGGCGTACGCGATCCCTTCATCGGCAAGGTGAGTTACATTTCGCCGCGTGCCGAATACACGCCACCGGTCATCTACAGCAGGGAAGCCCGGGACAAGCTCGTCTTCATGGTCGAAGCCGTGTTCGATCCCGCGACCGCGGCGAAGCTTCATCCCGGGCAACCGGTGGATGTGCAATTTGAAGTTAAATCATGAATGGCGATCCAATCATCGATGTGCATGGAATGACGAAGCGCTTCGGCGATCGCACAGTCGTCGATCATGTCGATCTAACCGTGCGCCAAGGCGAGATCTTCGGATTCCTCGGTCCCAACGGCAGCGGCAAGACAACGTTCCTGCGGATGCTTTGCGGATTGCTTCGAGCTGATGATGGAGACGGCACTTGTCTCGGTCATGACGTGATTGCCGAGAGCGAATCGATTAAGCGCGAAGTCGGTTACATGACGCAACGATTCAGTTTTTGGGAAGACCTGAGCATTGCGGAGAATCTCGATTTCGTCGCGCAGATCTATGACGTGAACAATCGGCGACAGACCGTGCGCGAGAGTCTCGAGCAACTCGGCCTTGCCGGACGGAGAGGTCAACTCGCAGGCCAGCTCTCCGGCGGATGGAAACAACGCCTCGCACTGGCCGCGTGTCTCATTCACAAACCGAACCTGCTCTTGCTTGACGAGCCGACAGCGGGCGTCGATCCAAAAGCGCGTCGCGATTTCTGGGATGAGATTCATCGTCTCGCAGGCGAGGGGCTGACGGTTTTGATCACGACCCATTACATGGACGAGGCGGAGCGATGTCACCGGCTCGCTTACATTGCTTACGGCAAATTGCTGACGCACGGCACGGTCGATGAAGTAATCGCGCGCGCTCGCCTAACGACTTGGTCTGTAAGCGGTCAGGATTTGTCCAAGCTGACCGAACAGTTGCGCGGACGTCCCGGCGTGGAGCAGACGGTAGCTTTCGGCAACATGTTGCACGTGAGCGGAGGCGATGCCGCGGCGCTCGAGCATGGAATCGCGCCGTTTAGGACCGACCAATACAAATGGCATCCAGTCGAGTCCGGACTTGAAGACGTCTTCATCCATCTCATGGACAACTCGAAGGACAACTCTTCGTCATGAAAAAATCCCGCATGTTTTCGATGGCGCGATTCCGGGCGATGCTGGCAAAGGAATTCATCCAAATGCGTCGCGATCGACTGACGTTCGCGATGATGATCGGTATTCCGTTGCTCCAGCTGATTCTGTTCGGTTACGCCATCAATGCGGATCCGAAACATTTGCCCGCGGCCGTCCTCGTGGCCGATCAGGGCCCCGAGGGTCGCACGTTGTTTTCGGCGCTTCGGAACAGCGGCTATTACGATCTGGTTCGTCAGGTGAAGAGCGAAGCTGAAGGCCGCGATCTGCTGGCACGCGGCAGAGTGCAATTCGTCATCAACATTCCGGAAAATTTCAGCCGAGATTTTCTTCGCGGTGATCGGCCGGAACTTCTGGTGGAAGCAGATGCGACCGATCCGGGAACAACTGGCAACGCGATTGGGTCGTTATCGACCGCGTTGAATACCGCGCTGCAAAGTGATTTGAAAGGTTCTCTCGAATCGCTCGCGGCAAACAACGGTCCGATCGATCTGCGTGTGCACGCTCTCTACAACCCCGAAGCCATCACTCACTACAACATCGTGCCGGGACTCATGGGAGTAGTCCTCACTTTGACAATGATCTTAGTGACCGGCCTTGCGATTACCCGCGAGCGGGAGCGCGGCACAATGGAAAATCTTCTTTCCATGCCGACGCGCCCGATCGAAGTGCTCGTCGGCAAACTCGTTCCCTATATTTTGGTCGGCTACGTCCAGGTCACGCTAATTCTTGTTGCAGCGCGGTTCCTTTTTGACGTGCCGATGTTCGGCAGCCTGCTGTTATTACTTGTGGCGGCTGCTTTCTTCATCGTCGCAAACCTTGCCGTCGGCATCACCTTTTCCACCATTGCCCAGAACCAACTTCAAGCGATGCAGATGACTTTCTTTTTCTTTTTGCCTTCGCTGCTGCTTTCCGGGTTCGCCTTTCCATTCCGCGGAATGCCAGGCTGGGCGCAGGCACTAGGGGAAGTGCTGCCGCTGACTCATTTCGTCCGCATCGTCCGCGGAATTCTTTTGAAGGGAAACGGAATCGGAAACATCGCATCAGAGCTGTGGCCCATCGCGCTCTTCGCCGTCGTCGCGATGTTCATCGCAATGAAACGTTACAGGCAGACCTTGGATTAGAAGGATTAGTTATGAGATCACGAGAGGAACTTAATCAGGAATTGCGACAAACCATTTTGTCCTTACCCGGTGTGACGGAGCGGCAGAATGCAGGAATCCACGAAGACGCGTTTTTTGTCGGACGGACAATGTTCATGCATGCCCATGGGCGCGGTCACTGCGACATTCGGTTGTCGAAAGGCGATCAGGAGCGAGTTCTTGCGGAAGGCAAAGCACGCCCGCACCGTTGGGCCCCGGAAGCAGGATACGTCACGTTGATTGTGAACGATGAAGAGGATTTGGGGCCGGCAATGGATCTGATTCGGATGTCGCATCATTATTTTGCTGGCAAAGAAAGCGTTCTGCGAAGGGCAACACCAATAGAAGCAACAAAAGAATCGTAATAACAAGGAGCCGATTATGAAACTATTTGTTATAGGAGCAACTGGTCGGACCGGGCTCGAGATCGTTCAGCAAGCTCCAGCAAGGGGTCATCATGTCACCGCGTTTGTTCGTTCGCCTGAAAGCATCACCCTAAGAAATGAGCGACTGACCGTCCTCAAGGGAAACGCGATCGACGAAAACCAACTTTTTAAGGCGATGCAGAGTCACGATGCGGTCCTTTCGGCACTAGGACCGCGAGAGGTCTTTAAACCAAGCTCACTTCTGTACGACAGCGCATTTGCGACGACTCGCGCAATGAAGCGTTCCGGAGTTGAGCGGCTGGTCGTTCTCTCGGCTGCGGCGCATTTTCCCGGTATTCCAAATCGAATCGTTAGTTTTATTCTGCGAAATCACATGCGCGATTCACTGAGAATGGAGGAAGTCGTGCAAAATAGCGGTCTTGACTGGACGATCGCACGGCCTCCACGTCTCACCGAGCAGGACTATACCACCTATCGCAGCCGGGAGGATGCCGCACCCAAGATGGGTTTTAGTCTCTCCCGCAAAGCGGTTGCAGCATTCATGCTCGACGCGATCGAGCAAAAGAAACATTTTCACAAAATCGTAGGCATTGCGAAGTGATTATTGGAGGACGCCATGTTTACCGCCTACATCGTTGTCACTCTCCTGGCCGCTGCGGCTAATATCTTCTCGGCCACACTCGATTTCATCCGCTTTAAGCCCATCCTCATCAACATGGCCAGGGTGGGTGTGTCGGAATCGTGGATAACCACGCTCGGCACGCTCAAAGCAGCAGGGGCGCTTGGACTGCTGGTTGGAATAGCCATGCCACTGATTGGAGTCGCGGCCGCAGGCGGCCTTGTCTTGTTCTTTGTTGGTGCCATCGTCACGCACCTGCGCGCTCGCGACTACTCGTTCGGTCTGGCGGTCGTGTTCCTCATGTTGTCCGTGACCGCGCTTGTATTAAGGCTCGCTGCGTCGTGAAGGAGGACCCGCCTTCTTCAAATCAAGACGCGGCAAGGAGAGGACAGACGCACACGCCTAGCTGCGAAGCGCTTTGGTGAATCGGACCAGTTCATCTGCCACGATTTCGGTACGCGCGATGATTTTTTTGTCGGTAATGTTGTCGCCGTCGAAGGCGTCGCTGGTGGCGAATACGAACCGGGGAATAATCACGCAACGAAAATCGAGCATGAGACTGTTCGCATAGGCCATAACCGACATGTAACTGGCAGTGCCGCCAGCCGCGCAAAGAAAGCCGACGACCTTGTTTTCCCACGCGCTGCCGGCGAGTTCGATCATGTTTTTCGCCGCGGCGGCGACATCATAATTGTATATCGGCGCCGCGACCAGGACCCCGTCCGCAGCTTTAATTGCGGTGCTTAATTTCTTCGAGCCTGGCATTCCGTAACATTGGTCTGCGTCACAGAGGGGCAGGTCCATTTCGCTGATGTCGATCCACTCGCAGTCCACGTTTCGCTTTCGCAGGTGCGCGAGCGCGACCCGGCCAATGCGGCGGCTGTTGCTGTCGGGGTTACCGCTCGTGCTAATGACAAGATACTTTGGCATTGGCAACGAATCAGTCAGCCTGATTGCGATCGTAAGGAATAATGTTATCCCACTCGTCTGCCGATGAGCGGGCGACAAAGGCCACGACCGGTTCCGTGTCGCTCATATTGAAGACTTCGTGAGGCACCCCCGGTTTTATGTAAATGAAATCGCCGGCTTTGTTCTCCAACACCTTCTTGAGCCCGGATCCGAATTCGTGGCGCACTTTTCCTTCGAGGATATAGAGGATTACCTCGAACTCGACATGAATATGGGCATACGCCACGCCACCGGGAGGAATGGTGGCAATGTTGGCCGACAATTTAGTTGTGCCCACATTTTTGGCGGACATCCCCTGCTTATAGTGAATGCCGTTCCAATCCCGGCGGGCGCCGCCGCCACGAATGGTCAATATCCCATCGTGATCTTCTACCGCGCTGAGTTGGATGTTGTCTTTGTCGTCTTTCATAACAGCGATCTCTAAATCTACATCATGATCACGATTCTTCTGTGGGGAAGCAGTTTCCTTCCCGATGACATTGGGCGGGACGCCGCCAGCGTCCCTACAGTCCAGACCAGCGTTTCAATAGAAGTAAACGAAGCTAAGAAAGAGCGGATCGCAGAAGTTCACCTGGCCCTTTGTTCTCTTTGTTGCCTCTTGTTCCCGTCTTCTGAATCCTGTTAATCCCGTAAATGCTGTCCCTTTTTCTTTTCCTGCGTTCCCGCCACGGCGGGCAGGCTCTGGTTTCCTGATTCAAATTTGTGTAAATCTGCGGATTAGTTTGTTTTGTAGCTTCTAGAGGAAAAGGGTGCAACGATTGAGCGCTTCAATCCGGCTGGCTGCGATCGTAAGGAACAATGTTGTCCCACTCGTCGGCGGACGAGCGGGTGACAAAAGCGACGACGGGCTCGGTGTCGCTCATGTTGAAGACTTCGTGTGGCACGCCGGGTTTGATGTAAATGAAGTCACCGGCTTTGTTGACTCGCGACTTCCCGTCGCTCGGTCGCATCACCATGCGGCCAGTGCAGTCTATCCACCGGCGTCCCCGCACGGCGTATTCTTCAACGGCTGTTTGAGTTCCCGGGGTCCGCAGAGCATCTGCAGGAACGTCGTCTTGCCGCTCCATTGGGACCAGCTGGCGAGAAGCTTTGGCCAAAAATTTTATTTGCATGGTGGGATTATTTGGCTAGATGTTTAACCAGATGGTTAAATATTCTTCAAACACACTGGACCGCACGTTCGCCGCATTGGCTGATCCGACCCGGCGCCGGATCCTGGGGCACCTGGCGCACGGCGATAAATGCGTGACGCATCTGGCCCGGTCGCACGCGATGTCGTTGCCCGCGGTTTCAAAACATCTGCGCGTGCTCGAGAAAGCAGGACTGCTTCGGCGCCGGCGCTATGGACGCATTCATGAAATGCAGTTAGAGGCCAGGCCGCTTAAACGGGCCGCGCAATGGGTGGAAGAGTATCGCAAATTCTGGGAAGGATCGCTCGATCGCCTGGCTCAGTATTTGGAAAAAACGAACAAAGCCGCCGGCAAGAAAGGGAAGACCTGAGGCCATGTGTCCCGTGTGTGTGGTAAACATGGCGTTGATGGCCGCGGGCGTGACCTCGAGCGGAGGATTAGCTGTGTTCGCCCTGAGTAAGTTTTGCAGAAAGAAAGAAAGAAACCCAAACCAAAGGAAAACAAAATGAAACTAGAAGAGAAACAAACGGAAATCGTATCGGAAGCTGAGTGGTTGGTCGCTCGGAAGGATTTACTGACGCGAGAAAAGGAGTTTTCTCGTCAGCGGGATGCGCTTAGCGCGGCGCGGCGCAAGCTGCCAATGGTCAAGATCGAAAAGGAATATGTCTTCGAAGGGCCGAATGGTAAGGAAACGTTGGCCGATCTCTTCGATGGGCGCAGTCAATTGATTGTTTATCATTTCATGTTCGGACCGGGCTGGGAGGAGGGTTGCAAGAGCTGCTCTTATCTGGCCGATCATTTTGACGGCGCTAACTGGCATCTACCTCATCGCGATGTCACGTTCGTGGTCGTCTCACGGGCGCCGCTGTCGGAACTCCAAGCGTACAAAAAGCGCATGGGCTGGCGCTTCAAGTGGTTGTCATCGCACGGCAACGATTTCAATTTCGATTATCGTGTCTCGTTCACCAAAGAAGACGAGAAGAAGAACAAGATTTACTACAACTACACCGAGGGAGAATTCATGATGGATGAACTGCCCGGGCTGAGCGTGTTCTATAAAGATGAAGACGGTGCCATCTTTCACACGTATTCGACTTACTCGCGCGGGCTCGACATCCTGGTTGGCACTTACAATTTCCTCGATCTAGTACCGAAAGGACGCGACGAAAATCCAGAATCGACCATGGACTGGGTTCGCCGCCACGATCAGTACCATGCCTAAACAGAAAGCTGAACAGTATGACTACGAAGAATCAATTAGCGGAAGTAGTGGTCGTGGAACGCACGTTCAACGCGCCGGTCGCGCGGGTTTGGAATGCGCTCACCGATGTCGAGCAGATGCGGGCTTGGTATTTCGATCTAAAGGAGTTCAAACCTGAGGTCGGCTTTCAATTTGAATTCACCGTCGAGCACGAAGGGGTGAAGTATCATCATCTTTGCGAAGTCACCGATGTGGCTCCGCAGAAGAAACTCGCCTACAGCTGGCGCTACAAAGGTCAACCCGGCGATTCGTTGGTGACTTTTGAATTGTCCGCCAAGGGCGATAAAACGCGGCTGAAACTTACGCACGAAGGCTTGGAAACTTTCCCGAAAACAGCCGCTTACGCCCGCAAGAATTTCGAAACCGGCTGGACGCAAATCATTGGTTCATCGCTAAAGCAATTCGTAGAAAAAACGCAGAAAGCAACAACATGACTACGAAGGGATCGGAAAAGCTCTCACTCGAAATCAAACGTCTCATCAAAGCTCCACGCGATCGTGTCTACGCCGCCTGGACCGATCCGGCGCAACTGAAACAATGGTTCGGCCCGGAAAATGTCCAGACTCGCGAGCTGATCGCGGACGCGCGCGCGGGCGGCGCGTTCCGCTGGGATCTCACCAATTCGGATGGCGAAAAGATGACCATGCGCGGCGAATACCGGGAACTGCAGCCGGGCAAGAAAATCGTCTTCACCTGGCAATGGCAAGACGATGAGGATTGGGAAAACCACATTAGCATCGTGACGGTGGAACTCTCCGATCGCGACGGAGACACGGAGCTGCGCTTGACCCACGAACAATTGCCAAACGAAGCTTCGCGCGACGGTCACACGCGAGGCTGGGAGAGCGCGCTCGATAAATTGGCGAAATTCTTCAGCAAGTAATTGTCGATCTAAACAAAGGAGGAAAATGAATACGGAACAAGTTGCACAGAAAGTGGTGGAGTTGGTTCGCAAGCAAGCATGGCACGAAGCGCTCGACGCGCTGTATGACAAAGACATTGTGAGCGTGGAAGCGCGTACCATGGACGGCAGTTCGCCGGAGACGCGCGGCATCGACGGCGTCCGCGGCAAAGTCGATTGGTGGTTGGAAAACATGCAGGTCCACAGTTTTAAGGCGGATGGCCCGTTCGTGGCGCACGATCGGTTTGTCGTGCAGTACGACGCCGACGTAACCGACAAAAATTCGGAGAAACGAATGCAGTTGTCGGAAGTCGGCGTTTACACGGTGAAGAACGGCAAGATTGTGCGGGAAGAATTTCTGCCGCGCGTCTGATTGACGTTTACGATCTGCTAAGGCCGGATCGCTGTCGGAGGATGGCACAAATCGTTTCCGTGGCACTAACCAGTGTGTCGCCCCCAAATTTTAAGCTTTCGATTGACCGTTTGGCGGCTTCTTCGTTGCCGGCGCCACATGCGTCGGTAATAAGCACGGGAATATAACCAAGGTCCGATCCATGGCGTGCGGTTGGTTCGATTCCGACTTCAGTCGCCACGCCGACGACGACGAAGGCATTGATCCCGCAATCTCGCAAAGCGAAGTCGAGTCACGTCCCTTCGAAGGCCGACATCGTTAGTTTGTCGAAGACGCCTTCAGTGGGACGTGGCAACAATTCCGGCGTGATCTGAAATCCCGGAGCATCACGCAAAAACCAAGGATTCACCTGGTCTGGTGAATCCGCTCGTTGCCAAGTCATGGCCATCCGGAACTGAGACATACCCATCAGTTCTTTTGGTAACGAAAGATGTCGAGAAAAGAACACACGGACTCCGGCGTCGCGAGCAGCCGTGAGGACTTTGAGAACCTGTCGCGTGACTCGCTCAGCATTTTTAATCTGACTTAAAATTCCAACCTGCATGTCGTAAACGAGCAAAGCGATGCATTGCGGATCGCATACCTCTTCAAGAGTTTGAGGAATAGTAAGTCCGAACGCTGTTTTCATCTCACCTTGACAGTCTTTCAGTTCTTGGCCGCGTATTTGTTGATCAAAGCCTGGAAGCGCGGATCTTTGCGGAGTGGGTCCCAAGCCGGGTCGAGCTTGAAGATCGGGACGGTGAGACCGCTGGGGATAGCGAGCAAATGATCGAGCAGACGAAATGCTTCATCAGATTCTCCGGTCCAGGCAAAAATTTGGGCGAGGGCAGCAGTTTCTTGCGGTCCATCAAAAGCATCCTGGGATTCGGGTAACAATTCGACTGCGCGCTTGCCTTCAGCGATTGCTTCCTGTTTTTGACCCAACGCCGCAAGGATAAGGCCATGCTGTGCATGTCTAGCAGGGTCCTCAGGAGCTTCTCGCAGCAACTTTTCCGAAACGACGCGCGCGTGCTCCAACTCTGCCTGCGCCTTGGTCTTATCGCCTTGGAGCAGGTGAATCGTGCCTTCCAAGAAAGCCTTCGGG
>Ga0209056_10004441_pt1 | contig 14800 bp, 13 predicted proteins | sample GraSoiAngelo_114_FD_185876 | JGI IMG/M metagenome (GOLD analysis project Ga0209056, IMG submission 185876) | Grasslands soil microbial communities from the Angelo Coastal Reserve, California, USA - 14_0903_13_40cm (SPAdes) (version 2) | ecosystem: Environmental > Terrestrial > Soil > Grasslands... | reverse complement strand
AAGTTTCTTGATCAGGGGAAGGGGATCCAGGGTCACCATCCACGGCATACCGGGGTTGAATTCCATATTGCGGCGATCCACCGCCCAGAACAGTGGCGTAAACCTTTCGGCGTCGGCATTATTCACATTCGCTTTGCTGTCGATTAGAAACGATGCAAGTTCGTAATTGCCATTGTAGACCGCCAGATCTAGCGGACCTTTCCCGTCGGCTGAGATCGCATTCACATCCGCTCCAGCAGCGACTAAAAGGCGCGCAGATTCCTGATCCCCCTGGCGTACCGCAAACATCAACGGTGTCAACCCGCCGTAATAATCTTTCTTTGGCTTTTCACCAGCCTCGGGATCACGTGGCGCACTTGTTATCGCGGAATTTGAGGTCGAACCCCCGCGGCGGCTTTCCGACGGCACAATCTTCGAACGAGCATTGAGATTCGCGCCGTGATCGATGAGCATCTTCACAGCATCGGGATGGCTCTCGGAAGCGGCCCACATCAAGGCGGTCGTATCGCCCCAGGTTTCCTTCGCGTTGACCTGCGCTCCGTTGTCTAACAGCACCTTGATCGCGTCGGGCTTGCCGGTGCGTGCCGCCATCATGAGCGCGGTATCTCCATATTTCGTCAGCGGGGCATTCGGGTCCGCTCCGGCCTTGACGAGTTTTTCGATCATGGCGGCATTCCCGTTAATGACGGCGAGTTGCAGCGGTGTGGCGCCCGCGCGCGTCGCGGCCGACACATTTGCGCCGGCGCGGATAAGCAGTTCCGCAGTTTCCAGGTCATCCAAACGCGCCGCCCAATGGAGCGCCGTGGTACCGTCGGTTTGCGGTACATTTACATCTGCTTTTTTCTGCAGCAAGGAACGCACAACCACCTTATTTCCCTTCATGACCGCGTCTGCTACATCGCTAACGGCCGCGCCGAGACTGGCGACCGACAGCAACACGAACACGCAGCACGCGACTACGCGTCTGATACACATGTGTTGGCTCCTTAGGCTCATTCGCTCCGAACGCTTTAGACTTTGAAAGTGATTTCTACCATTCTGCCTTAGTGATTGACAATAAAAATCTTAGGAGAAACCCGGAGCCTCGAACGTCGCGGCAAGGGACGCTAAAAATGGCTTGCAATGCCCAGACGTTCATTAGATAGTTACACACAAAATATCTTCCCCAAGGCGTTTTTGGATGGCCGTTTTTGCAAACGCCTTCATGACCATCTGAAATGGAGCTATCGTGATGAAAAACAGGCTATTGGTAGGTTGCATGGCAATCCTGTCTGCGGTTCTCGGTTATGGGCAGGCGGCCGGGCCGCAGCGGCAATCTCCAGGAACTGCCCCAGTGTCGGCCACGAGCGGAGCGAGTGCAAGCCCGATAGGGCGCAGCAATCAAGCCACGAGCGGAGCGAGTGCAAGCCCGATAGGGCGCAGCAATCAAGCCACGAGCGGAGCGAGTGCAAGCCCGACAGGGCGCAGCAATCTAACAACGGCGGAACGCGCGCTTCTCGACCAGTACTGCGTGACGTGCCACAACGATCGAACGAAAAGGGCCAATCTTTCGCTCGAAAAATTAGATCTCACAACGGTGGGTGATAATCCGCAATTTTGGGAGAAAGTGGTGCGTAAACTTCGCGGTGGCGTGATGCCCCCACCGGGCATGCGACGGCCGGATTGGGCCGCTTACACCGAGCTCACGGAGTTTCTGGAAGCGGAAATCGATCGCAAAGCGAAGGTAAATCCCGGAACCAAAGTACTCCATCGTCTGAACCGCACCGAATACTCCAATGTCGTCCGCGACCTCCTGGATCTCGAGATCGATGCCGCGACACTTCTGCCCCCAGACGATTCGAGCAGAGGCTTTGACAATATTGCCGGTTCGTTAACGATATCTTCGACACTGCTGGAGTCCTATGCGGCGGCGGCGGGGAAGATCGCCCGAATGGCGGTTGGTGATTGGAAGACGCCGTACAAGTTTTTGGTCAAGGAATTCGTTCTCGGTCCCTATATTGGAGACGAGCAAATCGAGATCAGCATTGATGGCGAGAGAGTGCACCTCTTCGAATGGAATGATCTCAAAGGGGGGAACCCTGGAGCAGACGGGGACACCGGGGGCGGTCTGGAGGTCACTGTTCCAGTGAAAGCCGGCACGCATCGAGTGGGAGCCACCTTCGTGGCCACCAACTACCGGCCCAGCCTCGATCCCGCCAAGCACTATGCTCGAAGCACGCTGGAAAATAGCAGGATCGCGGGCTTCACCAACTATCCCGAGGTCGGTCTTTTGAAGATTCAAGGACCGTTCACCGCCCAACGTCCCGAAGACTCGCGCAGCATTCGTAAGGTTTTTACGTGCCGGCCCTCGAGCGCCAGTCAAGACGAGACCTGCGCCAGGGAAATCGTTTCGACGTTAGCGCGGCGCGCTTATCGGCGTCCGACAACGGCGGAGGATCTTGAGGGGTTGATGGGCTTTTACCAGGAGGGCCGCCGTAGCGGCACTTTTGAGGACGGCATCGAGCTAGCGCTTCGGCGAATCTTAGCGAGCCCCCAATTTCTGGTGCGTCTCGAAAATGAACCGGCCAATGTGGCGGTAGGTCAAACTTATCGCATTAGCGACCTGGAATTGGCTTCTCGTTTGTCGTTTTTCCTGTGGAGCAGCATCCCGGACGACGAACTGATAAACCTGGCCAGCCAGAGGAGACTTAGCAATCCCACGGTGCTCGATCAACAGGTGCGGCGCATGCTCGCCGATCCCCGATCCGAGGCCCTGGTGAAAAACTTCGCCGCCCAATGGCTGTACTTGCGGAATTTGCGGGCGGCGGCTCCGATCCAAACAAGCTATCCCGACTGGGACGACACGCTGCGGCAGAGTTTCCGGCGTGAGACGGAACTGCTGTTTGAAAGCGTTATGCGCGAGGACCGGAACGTCGTGAATTTCTTGACCGCAGACTATACGTTCCTCAATGAACGGCTCGCGAAGCACTATGGCATTCCCAATGTTTATGGATCCCAATTCCGCCGGGTCCCGCTCGGACCGGAACTGGACTACCGTCGAGGATTGCTGGGTCAGGGGAGCATCCTGGCGATAACCTCTGTTCCCGATAGAACTTCACCGGTCAAGCGAGGCGTGTGGGTGCTTGAAAACATCCTCGGTACCGCCGCTCCGGAACCTCCACCGAATGTTCCGGCCTTGGAGCAGACCGAGAATCCTGATCCCACAAAAGTTCTGACATTGCGCGATAAGCAAACGCTACACCGGAAAAATGAGCCTTGTGCCAGTTGTCACAAAATCTTTGACCCGATCGGCTTTGCGCTCGAAAATTTTTCCGCCGACGCAAAGTGGCGCGACAAGGATGGAGGCGATGCGGGAACTACCATCGATGCATCCGGCCAACTCTTTGACGGCGCCACGATCAATGGGCCCGCCGGCTTGAGACAGGCGCTTCTGCGGTATTCCCCCCAATTTGTCCGTATGGTGACTGAGAAGCTGATGACCTACGGCTTGGGCCGGGGGGTCGAATACTCCGATATGCCCGTGATCCGCTCGATCGTGCGGGATGCGGGCGGAAAGAACAACCGGTTCTCGGCCATTGTGTTGGGAGTCGTCAAAAGCGCTCCATTCCAGATGAGGATGAAAGTGGAAGAAAGTGCTGCGAATCAGTAGCCAAAAATAATTAGTCGTTATTCAGAAACAGGCATTACGATTGGACAATGCATCCGGTGAATGAGGGGGTCAGATGATGTTTATCACAAAGAAACATATTCCTCGCCGTACGTTTCTGCGCGGCTGTGGCGTAACACTAGGCTTGCCGTTTCTCGAGTCGATGCTGCCTGCACAAACGCCTCTGCGCCAGACGGCAGCAAGCTCCGTGAGACGCTTTGTAGGCATATGGCACCCGCATGGTGCGGCGCCGGGGTATTGGAGTCCTCTGCAGGAAGGTTCCAACTTCGAATTTTCGTTCATCACGAAACCATTGGAGCCATTCCGCGATCGCGTGGTGCTCATCACCGGACTTGACGCTACGGCGTCATTCCCCACGCTGGATGAACCCGGCGGTGACCACGCTCGTGGCGCGGCCTTATTGTCCGGCGCCCGCCCACGAAGGGACTCGGTGAGTCCTTATTTGGGTGTCACGATCGATCAACTGATCGCGAACAAGCACGGCAAAGACAACTTATTGTCATCCATTCAACTCGGAATTGAGGATCCCGGTAACAATACCGGCAACTGTAACTGGGGTTACAGCTGCTCTTACTCGAACTCTATCTCGTGGCCTACACCCACGACGCCGCTTCCAACCGAAGTCAATCCGCGGATGGCCTTCGAGCGCTTGTTCGGCAACGGTGCTAGCGCGGAGGAGCGGCTTGCTGACCGAAAGCGGAACGGTAGCATCCTCGATTCGGTAACCCATGAGCTTTCTCTTTTGAAGAAAGGCATCGGTGCGGGCGATCGGACCAAACTCGACAACTATCTTGAGAACATTCGTGAGATCGAGCGGCGGATCCAAAATGTGAGCAGCAAACCCGTGTCTGAACAGTCTCTCGAGGTCCCATTTGGCATACCGGCAGACAACGATCTCCATTTTAAGATAATGTACGACTTGATAGCGGTGGCTTTCCAGGCCGATATCACCCGCGTCGCTACACTGATGTTAGGCCGCGACCTCACCTCCACCAACTTCCCGGCATGCGGCTTTAATGGACCGTGGCATGGAACGTCTCACCACGGCGACATTCCGGCGAATAAGGCCAACTATGCCAAGATAAACCGTTATCACGTACAGAACCTGGCGTACTTCTGCGAAAAGTTGCGCAATATTCCCGATGGCGACGGCAACGTTCTGGATCACGTGCTGATCTACAAGGGAACCAACATGGGTAATTCGCATCGGCACGCGCATGAGAAAATTCCGGTTGAACTCGTCGGTGGAATCGATGGTACTTTCAAGGGGAACCGTCACATTGTGTTCCCGGACAATACGCAGAGGGCGTCCAACATGTTATTGAGCATCCTCGATCTGTACGACATTCACCGGGACAGTATCGGGGACAGCACCGGACGTCTGCCTGGGTTAGCCTGAGATCTGCTGGCGAGGAGAATTTCCAATGAGGTGGAGATTTGGAAAAGCTGCCATGTGGTTGGTCGTTGCAGTCATGGTGGCAAACTTGGCAGCACCGGCGGCCGCTCAACGAAGAAGACCAAATCGACCGGTAGTGGATCTGCCTCGCGGTCCGGTGAGGCCAGTCATACTCAGGAGTTGCACCGCATGCCACGGTATAGACGACTATGCTTACCATGCCATGGACAGAGCCGGATGGCAGGCACTCATCGAGACAATGAAAGAAAAAGGAGCTGTTATTTCGGACGAAGACCGGTCTATTCTCCTCGACTGGCTCGTGGCTAAATTCGGCCCGGATTCGAAGCCGTTCCAGCCAGGCCAGGCGCCTCCCCCCACTCTCGCTGACGGTGCAGCCAGGAGACTTCTCCAAAACGCGTGTACCACATGTCACACACTGGAACGAGTGGATGTCGCGAGGTTTACTCGAGAAAAGTGGCAAGCCATCGTGGTAGAAATGAAAAATAAGGGCGCTGAGCTTGCGGACGAGGATGTTGCCACTCTGGTCGAGTACTTTACCAGGACCCACGGTCCGACCAATTGAACCAGTTTTACGAAACCGAAGAGGTCGGCCGGTTCACTCACCTAGAAATTCAGACGGCCACCGATCGTGAATCTGCGGCTCCCTTGCGCATCACTAAATCGCCCGAAGTTGGGCGAGTTCATGTTCAAATTGAGGAGGAACGGGTTGTTCTGTGTGTCCCGATTCGTGTTATAGCCGAAATTGGGATGGTTCAACACGTTGACCGTATCGACTCGGATTTCAAACTCTTTGGTTTCCGAAATCCTCACACGCTTGATCAGGTTCACGTCCAACCCTAGATGCCCCGGTCCCTCGATCCATCTCAGTCCAAGACTGCCGACCTGTCCTGGAGCAGGATTCACGAGAAGAAGCCGGCCCGAGGAGTCCGCTAGTAGCGGTAATGCGACGCCTTATAGGGGCCTTCGGCGGGAACGCCGATGTAGGTGGCCTGGTCGGGCGTAAGCTTCGTCAGCTTCACGCCAAGGTGGTCGAGGTGTAGACGGGCGACTTCCTCATCGAGTTTCTTCGGCAGCATGTACACCTTCTTCTCGTACTTGCTCCCGTTCTCTTTCAGGTCCAGCTGAGCCAGCACCTGGTTGGTGAATGACGCCGACATCACAAAGCTCGGATGCCCCGTGGCACAGCCGAGGTTCAGCAGGCGGCCTTCGGCAAGGATCATCACGCTGTGGCCGTCGGGAAAACGCCATTCATCGTACTGCGGTTTGATGTTGATCCTTTCGATACTCTTGACCTTCTTCAGTCCCGCCATGTCGATTTCATTGTCGAAGTGACCGATGTTGCCGACGATGGCCTTGTCCTTCATCTTCGCCATGTGCGCCGTCGTGATGACGTCCTTATTGCCCGTTGTCGTGATGAAGATGTCCGCGCTTTCAACGACATCTTCCACAGTCTTCACCTCGAAACCTTCCATCGCCGCCTGCAGAGCGCAGATGGGATCGATCTCGGTCACAATGACACGGCAACCCTGGCCACGCAGCGCCTGCGCGCATCCTTTGCCGACTTCGCCGTAGCCAAGAACCACGGCGACCTTTCCGCCGAGCATCACGTCCGTCGCCCGCATCAAGCCATCGGGCAACGAGTGCCGACAGCCATAGATGTTGTCGAACTTGCTCTTCGTCACAGAGTCGTTGACGTTAATCGCGGGGAAGAGCAGTTTGCCCGCTTCTTCCATTTGATAGAGGCGATGCACACCGGTAGTCGTCTCTTCCGAAACGCCGCGGATTTCTTTCGCGATTTTCGACCACACGCCCGGCCGCTCGTTTAGTTCTCGAGTGAATGTGCTCAGGATGACGCCCCACTCTTCGGGATCACTAGCCGGATTGAATGCGGGGATCTTGCCGGCGGTTTCGAACTCCAGCACCTTGTGGACGAACAGCGTGGCGTCGCCACCGTCGTCAACGATTTGTGTCGGGCCCGAATTGTCCGGCCACCGGAGAGCTTCCGCCGTGCACCACCAGTACTCATCAAGGTTCTCGCCTTTCCAGGCGAACACTGGAATGCCACGAGGATACCCGGACGTGCCTCTGGTTTCGGGCCGGCCGACCACCACCGCGGCTGCCGCGTGATCCTGCGTGGAAAAGATGTTGCACGACACCCATCGCACATCGGCGCCGAGTTCAGTCAGCGTTTCAATGAGCACGGCCGTCTGGATAGTCATATGCAGGCTGCCCATGATCCGCATTCCGAAAAACGGCTTCTTCCCAGCGTAGTTAGCGCGAATCGCCATCAGACCTGGCATTTCCTGTTCGGCAAGCCGGATTTCCTTGCGGCCGAACTCCGCAAGAGACAGGTCTTTTACTTTGAAAGGCTCACGTCCTGCCTTTCGCGCTTCGTCAAAGGCGTGGGTACGTTCGATCGTAGCGGGCATTTATAACTCCTTTGTATTTGAGATCAGTTTGTCGGGTAGCATTCCACGCGTCTCCTTCTCCGGTTTTTAGAGTTGGCGTATGTTAATCCTTCATCATTCTGAGATGTCAACTCTTTTCGCCCGTTTGTGGTGCCCTGATCGCAGTTGAGCCCCTGTAACCGCCAAGGGTACCTCACTACCACCAGCCCGCATGACGTCTTTTCGTAGAAACTTTCCGCGATTCCCGGACCCAGACCTTAATGAATGCGTCGTAGTTGACTGAATTGACAAGGGCTTTCAATACGGGAAGGATAACTGCATCCATTTCCCGCAGCGATCCGGGGCTTCCAGGTCGCAATCGTCTACAAACCGTTACTAATGAACGCTGGAGGGCCTATGCGCAACGAGCATCAATTCCTAAACCGTCAACCGCCGTCTGAGAGCACGGGGCAAGAAGCACCGCGACGAGATGAAGGCCAGATGGCTTGGATGGACGAATCACTTGAGCACATCCAATCCGATGTCCGACGCACACGACTTCAGGTTGAGCGTCACCTGAATGAATATCAATCTCATGTGCGCCGAACAAAAGCATTATGGATGATAGCTATCCTGTTGGCTATGACTCTGCTGGGCTTGTCGTGGCTCGGTTACCCGTATCTCCAAGAGCACCGTGCCATGCTCGGCCAGTTGCCAACGATGCAGAATGTGCTCAAGGGGCTTGGCGAACGCGTGAATTCTGCAGAAGAAAGACTCGGCGCCCAGGCGACCGAGGAGACAAACCTGACGAACCGGATGGCCAAATTTGAACAGAGCGTGAGCTCGAATTTCCGAAGCGCACGAAATCAAGCACAGACGTTCGCTACTCAAGCGGGCTTGCGGATCAGAGATGAAATGAATCAAAGTCTGCGAGCTATCCAAAATCGTCTGACCGGCGTCGAGTCCACCCAACGCGAATCCGCTGAGCATGTGGCTAAGCTGGAGGACGAGTTGGCCAACTTGCGCGGGGAGATGGCAAACATGCGAGAGCGGACAGCGCAACAAGTCAGCGCTGCGCAGCAACTCAATGCAGCACAGCTACTCACAACAAGTGAGCTGTCCGGTCTTAAAGGTAGGTTGGAATCGAACACGAATAAGATCAACAACGTTGCGGACCATATCAGCCGGCAGCGTACCGATTTCGAAGTCACGAAAAATCGGACCGAGCAAGTCGTGCCCGGCGCCTATTTGACAATTCGGCAAACCGATGTCGAACAGCAAAATGTCGACGGCTGGCTGCAGCTTGCCGCTGAGGGACGCATTCTGTGGATCCACGGACACGGCGCCCAGACACCAATAACCTTCGTCACTCAGCAGGAGCAGCGGGTACACGAATTGGTATTCACACGGATAGGAAAGAACGGTGTCGCCGGCTATGTGCTCGTGCCGACGCCCGTAGCGAACGCATTTGTTACCAAAGAATAAAATTTGAAGAACCGCGCAATGTCGTCGCACATAGCAACTGAAGGAAAGAAGTAGTTTCTGCCGTACGTCCTCTCCATGTCCTGGAGAGGACGTACAATTTATTCCTCACCGAAAATCTGCTCACTGCCGTGCATTTAGAAACCCGGCGGAAACGCTGCCTCGCCGACGGATGCAGCGCTTATAATGTCTGGGTTCAAATAAAGGAATGCTTCAACGCGTCAAATTGGAAAGTCCACTGTGGGGCATCGCTCTTGCATTTTGCCTGACAGCAATGGTTGCCCGGTTGACGAGCTATGCCGCTCCCCGAGTGCATTGGGAGCCAGTCCCGGGATTACACATTCACCACTACGTATACGGTATTTTCATTCTGACTGTGGCCGGATATCTCGCCCTGTTAATCAAAGGTCCGCGAGCGACATTGGCGATCGCACTGCTTTACGGCGTGGGAGTCGCTCTGACATTCGATGAGATTGGAATGTGGTGGAACCCTCGCATCGAGCGCGGAGCCCGATGGAGCTACAACGGACTTGCGATTCTCATCGCGGCCTTCGCGCTGTGGTGTCTGCTTCCCTTTCTGCTCCGCCGGAAAACACCAATTGCAAGGCGGGCGGAATGCGCCCACGACGCGGTCACAGCCATCAACCGGGAGTGAGGGCCATGCCTGAAATCACGATTCTCGTCGTGGACGACTTCGACGATGCGCGCGAATTAATCACGCTCATTTTTCAAGATGCCGGATATCGTGTCATCGGAGCGAGGAATGGCCGGGAGGCGGTCGAGCAGGTTTTGGCCGACCCGCCGGATATCATTCTGATGGACATCTTCATGCCTGAATTCGACGGCATTGAAGCCACTCAACAAATCAAAGCAAACCCCCGCTTTAGCCACATACCGGTGATTGCGTTTACGGCTAAAGGCCCTCTCTCGAATTCTCCGGCAGGTCTTTTTGCCGCGAGTCTAACGAAACCATGTCCGCCTTCGGTACTTTTGGAAACTGTCGTGAAATGGACGGAAGGCGCAAGACAGGGTTTCGTTCGCAGAACCGCGATGGGGAAGGATTCCTCTCCTTAAACAACGTCGGGGTACTTCGTGTTCTTGGGTCAAGCTTGTGGTTAAATTGGCTAGAAGAAGCCAGCGTGCCTCATACCGAGGAGAGTGCCCACTCCCGGAACGCGGGCTAAAGCCCGCGTTTGCTTGGGCTTCGCGAAATTTGACCATTTTGTACTACTAATGGCGGGTTTCTTGGATTTTTGCGGAGATTTTTTTGCCGCGCTGTGAACATTCTGACCGCCAAGAGGACCGAGCGACCTATGAGAGAAATCATTTCCTCCATCGAGGCCGAATATCGCCGTTACAAAATTCTCGGTGAAGGTGCGATTCGACAAACGCGCGAAGACGAGTTGTCGAGGGCCGGGGACAATAATGGCAATTCGATAGCGGTTCTTGTGTGGCATATTTCGGGAAATCTGAAATCACGATTCACGGATTTCTTGAATGCTGATGGCGAAAAACCGTGGCGTAACCGAGACGCAGAGTTCGAATCTCACCCAGGCGTGACGTCCACTCAACTGTTTGAAAGATGGAACGAGGGCTGGGTTGTCCTCTTTAGCGCGCTCCAATCGCTAAGCGACACCGATCTCTTGCGGACGGTCACCATTCGCGGAGTCCATTTTCAAGTTCATGAAGCGCTTCATCGATTGCTGGCGCACACCAGCTATCACGTCGGGCAGATCGTCTATCTGGCAAAATCGTTTCGCGGAAGCGAATGGAAGACCCTGAGTATTCCTCTCGGGAAGTCCGAGCAATACAACCGCGATCCCACGCTGGAAAAACTCAGCTGACGGACGACTCAAGATCAATTTCACATATCGCAGGAACACCAAGACACACGCTCAATGTCAACTGCGGAGGCTATACATCCAATATCTCGATTGCCTGTTCGATGCTCTTGATCGGGTCGTGGCCGGGGGATGGTCTGAATTCATGCGCGATATAGCCGGTAAAACCCAGCTCAGCGATGGTCTTTGCGACGTATCGGTAGTTGATCTCTTGCGTCTCGTCGAGTTCGTTGCGTCCGGGGACCCCGCCGGTGTGGAAGTGAGCAATCCACTGGAAGTTCTCTTTGATGTTTTGGCAGAGGTTTCCGTCCATGATCTGAACATGGTAAATGTCGAAGAGCACCTTCACTCGGGGTGAGTTGACGCGCTTACAAACCTCGACGCCCCAGGCCAGGTGGTCGCATATCTGATCCGGCCGGCCCAGCGTCTGATTGCTGTCATACTTGCTGTTCATAACTTCCATGCAGATGGTCACGCCTTTATCCTCGGCATGGCCCTTGATCCGATTCAAATACGCGGCGCAATGGTCAGCGCCCTCGGCATAGGACATGCCTCGCCGTTGCCCGCCGACCGTGATCATGTTCGGAACGCCATTAGCCGCGCACTGATCAATAGCTGCGCGCATCGACCTTTCGATTTGATCGTGAAGCTCTTTACGGATCAGTCCGTCTTGAATCGTGACGCCGGTGGAGGGACCCATCGTCGGGATCAGGCCGTACTTTTTGAGGGTGGGCCAGTCCTGCGGACCAATGAGGTCAAAGCCCTTACAACCCAGGCGTGCGGCCACGCGACACATGTCGTCGAAAGACAGCGTGGTATTGGCGCCAAAATTGTTTCGCATGAGGGCCTGTTTGATGCGGCCCTGGCGCTGGATTACCGGTTGGTCTTGAACGGCAGCAACTACACCAGCCGCAGCAAATGTGTTTAGGAATTCTCTTCGTCGCATGGTCGGCATTATATCGACACCCGGAATAGCCACATTCTTTTTTTTGGTGCTGTGAAATTCGAAAATTCGCAATTCGAAATGCGCCGTTTGACTGTGATCGCCCTTCGTCGTTAAGATCATTCAACTATGAGTAAATCCAAGAAAACTTCAGTTGGCCGACGTAAGTTTCTGGCAGGCGCGGCTGCAGGTGCAGCAGCGCTGGTTTCGAAACCGCAGGGAGGGAAAGTGCAGGAACCTCAAGATCACGATCACGACCACCAGGTGGTTCCTTCGGATCTCACGCTGCGGACGAAGGCGCTCGAATCATTGTTGGTTGAAAAGGGGCTCGTCGATCCGGCCGCGCTCGATGCGCTCATTGATACTTATGAGCACAAGGTCGGGCCGCGGAACGGCGCGCGGGTGGTCGCAAGGGCGTGGGTTGATCCCGCCTACAAGAAGCGTTTGCTCGGCGACGCCAACGCAGCGATCCGAGAGGTAGGCTATGGCGGATCGCAGGGCGAACACATGGTTGTGGTCGAGAACGGTCCCAAGTTGCACAACATCGTGGTCTGCACGTTGTGCTCGTGTTATCCGTGGCCGGTGCTAGGTCTGCCGCCAGTCTGGTACAAGTCCGCACCTTATCGCTCGCGCGCGGTCATCGACCCGCGCGGAGTCTTGCGCGAATTCGGGCTTGAGTTGGCGGAGGATGTGGAGATACGCGTTTGGGACAGCACGGCCGAGGTGCGCTACCTCGTGCTGCCCGAACGCCCGGCAGGCACCGAGAAGATGAGTGAAGAGGAGCTTGCCGCGCTGGTCTCGCGCGATGCGATGGTCGGCGTCGCTAAGGTCACGGCCCCTCAGACGGGAGGTAAGGCATGAACGGTGTGCACGACATGGGCGGCATGCATGGTATGGGCCCAATTGAACACGAGAAGAACGAACCTGTCTTCCATGCACCGTGGGAGGCGCGGGCGTACGCGCTGAACCGAGCGATGGGAGCCTGGGGCAAGTGGAACATCGATGCCTCGCGGCACGCAAAAGAAGTCATCCCAGCGACCGAATATCTGCGCATGAGCTATTACGAAAAATGGATCACCGGGCTTGTAGAACTTATGGTCGAGCACGGCCTCGTCACACGTCAAGAGGTCGCGAGCGGCAAGCCGGCGACGGGTGCGCCCAAAGCTACGCCGGCGTTGACGGCCGACGCGGTCGCACGAACGCTTGGAGTCGGTGCACCAACAAGCCGCGACGTGGCAGTTGCCCCGCGCTTCAAAGTGGGTCAGCATGTGCGCGCCCGCAACATCCACCCGGCGGGTCACACGCGCTTGCCTCGGTACGCGCGAGGCAAGCTGGGCACGATCGCTCGTGATCACGGCGTCTTCGTCTTTCCAGACACCAACGCCCATTTTCTCGGTGAAAAGCCACAGCACGTTTACTCCGTACGCTTCGCGGCACGCGAATTGTGGGGTGAAAAGGCCGGGCGCCGCGATGCTGTCTACATCGACCTGTGGGATGACCACCTTGAACAAGCCTGATCTAACCCCGGATGCCGAGCGCCTCCGAGAACTGCCGCGCCTTCCGCGCGAAGAGGGCGAGCCGGTTTTTGCGGAACCTTGGGAGGCCCAGGCGTTCGCGCTCGCCGTCAAGCTCTCCGAGCAAGGACATTTCACCTGGAAGGAGTGGGCGGCCGCTCTGGCTAGCGAACTCCAGGCTGCGGCCAGCCGCGGTGAACCCGACGACGGCTCGCATTATTATCAGCATTGGCTAGCGGCTCTCGAAGGTCTGGTTGCGGCCAAAGGATTGATGGATCCTGCAGCGCTCGCCGCACGCAAGGAGGAATGGGCGGAAGCGTATCGCCGTACGCCACACGGAAAACCCGTGGAGCTGTGACCAGCGAAACGGACGCCGGCAAGTAGGTCACAGTCTGGAAGAAGCAAGCAGACGGGAGTTGGAAAGTCATTCGTGGGTACATTCAACTCCGATTTGCCGCCTGCACCGCCAACACGTGGCAAATAGTGAACCTGGAGCAATCATGACGGGACGAAAGCATTTCGGATTTCTTGTCATGTTGATATCGGTAGCGACGCACACGTCTGTATTTGCGCAAACTCCGTGTGCCGGGTCGCGCGATCTCAGGTTGATCCATGGCAGGATTCACACGATGGACAAGAAAGACTCCGTCGTGCCCGAAGTCACGATTCAGGAAGGAATTTTCGCCGCCGTAGGCAAAGCCGCGAACTTAAGGCTTAACCCCTGCACTAAGGTCATTGACCTGAGTGGCCGAACTGTCGTCCCAGGGCTCGTCGATAACCACAATCATATCGTCCTGCTGGGCATGCGGCCGGGCCATGACATCCGCCTGGAAACGGCCGCATCGATCGCAGAAGTACAGGCCATACTCAAGGCGAAAGCGAAGACTGTACCGCCGGGAGCTTTTATCACGACGCTGGGCGACTGGAACATCAAGCAATTTGCCGAGAAGCGGTTGCCGACGCTAGCAGAGCTGGACGAGGCGCTGCCCAATCATCCCTACCTTATGAACGGCGGTGGTGGAACTGTGACGAACAGCCCCGGCAAAACATTTTTCGAGGGCAGGGGCATTGTCGTCAGTCCGGCAGGCGCTATTGCCAACGGCCCACCTTTCCTGGCAGCGCTAAACCTGTTGCGCGCAATCCAGACTTTTGAGGACATGAAGCGAGGAACGCTTGATGCGATGACCTATACCGCCAGCATGGGTCTGACGACAAACGTCGACATGGGGGCTTTCACAATTCCCGGTACGCCAGACATGCAAGATGCAGCCATCGCGGACAACGTGGAGAGCTTGAATCCGTGGACCATGTATGACGCGTTCATGGCCTTGCACCGGGAACGGAAGCTCACCACACGTCTGCGCATTTTCTTTCTCACGCAGGACACACGCCCCGATGTTCCCATCCTGAAACAGCGGCTGCTCAACTCTTTCCCCAACTTCGGCGATGACATGCTGAAGACCGCAGGCATCGGCGAGTTTGCGGCGGCGTGGCGTTTCCAGGCAGGCAACACACCCACAAACTACGAGACAGCCTTGCAGCTCGTCGC
>Ga0209056_10004440_pt1 | contig 14801 bp, 13 predicted proteins | sample GraSoiAngelo_114_FD_185876 | JGI IMG/M metagenome (GOLD analysis project Ga0209056, IMG submission 185876) | Grasslands soil microbial communities from the Angelo Coastal Reserve, California, USA - 14_0903_13_40cm (SPAdes) (version 2) | ecosystem: Environmental > Terrestrial > Soil > Grasslands... | reverse complement strand
TCCGATGACGGTGAAATTATGGGACTGCAACATCGCGAATTTCCGATTCACGGGGTGCAATTTCATCCGGAATCGATTTTGACCGGTGAGGGAAAAAAATTGCTCGCGAACTTTCTTAACCTGCCACCCCGGGCCGGAACATAGACCTTTGGTCTGTGCGCCCAGCGGAGTTCCATTCCGCTGCGGTTGTCAGCGGACAAAATGTCCGCTGGGCGCACAGGCGTGGACGCCTGTGTTCCTCTACCGTAGCAGAATTGCTCGCCAATTTTCTTCATCTGTCATCCCGAGCGCAAGCGAGGGACCTCACCTAACTGCATTGATCACACAAGCCAGTTCGGGTGATCAAACGCATTTGGGGAGGTCCCTCGCCGTCTGCGCGGCACGGGATGACGGAGCGTTGGCGTTCGATAACGCGTTACCCAACGCCATCAATTAATCAGTTCGTGGATCGCGCGCACTTCGTTCGCCATTTGCTCGAACTCGTCGAGCGTGAGCGCCTGTGCCCCGTCGGAAAGCGCTTCTTCCGGCTTGCAATGCACTTCGATCATTAAACCATCGGCGCCGACCGCAACTCCGGCACGCGCCAGCGGCGTGACCATGTAGTTTTTGCCGGTACCGTGCGAGGCATCAATGATTATGGGCAAGTGCGAAATACGTCGCACCGCCGGCACGGCGGCGAGATCGAGAGTGTTGCGGGTGTGTTGGGCGAAGGTGCGGACACCGCGTTCGCAAAGAACGACCTGGTAATTGCCTTCCGACATAATGTACTCGGCCGCAAGCAACCATTCCTCCAGCGTGGCGGCCATCCCACGCTTGAGCAGGACCGGCAGCTTCGAACGTCCGACCCGCCGAAGCAGCGTATAGTTTTGCATGTTGCGTGCACCAATCTGAATCATGTCGGCATATTTTTCGACGAGATCGACTCCTGGCTCGTCGAGCGCTTCGCTAACGATTCTTAGATCAAATTTCTCGCGAACATCGACCAGTATTTTTAATCCTTCCTCGCCCAAACCGGCAAAGGCATAGGGTGAGGTGCGCGGTTTGAAGGCGCCGCCACGGAAGAATTTCGCACCGCTTTTTTTTACAATCTCGGCGACGGCAAAGGCCTGCTGGGGTGTTTCAATCGCGCACGGCCCGGCGATCATGGCGAGCGAGCCGTTTCCGATTTTCGCGCCGCCGATATCGACAATCGTTCGGTCCTGTTTCAGATCGAGGGTGATCAGTTTGTAAGGTTTGCTAACGCGAATGGCCTCGGCCACGCCGGGCAGATTTTCGAAATGCTGCAAGCTGATCGCCCCCTTGTTGCCGGTGATGCCAATAGCGGTGCGGGTGGCACCGGGCATGGTATGCGCGCGCAAACCGAGTGACTCAATTACGCGGACGACGCCGGCGATCTCGGCTGCGGTGGCATTGGCATTCATCACGACGAGCATAAGCGAGCTTCCTTTTTCCTATGCAATGGCGCTCGCTGCAAGCCAGTCTCGCGCTGTCTCCACATCCGTCTCCGTCAATTCGTGACCGCTTTCCTGGATTCGCACCTCAACTTCGGCCTTTCGGTCGCGTAACAATTCGGCCAGGGCGCTGACCTGCTGTGGCGTAGCAATTGGATCGAAACGCCCACCGCAGATCAGAACAGTAGAATCTTCTAACGAGGTATCCGCCGGCTGTGAAAGGGGCACCATCGGTCGAAACAGGATCGCGCCGCGAAATTCCAATAAGCCGAGCAGCATCATTGCTGAGGCAATGTTTGCCCCATTGGAATAGCCGATCGCGACCAGCGTGTTCTCGTCGAAACCATGTTTCTTCGCTGCAGCGGAGACAAAATACGCGAGTTCGTGCGCACGCGCGACGACATCCTTTTCATCGAAAACGCCCTCAGCCAGCCGCCGAAAAAATCGCGGGGCACCATTTTCCAAAACTTTTCCCCGTGGACTGAGCAAGGACGCGTCGGGATCGATGCTGCGACCGAGCGGGAGGAGGTCATTTTCGTTCCCGCCGGTGCCGTGCAACAACAGCAGCGTTCGATCACCAGTACCGGCAATAAATCGATAAGTGAAATCGGTCATGATGCGGCCGAGTGGTGGAGATGAATTGTGGGAAGCACGCGCTCGATCTCGTCGCGACTTGGCTCATAAATAGGCGGAAGTTTTAAGCTTTCGCCCAATTCGTCAGCCGGTTCATCGATAAGGAATCCGGGCTCGTCAGTGGCGATCTCAAACAAAATGCCATTGGGTTCCCTAAAATAGATCGAGTGAAAATACTGGCGGTCGATTACGGGCGTAACGTTGAGACCTCGCGCGACCAGCTGCTCGCGCACCCGCAACTGTTCTTCATCATCGGCCGCGCGAAACGCAATGTGATGCACCGTGCCAACTGCAATCTGTCCGAAGCCGGCGTCAGACGACACCAGATCAATTTCCGCGGACGCGTTTGATCCCCTGCCGCGGAAACGCCATCGATTATTTTCTTCCGCAACAAACTCGAATCCGAGAATCGCGGTGAGCAAATCTTCAGTTTCCTCGGGCTTCCTGACTTCAAGCGTCGGCGCGGCGAACCCGCCGATCCGGTCATCCCGAGCAACGTCGCCTGCCACGCCGTAGCCTTGTGCGGAGGCCGGGAGGGATCCCGCAGCGGACCCTTTAAGGTAATTTCCTCGGGATCCCTCGACTCCGCTCGGGATGACGTGTGTTGCGATCAACTCGAGCCGCATACCGTCGGGATCGAGAAAGCGCAGAGTGTTACTGCCGAACCGTCCGCCAATTTCCTCGGCGATCACATGATTTGCACGCAATCGCTCTTTCCAAAACGCAATCGCATTGGGCGGAACAGCGAAGCTAACCGTGGTCACCTGCCCGCTCCCGCGGGAGCCTTGTCGCGCTCCCGGCCAGGGGAAAAAGGTAATGATCGTTCCGGGGCTCCCGATGTTATCGCCAAAATAAAAATGATAGCTCCCCGGATCGTCGAAATTCACGGTCCGTTTGACCAGACACAAGCCGTGATGTGATGGATGCCGGCGCTGCGCATGGGAAATTGGAAGGCGAAAGGGTAGCGTGGCCGGCAAATTTAGCGATGAATTTTTAAACTTGTCGCGGGCGCGAAAAGCGCTTTAAATTTTCCATATGAAGACTGTTTCCCTCGCGCTGTTGGCAGCAGTCACGGCAACGTCTCTCGCACTGGGCGCATCGAAAGAAGAGAAAACAAAGTTAACAAAATGGAAAATTACCGGTCAGCTCGAGGAAGCCTGTTCTTGTAACGCCGCCTGCCCGTGCTGGTTTGATTCCAAACCGACCCGGGCGACGTGTGGCGGCAATCAAGTTCTTTTCATTCAAAAGGGCAATTACGGAAACGTGAAACTCGATGGACTGGCCGTTGCCAATTACGCACAGAGCCCGGAAAACCAGACGATGATGGATTCGTTCGGGAAATGGAATTTTTCCACGAATTACATCGACGAAAAAGCCAGTCCCGAGCAACGTAAGGCGTTGGAAGCAATTGCGGCGGCCGTGCTGCCTTCGAATAACGGCTCGAAGAATTTCAAAACTGTTTACGTTCCAATCACGCGTAAAATCGAAGGCAAAGATCACATCATCACGATCGGAAACGTCGCCACGTTTACCGGCCATTTGGTCGAAGGTGGTCTCGGCGGTTCGTCGAAGATTACCAATCCGCCGGGCGCCGATCCCCTTCACCATCAGTACGCGCAGGGCAAAACAACAAAGATGACCTACAATGATTCTGATCAAAATTGGGATTGGACAGATACGAATTACATGCTCGGAACCTTCACGCTCGATAGCGATCAGTACGCGAAGTTTGCCGCCGGGTTAGCGCAGAAAATGGCCAAGAAGGAAAAGACGGAAAGCGCGGAGAAGAAATAATTTTTTGGTGTTGGGTTGATGTTCGTTTGGCGAAAGCGAGCCGGCATAGTCTGGCTCGCAGCCAACGAAGCGACGTTGCGTGAAGTTGCGGGCCGGCGGCTCGCGATCATTTCGAGACCGGGTCGCAAAAACGCAATCGCAGAAATTGCCGGCAGCAACCGGCCCGATTTGGAAAGCATTCGCTCGCGTTTTGGCGGCATAATAGAAAAATTGCCGCGCGATTGGTTGACGAGATTTTCGAGAGCACAGACGACCAAACCAATCAGAATCGGAAAACGGCTCGTGGTTACAAGGAGCGGCGGTTTCCAGACCCCGAAAGCTTTCGGGGCTTGGAAGCCGCCGCTCCTTGTTATTCCTGCGGGCGCTGCGTTTGGAACGGGTGAGCACACGACAACGGCGTTGTCGTTGCGTTTGTTAGAGCGATGCACTCGGTTCTGGGGAGCGCAGGCTGGCAGCCCAGGCTCTCCAGAACCAGAGAAAACGCTGCTCGATCTCGGCACGGGTTCGGGAATTCTTGCATTGGTGGCGGCACGCTTCGGTGCAAGACACGTGATTGCGATCGATCACGATCCGGTGGCAATCGCGACCGCAAAGGAAAACGCGCGGCGAAACAAGATCGCTAACATCGATTTTCACGTCGCCGACGTGCGGCGGTGGAAATTTTCGCCGAGAACTGAAATCATCACCGCGAATCTGTTCAGCGAATTGTTGATTGAGATTCTGCCAAAACTAAAACGCGTTCAGTGGTTGATTCTTTCCGGTATTTTGCGCGAACAGGAGGCTCGGTTGGTCCGCGCACTGAACCGAAACGGGATTGCGATTGCGGAAATGCGGCGCAGGGGGAAATGGATCGCAACTCTAGCTCAGCCAATCAAGAGCGGCGGCTTCTAAGCCGTCGCTCTATAATAAACGGCGGTCTGGAGACCGCCGCTCCTTGAGGGCTTCGGGTGACGAACGAGCGGGGAAAGAATTTGACGGCACACTGCCCAACCCGCATTTTCTTCGGCTCAGGCGACTTCGATTCCAGCTGCATCTAGGCGGTTTAATCAGGGCCGCCGGAGAAATTTATGCAGGAACTTTCCTACGCCGTCGTGACGCCTTATTCGATGCGCAAATCGCGCACCGGCGGGATTGTGGCGCGACTGATTTCGCGCACCGGGCTGGATATCGTGGCGGGGCGAATGTTCGCGCCCAGCGCTGAGCTGGTGAAACGGTATGCCGAAACCATTGTAACAGAGACAGAATCCCGACACCGCGCCACGCAGGAGCTGATTCGCGAATATGTGCGGCGGAATTTTACCGGTAAGGTCAACGGTCAACGGCCGCGTGTCCTCTTTCTCGTCTTTCGCGGCGAGGACGCGGTGGCCAAGGTTCATCACACTGTCGGTCACATTGTGAACGAGAGAACAAGCGGCGAGACAATCCGCGATACTTTTGGCGATTATATCGCGGATGAAACCGGCAAGGTTACCTATTTTGAACCTGCGGTGCTGACTGCGATTCAGTCCGATCAGGTGGAACGCGACTTAAAATTATGGGCCGAATTCTCGGACGCGGACGGGGGGATTTTAGAAAAAGTGATTGAACATCCGGCCGGCGCGAAAGTCGAAAAGACACTCGTTCTGATCAAACCAGATAACTTCAAATTTCCAAACTTGCGACCCGGAGGCGTGATTGAGGTTTTTTCGCGCACCGGGCTTTATATCATCGGATTTAAGGTTCATCGCATGAGCGTGGCGCAAGCGGAAGAATTTTACGGGCCTGTCTTGCCTGTATTGCAGGAAAAACTCGGACCCGAAAAAGGCCGGGACGCGTGGGAGGACATTGTGGAATTCATGTCCGGCGGACGGCCAAGCCAGATCGCGCCGATGCAGAAGAGCGAGCCCGGCACGGAAAAATGCATCGCGATTGTCTATCAAGGCGAGAAGGCGGTGCAAAAAATTCGTGAAGTGTTGGGCCCGACCGATCCAAGCAAGGCGCCACCGGGTTCAATCAGAAAAGAATTCGGCCAAACCATCATGATTAATGCCGCGCATGCCTCCGATTCCGTCGAGAACGCCCGACGTGAGATGAAAATCGTGCAGGTTGACGAGAACAATTTTAAACCGCTGATTGACGACTTTTATCGCCAGAAATAATAGATTATGACTACTACTCCCATGGAAATCTCAGGCCGCGCCGCCCAACTCACACCCTCCCTCACCCTCAGCATCGACGCCAAAGCAAAGGCGATGAAAGCAGAGGGAATCGACGTCTGCGGATTTGGCGCAGGCGAACCGGACTTTGATACGCCCGAACACATCAAGCAGGCAGCGATTAGCGCTCTGCAAAGCGGATTTACCAAATACACCCCGAGCTCCGGTGTTCCGGAACTGCGGCAGGCGATTGCAGAGAAATTGGCAGCGGACAACGGGCTCAATTACAAACCGACACAAGTGGTGGTAAGCAATGGTGCGAAGCATGCGTGTTACAACGCCATTCTCGCCACCTGCCAGCCCGGGGATGAAGTGATTATTCCGGCACCGTATTGGGTCAGTTATCCCGATATGGTGAGATTGGCCGGGGCGGAGGCGGTGATTATTCCAACAAGCGAGCGCAACCGCTGGAAAATACGCGCAGAAGATTTTGAGAACGCGATGACGCCCCGAACTAAAATGCTGATTTTGAATTCGCCGGGAAACCCGAGCGGCTCGGTCTATACCCGCGAAGAAATGGAAGCGCTGGTCGAGATCGCCGCTGGCGAAGACATTTACATTTTGTCCGACGAAATTTACGAAAAGCTCGTTTACGACGACGTGAAACACGTTAGCATCGCTTCGCTTTCGAAAGAAGCGTACGATCTCACCCTCACCGTCAACGGTTTCAGCAAATCATATGCGATGACGGGTTGGCGACTTGGTTATCTGGCCGCGCCGGAGGCAGTGGCGAAGGCAGTCGATTCCATTCAAAGTCACAGCACGGCGAACCCATGTTCCTTTGCGCAGCGTGGCGCGTTCGCGGCCCTCAAGGGCGATCAGCAGCCGATTGCAGACATGCGCGATGAATTCGATATGCGCCGCAACTACATGTTTGATCGCATTTCCAAGATCCCAAACGTTACCGCGGTCAAACCGCAAGGTGCCTTTTACGTGCTGGTGAATATCAGCCAACTCGGGTTGACCTCGCAAAATTTTGCCGATCGCCTTTTGAGCAAGGCAAATGTCGCGGTCGTACCCGGTGCGGCCTTCGGCGACGATCGCACCGTTCGCCTCAGCTACGCCACTAGCATCGATGTAATCAAGAAAGGGCTGGATCGCTTCCAGGATTTTTGCCGGACGCTCTAGCCGCTCTACGAACTCCGTCATCCCGAGCGAAGTCGAGGGACCCCGCGGCGAAACCTGAAAGCTCCTTTGAACGGGATCCCTCGACCTTGCTCGGGATGACGTCATGACCGGCTCGCTCGCCCTCGTTCTCCACGCGCATTTGCCTTTCGTGCGACATCCCGAGCACGAATTCTTTCACGAAGAAAACTGGCTCTTCGAAGCGATCAGCGAGAGCTATGTGCCGCTCCTGCAAATGATGCAGCGCCTGCTCCGCCGGGGCGTTCGTTTCAAACTCACCCTTTCGGTTTCGCCCACCCTTTGCGCCATGCTAAGCGATCCGCTTTTGCGCGATCGCTACATCAGACATCTCGATTTGCTGGTCGCGTTGACGGAGCGCGAATGCGAACGCAATCGCGCCGAGAAAAATTTGCTGTTGCTCTCGGAGTTCTACCGCGAATTTTTTGCGGAGACACGGCGCACCTTTATCGAACAATGGGATTGTGATCTACTTGGAGTTTTTCGACAGCTCCGCGGGACTGGCGCGGTTGAAATGATTGCCAGTGCGGCGACGCACGCGATTCTTCCGGTCTTGCAGCAATCGCGGGGGGCGGCGCAGGCACAGATTGCAATTGGGTGCAATCAGTTTCGCGAGACATTCGGCGGCGAACCGACTGGGTTTTGGCTACCAGAATGCGCCTATTCGGCCGGCATCGCAAAATCGTTGCAAGCGGAAAATATTCGCTGGTTCATCGTTGACGCGCATGCGCTGGAGCAGGCAATGCCGCCAGCGCGGCGGGGAACTTTCGCGCCCTGTTTTACAAGAGCGGGACCAGCTGCTTTCGCTCGCGAGATCCAGGCCAGCCGTCAGGTTTGGAGCGCGCAGCAAGGTTATCCGGGCGATCCGGCGTATCGCGATTTCTATCGCGACATCGGTTTCGATTTGTCAGCCAAGGAGCTTGCGCCGTTACCCAGAAACAGCTTTACCGGAATTAAATATCATCGCGTCACCGGTCGCGACGTTGCGAAACAAGTTTATGATCGCGCAACCGCGGAAGAAACGGCCCGCCGGCATGCCCATCATTTTGTCGAGCGATGCGCCGCCGAACATCAGAGCCTGCAAGCTGATGACTGGAATCCAATTATGATAGTGCCGTTCGACTCCGAGCTTTTCGGACATTGGTGGTTTGAGGGACCGATCTTTCTTGAACATGTCATTCTAGCGGCTGCGGAAAATAAATTGGCGCTGACCACGCCGAGCGAATTTCTCGAACAAAATCCGACCCAACAAGTGACGGAGCCAGCGACATCGAGTTGGGGTGATCAAGGTTTTCTCGATATCTGGCTTGATCAGAAATGCGGCTGGATTTATCCGCATCTTTTCGCGGCGAACACCCGCATGACCATGCTGGCAAAATCGCGTGGCGGTGAGGCAACGGCTGATGATAAGCGGGTCCTACGCCAGCTCGCGCGCGAGCTCCTGCTCGCGCAATCCAGCGATTGGGCGTTTCTCATCCGCAACGGCACCGCGAAGAATTACGCAACGCAACGAGTGACCGATCATCTTTCACGCTTCCAAAAACTGGCGGAGCAATTCGAGAAAAAGAATGTCGATGCTGAATTTCTCGCGCAGTGCGAAGAACGCGATAATCTGTTTCCGCATGTGGACTGGCGGCGTTTCTTATAACCGAGCAGTGTTGCCCAAGAGACCTGTCATCCCGAGTCGCGCAAGACGACGAGGAACCTCCCAAGCGGAGAACCTTGTTTGTGATGAAGAGAGATCCTTCGCCGTCTGCGCGGCTCAGGATGACACGCTTCGATCTGACCGCGCGATTTCGAAGGTTTCCCCGCCGCCTCGCTCGACATGACAAAAACGGTCCTCGCGCTAACGATCGGATTCTTGGCTATCTCATTCTTGCGCGCGCAGGAAATGTCTTCTTCACCCAGTCCAAGTACGACTCCGGCCCGATCGGTTCGGATCAGTTTTGTTCCGCCACCGCTCGAGGGAAAAATCAGTCTCGGTATTTACGATGAGTGGAACAAACTTGTGCGGGTGTTACACCAGGAAGCGGAATTCGATGAGTTCGCCATCGGGGCCGATGCCCTCAGCACAAAATGGGACGGCAAGGACGATTACGATTATGAGTTGCCGGCCGGGAAATATTCGGCGCGAGGTTTTCTCGTTGCGCCGATGAAGATTGAACAGATCTCTCAAAGAAATGAGGTAGTCTTTATCGACCCAGCGCCCCCGGTCCGAATCAAGCTGATAGCCAACCCATTAGAGAATAATGAGCGGCCGACCGTTGATCTTGTCGCCGGCTTTGATGACGATAGCGCATACATTCAGACTGTAGATGGACTGCCGTTAGTGACGGTTACGAAAATCAGCAAGAACCCGGCTCTGGCGGTGGATCTTGACTTGGATCAGACCAAATCCCCGCGCATTCTTGTTCGGGATGCTGACACTGTGCGCGAGTTCCGGATTACCGGCCTGTCAAAGATGATGGCATTTGATTGCGGGAAGTTCGAGTTGAAATGAACCGCTACTAGTCAGCGCGCCAATTCTTTGTTAGTTAGCGCGCGATGACTGCCGAGCTTCAACATACGCTGGCGAAATCTGCCGGATTCAGCGGCACTTCTTTGCACACTGGTGAAAAGGTGACGCTCAAGTTGCAGTCGGCCCCGGTCGATCATGGGATCAAATTTAAACGCAAAGACCTGGCGGACGAGCCGACCATTGACGCGAACATTGCGAACCTGAAGACGGTCGAGCGCGCTACCACCATCGGGGAAGGCGCGGTCCGGGTGCACACGGTTGAGCACGTGCTTTCCGCCCTAAGCGCGATGGGGGTGGACAATGCCATCATCGAAATGGACGCGAACGAGCCGCCGATCGGCGATGGCAGCGCTGCGCCATATGTGGAAGTGATCAAAAAAGCTGGAACGGCCGCGCAAGAAGCGCCACGCCGATTTTTCGACGTGCGCGAACCAATTCATGTCGAATCTAAAAGCGGTTCCCTCCTTGTGCTCTTGCCCGATGACAAGTTTCGCGTTTCCTGCACACAGGCGGGACCGAACAATCGCTTCACCCAATTTTTCTCCGCCGAGATTTCGCCGGCGCTTTACGAACGCGAAATCGCGCCCGCCCGCACCTTTGTTTATTACGAAGAAGTCGCGCCCCTGATGGAGAAGAATTTGATTAAAGGAGGAAGTTTGGAAAACGCCATTGTGGTTCGGGGCGATGCTGTCCTGAGTAAGGAACCGTTGCGTTTTGCCGATGAATTCGCGCGGCACAAAATTCTCGACATCATCGGCGATATCGCGCTCATCGGCACTCGCATTCGCGGGCATATCATTGCGGTAAAGCCGGGTCATGCCGCCAACGCGGAACTGGCGCGGGCGATCGTGAAACAACACGCCAAGATCACTGCGCTTTCCGTTCCGCGGACCTTTCCACCGGGAGAAGGCGGTCTCGATATTAATCAAGTGATGGAAATTCTACCACATCGCTTCCCATTCCTGATGGTCGATCGAATTCTGGGCTTCGAGGGGGAAACGAAATGCACCGGAATGAAAACGGTAACGGTGAATGAACCGTATTTTGCCGGGCATTTCCCTGGCCACCCGGTGATGCCTGGCGTCCTTCAGGTCGAAGCGATGGCACAGGTCGCAAGCATTTTATTGATGAAGCTGGCAAAGAGCGCGAGTCGAATCGGTTATTTCATGAGCGCGGACGAAGTGAAATTTCGCAAGCCAGTTTTTCCAGGCGACACGCTCTTCATTCACGCGGAATTGATCAAAGCGCGCAGCAATCGGCTGGCGAAAGCACGTTGCAGTTGCGTGGTGAACGACGCCGTCGTTTCCGAAGGTGATCTCATGTTCACGTTCCTGGATAAATGAAGTGAATGACGAAGCACAAATAGTCCGAGCCGGACTGGCGTTGAATGACGAAAGAGTGCCGAAGCACCGATGTCGAAACCCTTCGTCATTCGTCATTCGTCCTTCGTCATTTTAATCATGAGCGGCGTCGAAATTCATCCGAGCGCAATCGTTGATTCAAAGGCAGAACTGCGCGCGGGAACAATCGTTGGTCCGTATTGCATCGTCGGTTCCGACGTCATGCTCGGTGAAGGATGCTGGCTGCAACATCATGTCACCCTTTGCGGACCGATGCGGGCCGGGAGGGAAAATAAATTTTATGCCTACTGTTCGATCGGCCAGCAAACGCAGGATTTAAAATACGCGGGCGAACCGACCTATTTGGAAATTGGCAACGAAAATACGTTCCGCGAATTTTGCACGGTCAATCGCAGCACCAAAAGCGATGGCAAAACGCGCGTTGGCAATCGCGGAAATTTTCTCGCTTACAGTCACATCGGCCACGATTGCACGGTCGGCGATTCGGTAGTGTTCTCGAACAACGGCACTTTGGCTGGGTATGTTGAGGTGGGCGATCACGCGGTCATGGGCGGACTCACTGCCGTGCACCAATTTTGCCGGATTGGACGATTCGCGATCACCGGCGGTTGCTCCAAGATCGTCCAGGACGTCCCGCCGTTCTTGATCGCGGACGGAAACCCCGCCCAGATTCGCGGAGTCAATCTCGTCGGACTCGAACGCGCTTGCTACGCACCCGAAAGCGTTAAAGCAATCAAGGAAGCGTTTCGGTTGATTTACCGATCGAAATTAAATACGCGCCAGGCAATCGAAGCCGTGCGCAACCAAATCGAGCCGCGCGAAGAGGTCACCCATTTGATCGAGTTCATCGAAAAATCCGAGCGCGGGATTATTCGCTGACCGGCTAGTAGGGCGTGGGTTTGGGCACGAGGTCGCTCTCGACGTTGCGCAACAACTTCAATGCGGAGGATTCCGGCACAATGCGCAAGACCCTGCGAGCAAGATCGACGGCACGATTCGGTTTGCCCGATTTTATGAAAGCGTCGCATTCTTCCAGGACGCAGCGGATGATGTCATCCCGTTTGGAATAGGCGCCGCGGGCCTGTTCCAGCGCCGCGATTGCGGTGGAAAATTTGCCATCGCGCATTTCCATTAGTCCAACGTCCTCCAGCATGGCGGCGTTGCGGGTGCGAGCGGCAACGACGCGGGCTTGAGTGCGATAATCAGAAGACTCCAGTTTGCTGTTCTTAATCGCGAAATCGTGATAGGCACGCCATTCGGCGGCGGACTTCGTCGGAGTTTTTGAGTCGATCTGTGTCCAATTGAGATAGGGACGATAGAGTGGATCGCCCAAGGCCACTCCCATCCAGGAAAGCACGCGCGACGACATGAAAACGCTTTCGGCAAAGGTGAAACCGTGCAGCAGACGATCGTTTAGGATATCCAGATGCGCGGTTAGCTCGAGATATGGTTCGTAAACGTTGCCGACGGTGGCAGCGGCGCCGCGTGAGACTAGCGGGCCAGCCCAGCCTAAATTCTCGTCGCGCAACGTCGCCGCGCTATCGGAATGAATGTGCGCTGCAATCGCGCCCGGAACGAACTTGAAGCCCGGCTGGTTAAACGGGCCAGCAACGTTGCCAGCATACCATCCATAATAAAGAGCGCAGTCGCTCATCGGAAAGGCATCCGGAAAAATCGTGGGCAGATCATCAAACACGACCGGCACCCCGTCTTTGTGGCATCGATCGACAATCGCGCGCATCCAGGCGTCGCCGATTTCCCTGCCGCCACTGGTTTCGTGGGTGCCGTCCACGAATGCGCGCCCCCACAATCCGTTTTTCTCCGCCTCGATCGCATCAGTAATCATTTGTCGCACCGTTGCGCTGTCCGGCGCATCGAGCCGGGTAACGAGGAGAAGAGGTGCTGCTGTCACTTCTGCGATCGGACGGAATCCTTGAAAATAAGGATTGGTAACCGCGCCCGAGATTTGTCTCGTGAGGAAACCGAGCGCGCTCAACTCGGAGTCAACTGAAGCTTCGTTGCGGCCCTGAACGGGGCCGCCGCCCGCCGGATTATCACCCGGATACGGCGTCGCGATAGGACGTATCTTCAGCGGCATCCCCCTGATGAGAGCGACGAAATGAATCCGAAGTGCCTCTACTCGCTTGCCTCCATCAGGCGTTTCGTGAACGTACCACCATTGCCGCTCCTCAAAAATTTTGCGCAACGGCTCAGCCACCGTGCTGTCGTACTGCTCGCGGGAAATTTCTTCCTCAGATGGACAGTCGAGTCGGACCAGATGATCATCAGCGATTCCACGTTTCTCGGCATAAAATTTCGCAAGCGCTTCTGAATCGGGAAAAGCGGTGTTGAAAACGACGATGGTTTGAGCCGGCAAATTGTCCGTTGCGTATGCGCTCCCGCGAACAATTACGAGCAGGAGCATGAGCCCGAGCATGAGTGTTTTCATCAAAAGCTCAGCTTCAGCCCGTCGTAGGCGATGTGGGTATGCGGCGGCAGATTTTGCTCGAACGATTGCGCCAGCTCATGCGCGATGTGGATGAAATAAGTTTCTTTGGGCTGAACGCGCGTTGCGACTTCGAGCGCTTGCGCGACACTCAAATGAGTCGGGTGTGGCTTCTCCCGCAGCGCATCGATGATCAAACATTCAACGCCGAAAATCTTTTGCGCTATTTCATCCGGCACCGCGCTGCAATCGCTGAGATAAGCGATGAGATTACGTTCTTGTCGGAACATAGGGCTTTGCCCTGTGCGCCCAGCGGACATTTTGTCCGCTGCCTGAGGAAGCACGTCTTCCCTTCCCGCCTTCGATTCAGCGGAGTGCAACTCCGCTGGGCGCACAGACTGTAAGTCTGTGTTCCTGGGGCGGGAAAATAGATAACCATTCACCTCCGCCTTGCCGTGCGGAACCGGCAACGGCGTGATTGTTGTTTCACCCAACCGAAATGGACCGCAAATAAGATGGGGCTCAGGTTTCAAATAACCAGGAAATGGGTTGGTCCCTTTGAAGGCGAACATAAATACGCGCTCGAGATCGGCCATGGTTTTGGCGGAGGCAAAGACCGGCATCGAGCCGCGTTGCCAGGAAAACCGCCGCAAATCGTCGAACCCCATGATGTGGTCGGTGTGCGAGTGAGTGAATACGACCGCATCAACGCGGCGGATATTTTCACGTAAAGCCTGCGTGCGAAAGTCTGTTCCGGTATCGACGATAAAGGCGGTCTCGGGCGTTTCGATGTAAACGGACGAACGCAGGCGTTTATCGCGTGGATCAGAGGAGCGACAAACGGCGCAATCGCAACCGATCATTGGCACGCCTTGTGAAGTCCCGGTGCCGAGAAAAGTGAGAGTGAGTTCGGAGTTGAGAGTTGCGCGTAGAGAGTTCAAGATTTTTCGGCGCGCGCACTCTCAACTCTGAGCTCTCAACACTCAACCGATGCTTCTCCAACTCCTACGAATCAAGAATCTCGCGCTGGTTGAGGATTTGGAATGGGAAATTGCGCCGGGATTCACTGCCATCACCGGCGAAACCGGCGCCGGCAAATCAATCATTATTGGCGCGCTCCAGTTGTTGCTTGGCGAACGCGGCGACAAGTCGCTCGTTCGCACTGGAGCGGAGATGTGCACGGTCGAGGCAATTTTTCAGGGCAATGATTTCGCGAAATGGAATGCGCGCTTCGAGGAATCGGGAATCGAACCATGCGAC
>Ga0209056_10004439_pt1 | contig 14802 bp, 14 predicted proteins | sample GraSoiAngelo_114_FD_185876 | JGI IMG/M metagenome (GOLD analysis project Ga0209056, IMG submission 185876) | Grasslands soil microbial communities from the Angelo Coastal Reserve, California, USA - 14_0903_13_40cm (SPAdes) (version 2) | ecosystem: Environmental > Terrestrial > Soil > Grasslands... | reverse complement strand
GCGACGTAACTCGGGCGCCAGCAGCTGGCGGAGCGGCCGGAAGGGGGCCCACTCCCCGGGGGAGTCTTCCACCGGCGCCGACTCGCCGGATCGAAGCCGCCGAGCCGCGTCCCGACACTGGTCTTCCAGGCGAGCGTAGACCGCGGCCACACGCTCCAGAAAGACCTTTCGCGTGTTCAGCTGCCAGAGGAGCGTGTGGACCACGGCGACCGAGAAGCCGGCAATCAGGAAGTTCAGACCGTAAGCGACGTAGAAGCCGAGCGTACCCCCCACGTCTCCGTCGAAGAATACGAAGATCCCGAGGGCGGATACCATCGCGCCCAGGGTCGCGGGCAGGGAAAACCAATTCGTGAACAGCACGCAGGTGAAGATCCACAGCAGCGTGAGAGCCAGATAGAGGAACGGCGCGGCGCCGAAGGCAACGAGAACGAGCGCCGACACGAGGGCGCTGACCACGATGGCGAGCTGCGCCAGCACCCAGTTGAGGCGCGGGCTCGGCATGCCGAGTGTCATCAGGAGGTATGCGAAGACGGGCGCGAGCTGGCCGCTCGGCAAGTGGAAGAAGAACGACAGGGCGGTGGCGAGGCAGCAGCCGAGCGCCGTCTTGAGCGCATGCCTGGCCTGCCCCTCACGCAACGCTTCTTCGTAGAGGCGCTCGCTCTGCGCCGCGGTCGAAACCATGGACGTATCCCTGGGTCGCTCAGCTCAATGGAGGTAGTCGAAGAGGGCCACGACCCTTTGCCAGGCTCTCGTCAGCCCGTTCAGCCAGTAACGGTCCCGCACGTAAACGGCCACGCTCGCCGTCGCACCGACGCGGAGCGGGTAATCTTCCGGCACCTGGGGGGTGATCCGAACCTGGAAGCGCTGGGCGAGCCGGATCCAGTTCTTCGGCTCCTGAACGGCCGGCAGGTTGCCCGATGGGGATCCCTGCCCTTCATCCACCCCCCAGCCGACGCTCTCCACCACCCCGGGAAAGATGCGCCCGGGATAGGTGTTGAAAGTGAGGCCGACGCGTTGCCCGGGCCGGAGGTTTTCGAGGCTGTTCTCCCGGTAGTTGGCGACGACCCACCACGCATCCCGGTCGATGCAGGTGAGGACCGGCGTGCCCACGTGAACGTAGGACCCCTCCCTGAGTTGAACGTTGGTGACGTACCCATTGGCGGGGGCGTAGATACGCGTCCACTCGAGGTTGAGCCGGGCCTCGGCGAGCTGCGCCCGGACCTCTGCCACCAGCGCATGCTCTTCCCCGATCCGCGCCGCCAGCGCCTGCTCGGCCTTGTTGGTCTGCGCGAGGCCCCGCTGCCGGGCTGCCTGGGCCGCGTTGTACTTCTGGACGGCATCCAGATACTTCCGGTCCGTGGTGGCCTTCTGCTTGTAGATCTCTTTCTCCTGCTCGTAGACCGCCCGGGCGTAGGTCTCCTCGGCGGCCAGCCGAGCGTCATCGGCCCTGGCGGCCGACAGCTCGCTTTCCAGCTGTGCGACTTGCTGGATGACATCCACCTGCTTCGCCTCCAGGAGGGCCACTCGGTATTCGAAGGGCCTCGGGTCGATCTCGAAGAGAACCTCTCCCTTTTCCACTGCCTGGTTTTCCCGGGCGTGGACGCGCACCACCTGGCCCTCCACCCGAGCGGCCACCTGAATGACGTAGGCCTGGACGTAGGCGTCGGTGGTGAACGGCGTGTGGCGATCCGACAGCACGTAGTAGATGACCAGGGCCGCGATCACCGACAGGACGAACAGGACCCAGGCCTGTGCCGACTGCACGAGCCTCCGTCCGATCGGCACGAGGGAGCGCAGCGCCGCCATCGCGATCGTCCCGAGACGGCGCAAGAACGAGCGGAGACGATACCAGTCAATGATGTCCGAGACTCGCACTCGTCTATTTCGCCTCCGGCGACGGGCCGGCCTGCCGCTGACCCACGGCGTAGTCCAGGCGAGCCAGGGCTGCCAGGTAGGTGTAGGTGGCCGAGAAGAACCGCTGCTGTGACCGCGTGAGGGCGGTCTCGCTGTCGACGATGTCCGTGGGCGTGGCATTGCCGTTGCGATAGCGGACCCGGATCAGGCGAAGGTTTTCCTCGGCCTGGACGACGGCGGTCCGCGAAAGGTCGATGCGCTCGCTCGCGGCGACTGCGCCGCGGTACGCGAGGTTAACCTGGAGGCTGATCGCGTCCAGAATGGTCTGGGCGTCTGCGAGAGCACCCTCGACATCCGCCTCCGCTGACCGCAGCTCGCCGCGGTGCCGGCCGCCGGAGTAGAGCGGTGCCTCCACGTGCAGGCCGGCTCCTTCCTGCCAGCCGGTGATCACGTTCTTCCCGTCCGTACGTCCCAAGGCGGCCCGGACGAATATCTTCGGCAGGAACTCGCCCCGCGCGGCCTGGCTGCCCTCCTGGGCCGCCGCCACCGCTTGCCGCGCCAAGCCGACCTCCGGGCGCTCGGCGGCGGAGCGCTCGAGGAGGTCGCCCAGCAGCCCGCGGAGTGGCGGCCGGACCTCCAGGTCGATGACCTCCAGAGGCCAGGCGGCGTTGCGTCCCATGACGTTGTTCAGGCGGGCGAGGGTGTCGAACTCCCCTTCCCGGGCCAGGACGAGGGCCTCCCGGCTCTCCGACAGCTGCACCTGGGCACGCAGCACGTCCTCGCGGAGGGCGACGCCTCCCGCGCTCCGGGCGACCGTGTCGTCCAGGGTCGCCTCGGCCCGGCGGACGGCGTCCACCTGTACCCGGTGGAACGCGCGGGCCAGCAGGACCTCCAGGTACGCAATAGCGACGTCGAACTCCACGGTCTGGTCGGCGCGGAGAAGCTGTAGCTCGGCGATGTGTCCGCGTGCGACCGCCTGGCGGTAGCGCCCGCCGGTTCGCCCGAAGTCGTACAAGGTCCATTGCAGCCCTACTTCGGTCTGGGCGTAGCTCCGGGTCCCGGAGCCGTTCGCCAGGATGAAGCCCACGTTCCCGGCTATGCCGGGGGCAAGCGTGTCGGAGACGACGCCGTACTGCCCCAGGAGATCGAGTTGCGGCAGGAACGGGGCGAAGGCGACTTGCTCCTGTCCACGCGCTCGTTCGATGGCCGCACGGGCCGACCGCAGCCGGGGGCTGTTCCGCAATGCGAAGGCGATCGCGTCCGGCAGGGCGAAGATCGTGCGTTCGGGCCCGGGACCCTGGCTCGGAGCCGGCTCCGCCGCCGGGGTGCCGGGGTCGACGACGCTTTCCGAAGGGTTGACGTTCAGGTCGCGGGGAACGACGACGCGAGCCGCTGCTCCGGCCTGGGTGACTTCCTTTGGGATGGGCAAGGGGCGGTCCCACGGGGCGCACCCCGCGACCAGCAGCACGGGCATCAGGACGCGCATCCAGCCAAGCGGCCGCGGCACGGCAGCCGTCAAGGTCGAGGGCCAAGCGATCCGCGCCATACGGAATCGCTCTCTCCGAGGTTCGCGCACGGGACGCAAGGCCGACGCGCCGGTGCAGAAGTTCGAGGTGCCCCGGCCATGCCGCCCTCCGGCGTCGGAGCCCTACAGGTGCTTCTTGAGCTTCTGCCAGAGCGTCTCCTTGGGGGTCGCCTTGCAGTCCTCGACGAGGGCGCCGACGGGCTGACCGAACTTGTCGAACGCGACCGTGCCGACGACAGCCTCGCCCTTCGCGGCCTGGTAGCCGTCGATCCAGTACGCGATGCGCTGCTGGTCGTCCGGATCGAGGGCGAGGAACTCGTCGCACGTGATCTGATCCACCTGCTTCTGCTTGGCTGCCGCCCCGATCGGGCCGACAGCGACGAGACCGGCGAACACCGCACCGAACGTGACCGCTCCGATGATCCGCTGCCGATGCATGGTTCCCTCCTTTGGTCAGAACGTTCCTTGTGAGTGGATGCCATTCGGACGGTTCCGTCCAATAGCGTCGGCATTTCGATTGAGAGCAGAACCTTCTGGTCGTGCGCGCTCGCAGCGGAGGGCGCGGAAAGGGCACCGCGCAGCGAAGCCGCGGAGAGCCCCCAGGAACCGGAGAGACGAGTCGGCTCTCACCCGACTCGTGGACGATATTGGACTGCAAGCTTCTCGCGCCGGAGAGTCTCCCCGGGATGAGGCGCGACCTGTTCTTCCTCGGCGCGTTCCTCGCGCTCGCGGCCCAGGCGGTCGCCAGCGACTGGGGCATGGGCGACGCCAACTCCAGGATCGCGCCTCCGAGCATGTTCCGACCGGTCTCCACTCCGGCTCACGAGATCAGCACGCTCGCCATCTTCGTCCTGGGGGTGACGACGGCGATCTTCCTGATCGTCAGCGGGCTCGTCACGTACAGCGTGATCCGCTTCCGTTCCCGGCGTGCCGACGACGGCAGCGAGCCCCCGCAGGTCTACGGCAGCGGGCCGGTCGAGCTCGCGTGGACGGCGGTGCCGGTCCTCATCGTCTTCGTGCTCATCCTCGTGACCGCCCGCAGCATCTACCGCCTCCAGGCCGTGCGGCGCCCGCCTCACGCGCTCGCGGTGCGCGTCGTCGGCCCCCGGGACCCCACGCCGACCTTCCTCGAGCTCGAATCCGCCGACGTCGCCCACAGCTTCTGGGTACCGCGGCTCGCCGGGAAGACCGACCTCATCCCGAACAAGACGAACGTCACTGCTCGTGGGCTTCCTCTGCGCCTACGAGAGGTCCCCCGACTCGGAGGTCTCGGCCCGCTCGACGACCAGGTCGCGGCCGGCGCGATCATGTGGTCGCCGGCGCGTTGATGCCCCGCGTCGGCGCACCGATACTCGACGCACTCGTGAAGCTGCGCGTGGCGTCTCCGTCGGGCGGCGACGACGCCCCTCGGATGACCCAGGCGAGCGCCACTCACGAGGCCGCGACGAACAAGCTCCTGTATGCGGCCTCGATCGACGCCGGGGCCGGTCCCTGGGGACTGGAGGTGGTCATCCAGCGCGGGGATGAGACCCCGAGCGCCCAAGTCCGGCTGTCGATCGTCCCCGCGAGGTCGCGATTGCGCGAGTACTGGCCGCACGTGCTGCTGCCGCCGGCCATAACCCTGGTCTTCGTCCTGCACCAGTGCCTGGTCGAACCCGAGCGCGCTTCGGCATGACGCTGGGCGTTCCGCTCGTCATCGGCTGCGTGATGATCGCGTCCCTGGTCGTGGTCCAGGCAACGGCGATCACCGCCATCCTCGGCCTCGTTCGGCGGCAGGTTCCGCGAGGCGATGCCCGCGCTCACTGGGTGCACAGTGTCGGCGTGTTCACGCGCGCGTTGCTGCTGATCGTGGCCGCTCAGCTCGTGCAGGTCGCCGCGTGGGCAGCACTTTTCATCGGCTGCGGCGAGTTCGACGACTTCTCGACCGCCTTCTACCACTCGGCCGTGAACTTCACGACCCTCGGGTACGGTGACATCGTCATGTCGAGAGCCTGGAGGCTCCTCGGGCCGCTCGAGGCCGTCGCCGGGATGCTGATGTTCGGGGTCTCGACGGCCGTTCTGTTCGGTGTCATCCAGGCGTTGATCCCTCCGCGAGGGCCATAGGGCAGGATGCGCGAGACGACAGATAGTCGACATCGCCCTTCGAGTGGGACTCTGGAACCAGGCGCGCTTCACAACCGGGCTTGCACATGTCGTGGGCATGGCACGGCCCAATTTCAGCGTTCGTCGGGTTGCGAAGCCGGTGGGGCGCGCGGTCCACCGCTATCGCTTATCGCTCGTCCAGTGCTGCCGAGAGCGCGCCTCTCTGGGAGAACAGGACTTGCAAGACCGGAGGGTCGGCGCGTGGGGAGAGACCATGAGAAGTCGCGACGAAACGCTGCGCACCATCGAGGGCGGGTCCTTTGACTCTTGCGTGATAGGCGGCGGGGCAACGGGAGCGGCCTGCGCGCTGGATGCTCAACTTCGCGGCCTGAACACCGTGCTGGTCGAAGCCGGAGACTTTGCGGGGGCCACCTCGAGCAAGTCGACAAAGATCATTCACGGGGGAGTTCGTTATCTCGAGGAGGCGGTTCAGGACCTGGATGCCGCGGAATATCACGTCGTCAACCGCGCGTTGCACGAACGAATCCGGATGCTGAAGAACGGTCCGTACCTCTCTCGGACTCTGGAGTTCCTCATTCCCTGCTTCCACTGGCTGGATGCCGGTTATTACGACGTCGGGTTGAAGCTCTATGACTGGATCGCCGGAGACACGAGCATTTTCCCCAGCCATTTCCTTTCCCGGCAGGAAACACTTCGGCGCATGCCCACGCTCAAGACTAACGGTCTCGTGGGCTCCATTGCCTACGCCGACGGGCAGTTCAACGACGCCGCGTACAACATCGCTCTGGTGAAGGCGTTCGTCGAGTCTGGCGGGACTGCGTCCAACTACCTCCGGGTCACCGGCTTCCAGAAAACCGTGAACGGGACACTCGCGGCGGCAGAGGTGGAAGATCAACTGTCTCGTCGGACGTTCGTGATCCGAGCGCGCGCCTTTGTGAATGCCACTGGCCCGTTGGCGGATACCGTTCGGGATCTTGCCACGCCGGGGATCCATCGCCGCATGCGACTCAGCAAGGGTAGCCACATTCTCTTGCCGCTGGACGTACTTCCGAGCGAGGACGCGATGCTGATCCCGAAGACGGAAGACGGACGCGTCCTGTTCGCCGTCCCTTGGATGGGACGGCTGCTGGTCGGCACCACGGAACAGGAAGTCGGCGTCGATGATGAGCTCTGCGTAACGAAGGAAGAAGTCGACTTCATTCTCCGGCAACTCAACCAGTACCTGGAAACGCCCGTGGCCCGGAGTCAAGTCGTCAGCGGTTTCGCCGGGGCGCGGCCGCTGGTGAGCCGCGGCGGTAGCGGCGAAACCAAGAAGCTCTCCCGTGACGATGAACTGGAGGTTGACCCTCGAAGCGGTCTGATCAGCATCATGGGAGGGAAGTGGACAACACATCGGGCAATGGCCGAAGACACCGTCGACGCCGTCCAGAAGTCCCTGGGCTTGCCGGTGACCCCGAGCCTCACGCGAAATCGCCCCCTGACCGGTTCGAATGGTTTCACACCTGTCTACTGGATGAGCCTGGTCCGGAATCACCGTATTTCCGAGCAAACCGCGCAGCACCTGGCGGGCAGATTTGGCACCACCGCGCCCATGGTCCTGGATATCGCCGAGAAAGACGCTGATCTCGCCAAGCCCATCGTCGAAGGTCTTGCGCCCATTCGCGCCGAAATCGTCCAGGGCGCCCGTGACATGGCGGTCACCATCGAGGATGTGCTCTCGCGACGCATCGGCTTGGAGTTCTTCAGCTGGAGATCTTCGAAGGAAGCGGCCCCGATCGTCGGATCGATTCTGGGCAAGGAGCTCGGCTGGTCTGCCGAGCATACGCGGCTCGCCATCGGGCAATACGTGGACAAGATCGACAGGTATCTCAGGGTGGCGGGACTGGCGCCGGATCGGACACGGGACTAGTAGGCCAGGCCTCCGGCTGCGGACGAGCGACATCATGGCCCGCCGATCATCGAAGAAGGTCGTGTATGCGGCCTTGCTCGGCAACGTCCTCGTCGCCCTGACGAAGTTCGCGGCCGCTGGTCTCACCGGCAGCTCTGCGATGGTGAGCGAGGCGATCCACTCGCTGGTCGATACGGGCAACGAAATCCTCCTCCTCTACGGCTTGCGGCGCGCGGCGCGACCGCCCGACGAGCTCCACCCGCTGGGGCACGGCCGCGAGCTCTATTTCTGGAGCTTCATCGTGACGCTCCTGATCTTCGCGCTCGGCGCCGGCGTGTCGGTGTACGAGGGAATCAGCCACGTCATCGCCCCGGTGCCGATCTCGAACTCCATCGTCAACTACGTCGTCCTGGGCCTGGCCTTCGTATTCGAGGGCATCTCCTGGGGCGTGGCGATCAAGGAGTTCCGCTCCGCGAAGGGCAAGCGCGGGTACTTCGAGGCGGTGCGTCAGAGCAAGGATCCGACCATGTTCATGGTGCTCTTCGAGGACACCGCCGCGCTGATCGGCTTGATGATCGCCCTGGCCGGGATCGCGACGAGCGAGGCGTTGGACCGTTCGGTGCTGGACGGCGCCGCGTCCATCGGCATCGGGGTCCTGCTCGGCGTCGTGGCTATGTTCCTCGCCCGCGAGGCCAAGGGGCTCCTCATCGGTGAGCCGGCCGCGCTGGAAGTGGTCTCGTCGATCTGCGCGATCGCGCGCGCCCATCCGGGCGTCGAGCGCTCGAACGGTCTGTTCACGGTGCATCTCGGCCCCGACCAGATCGTCGCGGCGATCAGTGTCGACTTCGTGGACACGCTCTCCGCCGCCGACGTGGAGGCGATCGTCGCCGCGATCGAGGAGCGCGTCAGGAGCGTCCATCCGGAGGTCGTGCTGCTGCTGATCAAGCCGCAAAGCGCCGCCGCGTTCGAGCGCGCCCGCGTACGGCCCTTAGGCCGTCGGTGAGTGGATCGTGCGCCCTCGCGCGTCGCGTCGTAGATCGCGACTCGCCGTAGCGCTCACGGGATCGACACGCAGCTACAGCCGGTCACCGTGAAGAGGCACGCCGCGTCCGGCGTGCAGAACCCGTCGCACGACGGCGAGCTCGCGTCGCCGCACGCCGTCGTCCGACACTCGCAAGCGCCTCCCGAGGCGACCGCGGAGCAATGGCCGCCGTTGCCGCACGTGCCCTCGCACTTGCGGTCGCTGCTGTTGAAGTCGCACGGCCCGGGCGGGGTAGTGGTCGTCGTGGTGGACGAGACGCTCGTCGCGGGGCCGCGTTGCTCAGCCTCCGCGAGGGCAACAGGGTTGGATGAGGGAACGCACTCAGTGCCTACGTTTCCGCTATTGGACTCGGCCGGAGCACGGAGGGATTTCGCTGTCGTGGCCGCAGACCACGACGGAACGTGTGCCGTGAACCCCGTGCGCGGCGTTCACCCGAGCACGGCCACCGGCTACCGGCGACGCTGGTCGGCTGCCTCACCCTCATCCTCGCGTTGTCGATCGTCGTCCGCGAGTCGCGTCCGAGCGTGCGTGCGCTCGGTCTGCTCGCCCTGCTCGCAATCGTCCTCCAGGGCATCCTCGGCGGCGTGACAGTCCTCTACAAGCTGCCGCTCGCCGTCTCGGTGGCTCACGCCTGCCTCGGGCAGACGTTCCTCCTGGGCGCGCTCGTGCGCCACACGGGCGCGGGGCTCGCGATTCCCGACTTTCCGCTCGCCTTCGGCCGGGTCGTTCCCCCGCTCGTGAGCCCGTACATCACGGTCCACTTCGCCCACCGGATCGGGGCCCTGGTGGTGGCGGCCTCGGTGATGGCCACGGCGGCGGTGGCGGGCCGCTGCCACCGGGGCGACGGCCGGCTCGGGCGGCCCGCCCTCCTGGCCCTCGCTTTGCTCGTGTTGCAGATCACCCTCGGCGGCGTCACCGTCTGGAGCCGCCGCGCTGTGCTGGCGACGACCACCCACCTGGTGGTGGGAGCGGCACTCCTGGCGACTAGCCTCACCCTCACGCTGCGCGCGAGCCGGCTCATCGGCTGGCGCGGACTTGCCCGCGCGCCGGCCGGGCTCGGTAGGCAGGCCCTCCTATGACGCCCGTGGCCGTCTCCTGGCGCGGTCGGCTGGTGCGCCGCCTGGCGGACTATCTGGCGCTCACCAAGCCAGGGGTCGTGGTCATGGTGCTTGTCACCACCGCGGTCGGGTACTACCTCGGCTCTGCCGCCCCGTCGGCGTTGCTGCCGCTCCTGCGGCACCTGGCCGGCACTGCGCTCGCGGCGGCCGGGACGCTCGCCCTGAATCAGTGGATGGAGCGCGACCTCGACGCCCGCATGGCGCGGACGCGGCACCGCCCGCTTCCCGGCGGCCGTCTCCTCCCGGCCGAGGCCTTTGCTCTCGGCGCAGCGCTCCTGGCTGCCGGCCTTGCCGTCCTGGCACTCGCCGTCAACGGGCTCACCGCCGCACTCACCGGCGCGATCGCGCTCGTCTACCTCCTCGTCTATACGCCGCTCAAGCCAGTCACGCCGCTCTCGATGATCGCGGGTGCGATCTCGGGCGCGCTCCCGCCGGTGGCCGGTTGGGCCGCATCCAAAGGTCAGCTGGGGCCAGGGCCGTGGGTGCTCGCCGGGATCATGTTCTTCTGGCAGATCACGCATACACTCGCGATTGGCCACCTCTACCGCCAGGACTATGCCCGCGCGGGCATGAGAATCCTGCCGGTGCTCGACCAAGGCGGCGGAAGTACGAGCCTTCAGGCGTTCAACAACTGTCTGGCCCTACTACCTGTTGGCCTGCTGCCGACCCTGATCGGGTTGACCGGGAGTGTCTATCTCGTGCTCTCGACTGTACTTGCGCTCGGGTTTCTGTGGACTGCGGCTAGATTCGTGCAGGATCGGTCGGCTCCCGCTGCCCGCCGCTTGCTCATGGCATCGCTCGTCTACTTGCCCGCTCTCTTGGCCGTCATGGCGTTCGACCGCCAGGGGCACTAGGCCAGCCCGACGGTGCCGAAATATCGTCGGAACGCCGGCCGCCAAGTCACGGCGATGACGACGAGCAACGCCGACCTCTGACTCCGATCCCTTTGGCGGCATGCGCGGGTCGTGTTTCGACGTCGGTGGCATTCGGCTTGCTGTGTCATCGCACCATGGAACTACGTCACCTCCGGTACTTCGTCGCCGTCGCCGAGGAGCTGCACTTCACCAGAGCGGCGGATCGTCTCAACATGTCGCAGCCGCCGTTGAGCCAACGGATCATGGAGCTCGAGCGCGAGCTTCAAGTCACGTTGTTCGAGCGTACGCGTCGCCGGGTCGAGCTGACCGCCGTCGGAGGCCACTTTCTCGAGTCCGCCCGCGAGGTACTCGCGCGCCTCGATGCAGGGGTCGAGGAAGTGAGACAGATCGCACGCAAAGAGACGGGGCACCTGGTGATTGGCTGGGAGCCACTGGTCGAACTCGGCTCCATCCCTCGGGTGATTCAAGGGCTCCGGCAGGAGTACCCCGCCATCCGCATCGAAGTCAGGACGCTCGTGACCACGGACCTGCTGCGAGCCCTCCGCGACGGCCGGATCGATGCGGCGTTCGTGAGCCCGCCAGAGCCCCATGACGACCTGACGGTGCATGTGCTCGAGCGGGAGCCGCTCGTAGCCGTGCTTCCGGACGGCCATCGCCTGGCCAACCGTGCCGCGATCCCAGCGAGCGAGCTCGCGAGGGAGTGCCACGTGAGGCTCGCTCCACACGTCGCGCCCGCCTTGGCGAAGTGCGTCACGGCTCTCTGGGCACGGGAGGGCGTCGAGCCGGTGACGGAGCTCGAGGTAGACACCCCCCTCTCGATGCTGCGGCTCGTCGGAAAAGCGGCCGGTGTTTCGCTACTTCCCGCGTCGGCGATTGCCGCAAAAATTCCGGGCTGCGTGTATCGGCCGCTCGCGACTCACGCGTGCAACGTCGAAACCGCGCTGGTCGTGGCACGCGGTGAAGCGTCGCCCTCGGTGCGTCAGCTGGTCTCGATAGCGACAGGCGCCGTGGCAGGCCCGCGCGCCCGCGCCGCCTGAGAAGGACAAGGGAGAGGCTCATGAGGACTTCGAGTCTCAGTTGGCGAATCGAAGAGTCCGCTGATCCGAGGGAGCTCGCTTCCGAGCACCTCCTGCCGGTGCAGTTCACCGAACTCCTGCAACGCCCGTCCGGAAGGACGCCGGAGCTGAGGCTCATGGCGGCCGTGCTCGAAGATGCGATTCGGTCCTTCTGCCAATGCGCGGGCTCCCGAGGGGTGCGCAGCCAGCGGCTCTTCCGAGAGACAGCCGAATGGTTCGCGTCGCACGATGTGAGCTGGCCCTTCGCCTTCGAGAACATTTGCGACGCTCTTGCGGTCGAACCGGACTGGATCCGCCGCCTGCTAACTCGTTGGCAGAGTAACCAGAAGGCGGCGGGCGGCCCCGCCGTGATTCCGAGCATTCGCCTGCGGGTTGCCGGAAGCCGACATACCGTGAGTGCGGGCGCACCAGGACTCAGCCACTTGACGGCACTCGCATCGCCCCGCCGGTGTGCGGGTTGGTACGAGATGACTCCGGGAAGACCGTCATCCGGGCGCGGGCACGATCATTGCTCTGCGTCCTAACGTCTTCGCTAACGCAAACTCGAACACGAGGAGGATTTCATGCCCGCAAGAATCGGTCGGACGAAGCGCAGCGAAAAAGGCCTACTGACTCCGGACAATTGCGTCGTCGCACTCATCGATCACCAGCCCCAGATGATGTTCGGTGTCGCGGGTGTCGATCGCCAATCGATCATCAACAACACCGTCGCCCTTGGAAAGGCCGCCCGGGTGTTCGATGTGCCTGTCGTCCTCACAACGGTCGAGACGAAGAGCTTCAGTGGGAATCTGTGGCCGCAGATCCGCGCGGTGTTTCCGGAGCAGCCGGCGATCGAGCGGTCATCCATGAACGCTTGGGACGACAAGAACTTCGTGGCCGCGATCAAGGCAAGCGGTCGGAAGAAGATCGTGCTCGCGGGACTCTGGACCGAAGTGTGTGTCACCTTTCCGTCCGTTCAGGCAATCCACGACGGCTACGAGGTGTACGTCGTGGAGGACTGCTGCGGCGACGTCAGTCAGCTCGCGCACGACAACGCGATGAAGCGGGTGATCCAGGCGGGCGCGAAGCCGGTCACGTCGCTGCAGGTCATGCTCGAGTTCCAGCGCGATTGGGCCGAGAAGGACACGTACGACGCCGTCATGGACATCGTGAAGACCCACTACGGCGCCTACGGGGTCGGGGTCGAGTACGCGTACACCATGGTGCACAACGCACCCCCGACGGTGTTTCCCAAGTACGTGATCCCGTCGGCGACGAGCCACAAGTAGGCGGCAGCCGGCCATGAAGGCGTCCCTGCTTTCGTTCGCTGCCGGCCTGGTGGTCGGAGTCGTCTATAGCCTGCTCGGCGTCCGGTCGCCGGCTCCTCCGGTGGTCGCGCTGATCGGCCTGCTCGGCATTCTCCTCGGTGAGCAGATCGTCCCGGTGGGACGCGAGCTGATCGCGGGAACCTCCATCGGCGCTGCGTGGCGGCAGGCGCGGTGCGGGCAACATGTTTTCGGCGCCATGCCAGGCAGCCATGCACAACCGGTTGATACAGTGTCAAACGTTCGCATCGGCGTGGTGCAGTCATGAGCGCACCGAGCCGAGCCGCCGATCTCATCCATAAAGTCTGGTTCATCACTGGCGCCTCCAGCGGTCTCGGCCTGGAGCTCGCCCACGCCGCGCTCAAGCGCGGCGACTTCGTCGTGGCCACTTCCCGCGCCGTGACGAGCGTGCTGGGCGACCACGACAACCTGTTGAGTGTCCGCCTGGACGTCACCGACGAGGCGCAAGCTGTCGCCGCGGCCAAGGCCGCCGTGGAGCGTTTCGGGCGCATCGACGTGTTGGTCAACAACGCCGGCTACGGCCTGCTCGGCGGGGTCGAGGAGGCCAGCGGCAAGGAGGTCGAGCAGCAATTCGCCACGAACGTCTTCGGCCTGCTGAACGTGGCGCGTGCGGTCCTGCCGCACATGCGTCGTGCCGGCCGCGGCCACGTGGTCAACGTCTCGGCGATCGCCGGCTATTCCGCCTTCCCAGGCTGGGGCATCTACAGCGCCACCAAGTTCGCCGTTGAGGGGCTTACTGAGGCGATGGCCATCGAGCTCGCGCCGTTGGGCATTCATGCCACCGTGGTCGAGCCCGGCTTCTTCCGCACCAACTTTCTCGACCCGAGGTCGCTGGTGACGACCGCGCTGTCGCTACCCGACTATGCGAAGACCGTGGGCGAGATGCGTGCCGCGATGGCCTCAGCAAACCATAGGCAGCCAGGTGACCCGAAGAAGCTGTCCAAGGCGCTGCTCAAGCTGGTCGACAGCGACAAGCCCCCGTTGCGCCTGCCGCTCGGCACCGACACGGTGGCCAGAATCGCCGAGAAACACCGCTTCGTCGAAGCCGAGCTCGAACGCTGGCTGGACGTGGCGAAGTCCACCGACCACGACGACGTCGCCAAGTAGGCGGCCGCGGAGCGAGGATCGCGGAAAGGTACAGCCATGAACATCCCAAGCACATCAACCGATCTCATCTTGCACAACGGGACGGTCACGACCCTCGATCGCTCGAATCCGAGCGCGACGGCGGTCGCGATCCGAGACGGCAAGTTCCTGCGCGTCGGCACCGAGGCGGACGTGTTGCCTCTTGCCGGTCCTGCAACCCGGGTGATCGACCTCGAGGGACGCCGTGTCCTGCCAGGCTTGATCGACAACCACCTGCACATCATCCGCGGCGGGCTCAGCTTCAACATGGAGCTGCGCTGGGACGGCGTCCGCTCGCTTGCCGATGCGATGGAGATGCTGAAGCAGCAGATCGCCGTCACGCCTCCACCCCAGTGGGTGCGCGTGGTCGGCGGCTTCACCGAGCATCAGTTCGCCGAGAAGCGACTGCCGACGCTCCAGGAGATCAACGCGCTCGCTCCCGAGACGCCCGTCTTCCTGCTGCACCTCTATGACCGCGCACTCCTGAACGCCGCCGCCCTGCGGGCGGTCGGCTATACCAAGGACACCCCGGAGCCCCCGGGCGGCGAGATCGTACGCGATGGGCGCGGCGTCCCAATCGGTCTGCTGCTGGCCAAGCCCAACGCCGGCATCCTGTACGCGACGCTGGCCAAAGGACCCAAGCTGCCGTTCGAGTATCAGCTGAATTCGACGCGTCAGTTCATGCGCGAGCTGAACCGACTCGGCGTGACGGGCGCCATCGACGCCGGCGGCGGCTTCCAGAATTATCCGGACGACTACGCCGTCATCCGAAAGCTCGACGAGGACAGGCAGCTCACGATCCGCCTCGCCTACAACCTCTTCACGCAGAAGCCGAAGGGCGAGAAGGAAGATTTTCTCAACTGGGTGAAGA
>Ga0209056_10004437_pt1 | contig 14805 bp, 12 predicted proteins | sample GraSoiAngelo_114_FD_185876 | JGI IMG/M metagenome (GOLD analysis project Ga0209056, IMG submission 185876) | Grasslands soil microbial communities from the Angelo Coastal Reserve, California, USA - 14_0903_13_40cm (SPAdes) (version 2) | ecosystem: Environmental > Terrestrial > Soil > Grasslands... | reverse complement strand
CTCAAACTGGTCGGCGTTAATCGACAAAATAGTATCGGTTTCTTGCGGCAGCCATTCGCGTCCTCTGGGAGACTGGAAAACAACAAGCAGCGTGAAAGCGAGCAAGACAAGCACCGAGAAGATGCTGAAGTAAAACTTCCGCAGCTCCTGTTTATCAACCTGGCTGGAGAGCGTGCTCAGCTCTGCCCGGTGTTGCAAAAGTTGATCCACCGCCTCGCGGCGGCGATGTGCCTCCGCTAACAGGTGCGGCGCGTTTGGCGGGGCAACTGCCTTCGCAGCAAGGTGTCGGCCGATGCTCAAATACGCGGGATTTTTTCGCTCTTCGACTGTCTGATGCCGCACCCGCGCGTCGCGCGCGGCTTCTTGTTGCGCGCGAACGTTATCGTTCAGTTTTCGGTCGCGCACTTCGAATTCGCTCCGCGTCCGCGCGATATTTTTTTCTATCGAAGAAAGTTCCGCTTCAGCGGTGTTCAACTTCTCCTTGGCCATGCGCACTGCGTCCGAGCTACCCAGGCGCGCCCGGACAAGTTCCGCGCGCTCTTCCGGAAGACGCGCTCGCCGCGCGCTAATGTTGGCCGAGAGCGTTTCCAAGTCTGGAGGGGCCGGATTCAGCGCATGCAGGTCGGAGAGTTGTTTCAGCAGTTCGCGATCGGCGGCTTCGCTCTCCTGAATCCGGCGTTCTACGCCGGCAAGCTCGCGCTCGCATACATCCACGTTATTGTTTGCCTGGTTGCGCTGCTGAAGAAGCGGCTTCTTCTCCGCTTCCAGCTTTGCAATTGCCGCCGCGTGTTCGCGCGCAATTTTTTGCCGTTCTTCTTCGATCCTTTTTATTCCTTCCTCGATCCGAGCGATTCGCAGTGCCACTTCTTTTTGCTCCTGCTCCAGCTTCTTCAACGCGACGATCTCATTGCGCAGCTCGGGGAAATTGGCCGCTTGCGCGGTGCCTTCGCGTCCGAGGTTGATTTCACTTTTTTGGAGAAGGCGCTTCTCGTGACGAAGCGCCATGCGGGTTCGCTGGCGTCTGATTTTCAACCCGATCTCGCGAAAGCCTGTGCGGATGAAACTCACAACTCAACGCTATACGAATGCAGGCTGGGAAAAAGAAATTTCCACGACGCCGCCATCGGTCCCGTGCAACTCATGGGACTCATGAGACAAATGGGACTGATTAATTTCTCGCAGGTGACTTATTCTTCCGATCCGGCCAATCTTGCCAGCACACTAAAGTCCTCAAGCGTGGTTGTGTCGCCCGTGACCTTTGCGCCGCTGGCGATTTCTTTGAGGAGTCGTCGCATGATTTTGCCGCTGCGCGTTTTTGGAAGCGCTTCGGCAAAGCGCACTTCGTCTGGTTTCGCGATCGCGCCAATATGCGTGCCGACGTGCTTACGCAATTCCTCCTTTAGTCCACGGCTGGCATCAACTCCTGTTTTCAAGGTCACGAACGCGACAACTCCCTGGCCTTTCAACTCGTCCGGCCTGCCGACCACCGCCGCTTCGGCGACTCTCGGGTGGCTCACGAGCGCGCTTTCTATTTCCGATGTGCCAAGTCTGTGGCCAGCCACATTCAAAACATCATCGATGCGACCAACGATCCAGAAATAGCCGTCTTCATCGCGGCGCGCGCCGTCGCCGGTTAGATAATTGCCCTTGAATTCGCTCCAGAATTGCTGCCGGTAGCGCGCCTTATCTCCATAGATGGTGCGCAACATCGCAGGCCACGGTCGGCGAATAATTAGTTTCCCGCCCACATTTGGCCCAACCTCGCGGCCCTTCTCATCGACCACGGCCGGATCGACGCCAAAGAAGGGAAGTGTTGCGCTGCCGGGCTTGGTTGGAATCGCACCCGGCAGAGGCGTAATTAGAATCGACCCTGTCTCGGTTTGCCACCACGTATCGACAATCGGGCAACGCCCGCCGCCGATATTCTTGTGATACCACATCCACGCTTCTGGATTTATCGGTTCGCCGACCGTGCCGAGCAGGCGGAGCGATGAAAGATCATGTTTCGCCACCCATTGGTCGCCCCAGCGGATAAATGCGCGAATCGCCGTCGGTGCAGTGTAAAGGATGGTGACCCGATATTCTTCGATGATTTTCCAGAACCGATCGGGTTCGGGCCAGTTGGGTGCGCCCTCGTACATCACGACGGTCGCGCCGGTCGTTAGCGGGCCATAAACGATGTAACTATGGCCGGTGACCCACCCGACATCGGCCGTGCACCAATAGATGTCCTCATCGCGAATGTCGAAGACATACTTGGTGGTCGAATAAACGCCCACCAGGTAGCCGCCAGTGGTGTGCAGGATTCCCTTCGGCTTTCCCGTAGATCCGCTGGTGTAAAGGAGGTAAAGCGGATGCTCGCTGTCGAGCGGCGTAGGCAGGCACTTTGCATCCACGTATTCCAGTTCCCGATGCCACCAGACGTCGCGGCCTTCTTCCATGTGAATTTCATTTCCGGCCCGCCGAAAAACGATCACGCGCCGGACAGACGTGCCCTCGCGGAGCGCGTCATCGACATTTTTCTTCAATGGCACAATTCCGCCCCGGCGATACGCGCCGTCCGCAGTGACGACCGCGATGGCGCCGCTATCAATAATACGATCACGAATGCTCTCGGAGCTGAACCCACCGAAGACCACCGAATGCACCGCGCCGATCCGCGCGCAGGCCAACATGGCAATCGCGGCCTCGGGAATATTTGGCAGATAAATGATGACCCGATCTCCTTTTTTGATGTTGTTTCGTTTCAGCACGTTTGCGAAACGGCAAACTTCGCGATGCAGCTGCTGGTAAGTGAGGGTGCGTTTGTCGCCTGGTTCGCCTTCCCAAATAATCGCCGCCTTGTTCCCCCGAAAGCTTTCGGGACTTAGATGGCGATCTAGGCAATTTTCCGAGACGTTGAGTTTGCCGCCGACGAACCACTTTGCGAACGGCGCCTTCCATTCCAGGACCTTTTTCCATCTGGCGCGCCAGACTAGCTCGCTCGCCTCGCGCGCCCAAAACTTGGCCGTCTGCTTAATCGATTCCCGATGCATGCGGTGGTATTGACCAAGGCTTCTAATGCGCGCCTTCTTCGCGAAGTCCGTTGACGGTTTGAACACACGCTTCTCGACCAGATGCGATTCGATGTTGTTTTGCATGAGCAGTCCCTAATATGCCGAAGAAAAATTTTCGGCAAGCGCGGCTTCCGCCACAGCTTAAAAAGTTACAACAGTTACAAAGGTTACAATGCAACAGCGGACATTCCCTTGTAACTATGTAACTTTTAACTGTTGCAACATTGTCGATGATTGAGCCGGTAAATGATGAGGATTTCATGCGCGAAGCATTGCGACAGGCGCAGAAAGCGTACACAGCCGGCGAAGTTCCAGTCGGTGCGGTTGTTGTCCGCGAAGGAAAAATCATCGCCCGCGCGCATAATCAGGTGGAGTTGCTCAAGGATGCCACCGCGCACGCCGAAATGCTGGCGCTAACGGCAGCTGAGGGGGCCGTTGGCGATTGGCGTCTAATCGACTGCGATCTTTATGTAACGAAGGAACCGTGTCCAATGTGCGCAGGCGCACTCGTTCACACGCGAATCCGACGCGTGATTTTCGGATGCACAGATCCGTCAGCCGGCGCCGCAGGAAGCATCATGAACCTGCTGCAGATGCCCGGCTTGAACCACCGGTGCGAAATCACATCCGGCATTTTGCAAGACGAATGCGCGGCAATTTTGCAGAATTTCTTTCGTCAACGCCGCAACGAGCTGGAAGCGAAGACTTCCTAGCCCATCGACAGACCTGTGGCCCTACTATTTCTGCGGCGTAAAAAGCTGGCTCGGATTGCTTCCGAGCCAGCCCATTGATTCTTACATCATCATGTCAGCTTAGTAGCTGTGGTAGTAATGATGATGGCGATGGTGGCGATAGTAAACCCGATGCCCGTTGTACCAGTAGTACGAGGGACCCGAGTAATAGTACGAATATGGTCGATAAACCGTAGTACGGGTAACCATAATAATAGCCCGGGGATCCAATCCCCACCCCCACAACTCCTGGAATTCCGACGTAAACCTGAGCGTCAGAACGCTGCACGGGAACGAAAGCGAATCCACTTGCCACCAGTGCGACTAAAAGAAGTTTTTTCATAGAATTTCCCTCCCTGGTTATTTTCCCTTCCTTGTTCGTTGGGGTGGGAGACTCCTTGCTTAGAGTTCCCTCGATACGCTAAGACTACGCATTTCCCTCAACATAATAGAATCGAAACTGGATGGTGATGCGGTTCCCAGCGACGAGGATAAAAGGGACGTTGGATCTCGCCTGGAAACTACGATTCTCTCTCTCTTGGCCCACCGATCGGATTTCGATTCAGCGCGATTTTGGACAGCGGCATTGCCACGTGAGAGCGCAATGCTCTTTTACGTGGCTGCCTCGCTAGGATTCGAGCCTAGACAACGATCTTTTACCTATGAGAATTTGAAAAGTGATACCACTCTACTTGAGAGAGAGTGATACCACCCCGGCCCGATGCTCAGGAGCGCGCTAGAGTCGTTTTTGATTGCCAGACAGGTCAATGATCTGGGCCGTATATCATCGACGGCGATTCTAACCGGGTTTGTCGCCGTTCTCTTCAGTGAGATAGTCAGCGCCAAATGCAAGAACGCGCTTTCGGGAGTTGTGCTTGTCATAGATAGCGCCGCCGAACTGGATGTCGATGTCGCGATCAACGGGCAATTTTGCCCAACAAGCCCTCAGATAAGCGTGCGCCTGACTGAGAGTCTGAAACGACGCGTTGTGCAACACACCTATCAAATCATGTTTCACGACCACTTCGTAAGGCTCATCATTTTCGTTGGAATTCATGTGGCAAAAGTGATGACGGGCAGGCCGACGGCTTCCTACGGTAAGCACGGGAAGCTGCAGAACCCGTTCCCCCAGACCGACAAACCAAACCCGTCATCACTACCCACAACAATCGAATCGCTCCGTTTGTTGCGGAAAAAAAAATTCAGTCCAAAAAACTCTGACTTCGCGCTACGATTTGCGCCTAGGCTAAGCAACAGAAATTGGTCGAGGGCGGCCCGGCTTTGTCCCCTCGCCTCACAGGATCGCGCTAGAATCGTTTTTTAATTGCCGGACAGATCAAAGTTGGCAAACCTCGGCGCTGCTGCTCGTGGTTCGTTAGGCTTTTTTCGCGTTCTCAATCATCGCGCAGAGACGATTGGCTATACTGAGTATTTCGAATGCTGCCAGCGGATCTGAAACGTTCAAGAACTTGTGACTATGTGGGTTTTTGAAGAAACCAATGAACCCACAATACAGATTCATTGCGGCCGCTTGTTCGGATTCAACGTCGCCGAACTTCAGAATCGGCCGCGCAGGGTTGAACGCCTTCGTCATCAGCTTCACCCCGATGTCGGTGTCTGACAATCCCGCGGCCTCCCTGACCCTTACTTCTACCACCTTAGCAGCATTCAAAATACAATCATCATGCTTGCAGGCGTAGAAGTGATCCGCGCATTTTTCCACAAGCCTGGGATTAAGAAACTCGACAGAGAAGGCGCCAGGAGATTTTTCGGAAAGTGATTTTGCAGACAAGTTCTTCTTCTTGGCTCGGATCACATCCTCGGCGGAAGAAAGAATAGCGAAAATCTGCTCAGCCTGGTGGTGTAGTGCAAGATCGGGCTTATGGACTGCTTTGATTTGTGCAACATGCTCTGGAGCGACACCGTCCAGGAAACCTATGCAGTCCATAACCCACTTATGGAACAAGGTGCGGTTAACCTGGTCATATAATAGTTTGTGACCCGAAGGAATGCGGCTTTGCAGCACTTGCATGCCGTCGGTGACTAGCTTGTCCAAATAATCACTCATATGCCTTCCGGTTACCATCGACTTCCCTTGCGCATGTTATCGGCAGCCCAAAGCGGCTGCAAATTGCTGTAGTGGAAGGCCACGGCTTGCTGCTCAGGGTCGGTCAGATCGAACGCGCACAACGGTTTAATGTGATCGACATGCCATTGGCTTCGGTTATCCCAAGACATTCCTGGCAAGAATTTCGATTCGAGATGGCGTGCAAGCTCGGACGCCGAGCACCCGAGCAATTCTCGGATCAGGCCCGTCGCACTTCGACCAGTCATAAGGCGGCGGATAGTGGCGACAAGTCGCGAGCGAAGTCGTAGTCTGATTGCAAATGCAGGATCGCGACGGCTGCGGTCTCGAAAGTAAATACACAGATATTGGCTCAATCTTTCACGGTTCCGTCGCGCCCATCCCGCCTTGTACGCGGCTACCCTGATTGCGCAGCGCCGATCAGACGCCTTTTTACTGGCACGACCTTTTGCTGAAAGCCGGTAGAAACGGCGACACCGCGCAATTTCCTTCCAGTGTCGCCAGCAATATTCACGGTTCCGAGCGTCAATGCGCTGTTTGTTTACTTGGTAGTAACGCCTCCGCCAGACCTGTATCTCTGATTTTTTCTCGTGCTCGCGTTTCGCTGCGCGCCGGATGTAGGCCTCGCGATGTCGCTCATAGTCGGCGCGCTTCCACTTGCGCACTTTTTCAGGGTTGGCAGCCATGTAGGCTTTCTTCTTTTCATAGAGCCTGGCCTTATTCTTCTCGTAATACGTTTTCCAGTGAGTAGCGGCAGTCGCCTTTGCTCGCTCAGGATTGCTAGCTCGCCATGCGCGTTGCTGCGCGGCTTTCTTCGCTCGTTTTTTTTCGAGACGCATTTGCAAGTTATTCACAGGCTTTCACCGTTGCTTACTTCACGCGCGCCTCGATTCTGCCTCTTTTGCTCTCCACACGGCAACGACAAAATTGATATGAATGGTTGCGATGACGCGGGAAAAACTCGGCTTAAAGCTACTGCGCGCGTTGAAGCGCGAGAAAGATAGCGGCAAATCGTTGCTCGACTGTCGCCCTGTCTCGGCTGTCGCAATCGAGCTAAAATTCACCGATTCGCAATTCAAAATAGCCCGCGGATTCTTGATCGAGAAGCAGGCCTCAACGCCATTACTCGTCCGGATGGAATGGCGGCTCTTCCTTCTCAGACAGGCGACGTTTTACTCGCCACAGAGCAAGAAAAAACCGCGTGGACGCTTGATCGCCGCTTAAAGCTAATCGCGATTATCGTTGCCCTACTCTCTGCCATCCCTCTGCTACGATGCACGGTGCGCTAAAATCGCCGATGGAATCCGCGCCTGCGTGAGTCGCCCAACGCTCAATTCGCAATCTAGGACGCTCCGGCGCTTTGGCTGACAGCCTTTATTTATGCTTGGCATGGCGCTAAAGCAGTACCGATCGAAGTTGCCTCAGTAGCGTGTGGCGTTATGGCGCCATTGCTTGATTGCCGAAGTAAAGGCGCTGCCAGCTTTGTTGATCGTTTCCGCCGCCGCCCGGTTTCATCGCCATAAACTGCGTACCAACACGGCGAGCGCCCGCCCGCGTGCTTCACTACATACGGCATAATTTGTGTGTCCTTTCGTTTGAGTGATACCACTTGCCGATGTCAACACCGTTTGCCAAGGTCAGTTTCCCCTCGTGTACGGGAGTTCTGCCTCGCTAGGATTCGAACCGCGTAAGACTTCGTCACGCGGTTTTGATGTGGTGCAAGCCACGTGAGACCCTCAGGTCTTTTACGTGGCTGCCTCGCTAGGATTCGAACCTAGACAGAGAGATCCAGAGTCTCTAGTGCTACCGTTACACCACGAGGCAACGAGCGAGAAAATTAAAGACCGATGTGGCGCGCTGCAAGTCGAGCGCACTCGCGGCTCACGCATCATCACACGGACGCGACTTTTGTCTCGAGCAAGATTTCGCTGCCTTCCTGAGCGGCTGCCACATCCAGAGGCTTTCCGCTTTTTGCCACGAGTTCGCAGGCGGACTCTGCCATTTTATCCACCATCTCGTCATGATGACTTGGGTCGTGATGAAAAAGCAGAAGCCTCGGGACTTCCGCCTCGAGCGCGAGCGAAACGGCACTCGAAATCGAACCATGTCCCCAGCCGATGTGGGTTTGATACTCCTCGTCGGTGTATTGCGCGTCCAGAATCAAAATGTCGCTGCCATCTAGAAATTCGATCAAGGCGCCGCGCTCGTCGGCCGCAATTTTCTTTGCCTCGTCCGGACTCAAGTCGTTGCCCTTGGCCGAATGCAGAAAATCATACGGCTCGTGATCAGGCAGGAACGCGATGGAACCTGAGCTGGTCATGAGTCGATACCCGGCGCATATCCCCGGATGATTTACAAACCTGGCTCGCGCCTGCACGTCTCCGAGGGAAAACCGCATGTCGTTCAGCTTATTGATCTCGAGCTTTCCGGAAAGCTCGCGCATGGCGATTGGAAAAAATGGCGCCTTCATCGGCTCGGCAAGGATTTGCTGGAAACTAGCGCCGGCACCGTCGTAACCGAAGATTCGGATTTCATTTTTCTTGTCGTATGCCGGAGCAAAGAAAGGCAGGCCCTGGATATGGTCCCAGTGCGCATGCGTGATTAACAACGAGACCTTGATCGGTTGTGTGCCGAATTCCTTTTTCAAGGCGTTGCCCAAGGGGCGAATGCCCGAGCCGGCATCGAGCACGATAATTTTGCCGCCCGCTCGTACCTCGACGCAAGTGGTATTGCCGCCGTAACGCAACGTCCTCGGGCCGGGTACCGCGATGGAACCACGCGCCCCCCAAAACTTGATTCGTACAGGCGATGCCGAGACGCTTGGCATGGACGGGAAAGCGCCCATTTTCCCACGGATTTGCGATGAAACCAAGTGTTTTTAGAAAATATCTCAGGTCGCATTAAACCGAACCGCAACTTGACGGACGGGCTCCACAAAGTTATTCTTGGTGTCTAGTCCGCGCGCTGATCGGAGTGGGAACTGGCGTCCCACTCTTTTTAGTCTGCGGGCTGCATGTTTTATGAACGCGGAATTTATTGCCATGCTCGATTACCTGGAGCGGGAGCGCGGGATCAAACGCGAAATCCTGCTCGAGGCGGTTTCGAACGCTCTGCTCTCGGCCTCCAAGAAGAGCGTCGGCGCGTCGCGCGATCTGCGCATCGATATCAATCCAAAGAGCGGGGAAATCCGGGCGCTGGCAAACCTGGTTGTGGTCGATCACGTCGCTAATCCGCAGGATGAGATCGAGCTCTCGAAAGCGCGCAAGATCAAATCGGACGCGAACATCGGCGACACCGTGGAAGTAGAAGTCACACCCAAAAATTTTGGGCGCATCGCGGCGCAGACTGCAAAGCAAGCCATGATGCAGCGGATTCGTCAGGCCGAGAAAGAAATGATTTACGAGGAATTTAAAGACCGTGCCGGCGAAATCGTCAGTGGCACCGTGCGGCGCTTCGACCGTTCCGACGTGATTCTCGACCTTGGAAAATTTGAAGCCGTCATGCCGCAGCGCGAACGAGTCGCCGTGGAAGATTACAACGTTGGCGACCGCCTCCGCGCCTACGTGGTCGCCGTGGAAAACGGCGTTCGAGGCCCTGAGATCATCGTGTCGCGCAGTCATCCGAATTTCGTGCGGCGCCTATTCGAACTGGAAGTGAGCGAAATCGCCGATGGCACGGTGGAGATTCGCGGCATCGCGCGAGAAGCCGGCTATCGCACCAAGATCGCAGTGTGGAGCGCGAACGAGAAAGTGGACCCGGTAGGCGCGTGTGTCGGCATGCGCGGCTCGCGCGTCAAAAACATTGTGCGCGAACTCAACAATGAAAAGGTCGATATCATTCGCTGGAGCTCCGATCCGAAGGAATACATTCTGGAAGCGCTCAAGCCCGCGAAGGTGAAGAATCTGGTTTTCGATACGGAGAGAAAGAGCGTGCAGATTTCGGTCGATGAAGACCAGCTTTCGCTAGCGATCGGAAAAAAGGGACAGAACGCGCGGCTAACCTCGCGCTTGACCGGCTGGGAAATCAATATCGGCAAGGACACGTCGGCGACAACCGTGGTGGAACAGAAGGTAGCGCAAGCTGCGCAGACGCTTGCCAGCGCGCTCCCTATCACCGAAGAACAGGCGCTTTCCCTGGTAAAATCCGGTTTTACAAATTTGGAAGGACTGCGCGATGCGGACGTGCAGGATTTGGTGGATATTCTCGCAGTCGATGAAACAAAGGCGCGCGAGATTTATGAGGCCGTGCACCGACAGGAACTCGTGCAATAACATGGCTCCGGTTTAAGATGCTCGAGCCATGAGCGGAATTTTAAACGAACAACTATGGCAACGAAGACCAGCAGCAAAACTGCAACGCGCAAACCAGCCGCGCGCAGACCTGCTGTCGCTCAGAAGCCAGCACCTGCGGCGAGGACAAAACTTCCGAAGAGAAAAATAGAGGACAAAGTTGCGCCGGCGCATCCAGCTGCGGCGGGCCCGACAAAGTCGCGCGCCTCTCTACCATCCAAAACCGCGCCGCAAGCTGCTCCGCCGCCGAGCCGTGAGGCGGAGAGTGTCTCGCTCATTGATAGAAAAAAACCGCGCAAGAAGGCAGAGGATGACGAGGTAAAAACCAAGCGCGAGGTTTTACCCCCAATTTCGCGCATCCGAGCGGCGCTGGAGACTCCAGCAGTTCCCTCTAAAGCTCCTGCGCTTGCAAAGCCTGAGCCTGCGCCTGCACAAACACCTCCGACTCACGCCCCGGGCGTCGTCACCAACGACGCTTCGAAAGCGGTCGAGATTGCGACGCCTTCTGCCGAAGCGGAAGCCGCGCCGCAGAAGATCATTCTTATTAAGCCTCCAATTGTTGTTAAACAGTTGGCCGCTGAGCTTGGCTTAAAACCGCATCAGCTCATTGCGGAACTGATGACGCACAACATCTTCGCCAACATTAATCAGACCATCGAGCCCGATATTGCGTCGAAGATCGCGGAGAATCACGGGTTCGTTCTGGAAAAAGAGCGCCGCGAAAAAGGTGCCGGCGTTCACAAGGTGGAACAGCCGGTAGTCGCGCCGCCTCCGCCGGTTATTGAAAAGGAAGAGGAACTTAAGCCACGCGGTCCCATCATCACATTCATGGGACACGTCGATCATGGGAAGACCACGCTCCTGGACGCGATTCGCAAGACGCGTGTAGCGGCTGGTGAGGCCGGAGGGATCACCCAGCATATCGGCGCCTACAGCGTCGAACATAACGGCGCAAAACTAACTTTCATCGACACACCGGGCCACGCCGCTTTCACCGCCATGCGCGCGCGGGGTGCCAATGTGACCGACATCGTGGTGCTGGTGGTGGCGGCTGACGATGGCATCATGCCGCAAACAATCGAAGCGATTAACCACGCCAAGGCCGCGCCGCATGTGAAAATCATGGTCGCCGTCAATAAAATGGATCTCCCGGGAGCAAACTTCGATCGGGTAAAGAAACAACTTCAGGAGCAGGTTCTTACTCCAGAAGATTGGGGAGGCGAAACCATTGTTTGTCCGGTTTCAGCAACCAAGGGCACTGGAATTGATCACCTGCTCGAGATGATAACGCTGCAGGCGGAGGTGATGGAACTCAAAGCCTCGCCGAGCGCCAGACCACGCGGCACGGTTATCGAAGCGCAGGTGGAAGCGGGACGCGGCCCGACCGCCACCGTGATCGTGCAGATGGGTACTCTAAAAATCGGCGACTCGTTTATCTGCGGCGATTACAACGGCAAAGTAAAATCGCTTCTGGACGATCGCGGCCAGCCGGTGAAGGAAGCCGGACCTTCGACGCCGGTAAAGGTCCTCGGCTTCACGGGCCTGCCTGATGCAGGCGACGAATTCCTCGTCATGGAATCAGAGCGCGCGGCGAAACAACTGAGCGATGAACGGCTGGAGGCAAAGCGCGCGAGCAAGCTGTCCGTCCCGCAACGCGCCACTCTGGAAACTCTGCTGGAAACCGCCGAAGGCAAAAAGGTTCTGCGCATCGTTTTGAAATGCGATACGCAAGGCTCGCTCGGAGCGATCGGGGGCGCCTTGAAACAGATCGAAAGCAAAAAGGTCGATCTGGAAATTATTCATTCGGCTGTTGGGCCGATCTCCGAATCGGACATTTTGCTGGCCAGCGCATCGGACGCGGTGGTAGTGGGCTTTAATGTAAAAGTCGAGACCATGGCGGTCTCCGCTGCGAAACGCGAAGGCGTGCAGATCAAACTTTACAGCATCATCTACGAGTTGCTCGATCAGATCAAAGACGCCATGGCAGGGCTGCTTGAGCCGGAGCTTCGCGAAACAATCATCGGACACGCTGAGGTGAAGCAGATTTTCCAACTAAGCAGAGGCATTGTGGCCGGTTGTCTGGTCACCGATGGGCGCATCGCCCGCGCCGCGCGCGCCCGCGTCCTGCGAAAGCGCCAGCCGGTTTACGACGGCGGCCTCTCGACACTGCGGCGTTTCCAAGACGACGTGAAAGAAGTGCGTTCCGGTCTGGAATGCGGCATCAAGCTGGGCGATTTCAGCGAATACCAGGTGGCCGACGTGATCGAGTGCTATCAGCTGGAACAAGTTGCCCAGAAATTGTGATCCGTTGAAAACGTTAAAGCGTTGAAGCGTTGAAGCGAAGAAGGCATTGTCATTCTGAGCGAAGCGAAGAATCTCTGATTTGTTCTCCCGGCAACGCTGAGGTGACGACCAGAGATGTTTCGCTTCGCTCAACATGCCAACCAGGGGCGTAGTCGCTTCAACGCTTTAGCGCTTCAACGAACAATGAAACATCGACAACTCCGCGTAAACGAGCTCGTCAAACGCGAGCTGAGCGCCATCATTGCGCGCGAAATAAACTTCGAAGGCGTGCTGGTCAGCATCAACGATGTCGATGTCACGCCCGATCTGAAGAGCGCACATGTTTTCGTCAGTACTCTGGGCGCAGACGCTGGCGCTCGCGTGATCGACAAATTGGAGGCGCATCGTCCAGCGTTGCAGGCCGAACTCTCTCGCCACGTCGTTTTGAAATACACGCCGCATCTCGTTTTTCACCTCGATGAGTCAATCAAACGCGGGGCGCGCGTGCTTGAGATTTTAAACGAGATCGACAAACTCGGCGGCGAGGACGAGTGAGCAACACTACCACGTTCGAACAAATCGGCCGCGTTCTTCGCGAGCATCAGCGCTTCGCGATCTTAAGTCACGTTCGCCCCGATGGCGACGCGCTGGGCAGCCAGCTCGCGCTGGCCCTGTCGCTTCAGCAACTGGGCAAGGACGTTCGCGTCTGGAATGAAGACGGCATGCTTGAGAAATATTCCTTCCTGCCACGCGGGGATTTGCTGACCAAGCCACCTTCTGTGGTGGAGGACGTCGATGTCGCTATCGCGCTCGACACGGCGATCCAAAACCGGTTGGGCACCGCGCTGGTCGCCGTCGGTTCGGCAAAAATTTGGATCAACATCGACCATCATCGCAGTAATCCAGGCTATGGGGACATGGTGATCATCGATTCGAGCGCGCCGGCTACGGGAGAAATCATTTTCCGGCTCATCAAAAGCCAGGGCTTGCCTCTCAACCATGACATCGCGGAAAATCTTTATGCCGCCATCTCTACTGACACCGGTTCGTTTCAGTATCCACAGACCAGCGCACGCACATTCGAGATTGCCGCAGAGTTGGTGCGGGAGGGTGACCTTGATGTTGGCGAGATAAGCAAGCAGCTATATGAGAACTATCCCCGACGCCGGCTGGAACTGTTGCGGGAGATTCTCCAAACCACGCGTTTTAGCGAATGCGGCCGAGTAGCAAGCTTCAGCCTCAGCTTAAAAACTGCCGCAGATCTGGCAGTTCTTCCCGAAGACAACGAAGGTTTGATCGATCACCTCCGGGCAGTTCGCGGGGTCATCGTTGCGGTCTTCTTTGAAGAACTCGCTGACGGCAAGGTGCGCGTCAGCATGCGTTCCAAAGACGAAGCCGTCGATGTCTGCGCGATTTGCCAGAAATTTGGCGGCGGCGGCCATACACTCGCAGCCGGCGCGCGCGTTCGAGGAGGCCTTGCCGAAGTCGAAGAAAAAGTTTTGGAGGAAATTCGTGAAACCATTAAGCGCGCTCGCGCCTCCTGACGGCGTCCTGCTTGTCGATAAAGCCGAAGGAATGACGTCGCACGACGTTGTCGCGCTGGCGCGGCGAAAACTTGGAACGAAGAAGATCGGCCACTGCGGCACTCTCGATCCGATCGCCACCGGTTTGCTCCTGCTGACCGTGGGGCGCGGCACAAAGGTGCAGGATCTACTCATGAGCGAAGACAAGGAGTATGTGGGCACATTTGTGCTCGGCCTGACCACCGACACGCAAGACCGCCAGGGCGAAGTGATTCAACAACGCCCTGTCCCGTCGCTGACTGAAAATGAAATCCGGGCAGCATTCGAAAAATTCCGGGGCGACTTCTACCAGTTGCCGCCCATGGTCTCGGCGAAAAAGCAGGCCGGCGTTCGGCTTTATAAGCTCGCGCGCCAGGGAAAAGTGATCGAGCGCGAGCCGCGTTTGGTGCACGTCTATCGCTACACGATCGATCGCGTCGCATTGCCCGGAATTGATTTCAGCGTTGTGTGCAGCAAAGGATTTTACGTTCGCACATATGTGCACGACATCGGCGAAGCGCTCGGCTGCGGCGCATACTTGAAATCGCTCCGCCGCACAAAATCCGGCCGCTTCGATGTGGCGAACGCGATCACTGTCGATCAAATCAAAAACTCAACCCGGCAAGAGATTCTCGAGCGGATGCTAACTCTTCCGGAAGTTTCAAGAATGCGAGGAGCGTAGAGATGGAAATTCTGAGATCGATCTCAGAACTCGGCAAATTGCGTGGCCCCATCTTTCTCGCGATTGGGGTCTTCGACGGCGTTCATCTCGGTCACCGGGCGGTGATCTCCACTTCT
>Ga0209056_10004436_pt1 | contig 14805 bp, 15 predicted proteins | sample GraSoiAngelo_114_FD_185876 | JGI IMG/M metagenome (GOLD analysis project Ga0209056, IMG submission 185876) | Grasslands soil microbial communities from the Angelo Coastal Reserve, California, USA - 14_0903_13_40cm (SPAdes) (version 2) | ecosystem: Environmental > Terrestrial > Soil > Grasslands... | reverse complement strand
CAGGAGGTCGGGTTGAAACACCGCATCCTCAATTCTTGGCCATGGCCGCTCGCCGGCTTCCACGTTCGCATGAGCGCGACGTCTGCCGTGGAGCTCCGAATGAGGTCAGCAGCTCGTCGAGACGCCCCCGCGTTCCGCTGGCGCGCCGCTCTCGCAACCAGCGACGTCGGCCCTCGACGTCCGCGCTCAGACACTTCACCCACTCCGGCGGCGAGGTCCGCACGGTGACGTCGGCCGATGCCGCACCGCGCTGTCGCGACCATCGAGTGCCATCGAATCGAATGGTGTAACTGCGATCCTCCCCGAAGTGGATGACCCACACGACGTGGCGTTCGGCACGTACGCGGCGGCGATGGAGGTAGCGCACGGCCGCGTCGATCGCGCGGCCGGGATGGATCGCCTCGCCGTGACGTGGCGCGCCCAGCTCATAATCGATGCGAGATCTGCTACCGTCATTGCCGTTCTCCGCGCTGCGCACGAGCTCGCTACTTTGCGCGAAGCTGTCCCAACGCACTGAGCCAGTTTTCAAGGTGGTAGGTCCGAGCGATCTTGCCATCTCTGATGGTCTGTATATCGATCGCCATGATCCGAAAGCTCTTGCCGGTATGAGGCACACCAAAAAGATCGCCAGCCGGCGTTCCGGTTACCTCGCCGCGAACGATGACCCGATCGCCGGAGACGAGGATTTCCTTGATGTCGAACTTCATGTCGGGGATCGACTTGGCGAAGCCACCGACGACTTTGACGGAGGCCTCACGGCCCCAGCACTCGCCCGGCAGATACCCCCAGCAGGACTCGTAGTCCGCGGTGAGGACTTGCTCTTGCAGCGTCCGCATATCGCCCTGGACCGGCTGGTTGAACAATACATACCAGGGCGTGATCACGGCGCGCGCCTGCGCCTCCGTCAATGTCTGTGCGGAGGCGGTCACCGGAATCGTCACGATGACCGCGGTCACGACGAGTTGGGCAAGCCTCTTCATCGCATCCTCCCTTCAACGCGCTTCCTGGCGAGTCGATCGGTCACATTGGCAGAGCAGTTAACGGTCCTCACGCAACTTCTCTTCGGCCCGTGATCAATTTCCGGAAGGCCTTCGGGGCGAACGGCGGACGCTCGGCGTTGCACCCCGCCCCAGGCGGCGTTTCTCCACCGCGACGTGAAGCAGGCGGGCCAGCCGGCGCTCGGCGTCATGCCATGCCGTCGTGCCGAGCTCGCGGAGCACCTTGTTCTGTGCCTGGGCCCAGAGCGGCCGCGCCACGTCGAGCATCCGTCTGCCCTTCCGCGTGAGCCGCACGGCCTTGATGCGCCCGTCGGGGTGAGGCATACGCTCGATCACACGATCACGCTGCAGAAGGCTGAGGCTGCGCGTCAGTGTCGTCTGGTCGATGGCCAGCGCCGCCTCAAGTTGTCGGAGGTTCGCCTCGCCGCTTCGTGCGATGGTCGCGAGAATACTGAACTGCGTCACCCGGAGCCCGCTCGGCCGGAGGATATCGTCGTACAGCTGAGTGACGGCACGGCTGACCATGCGGAGCGTGCTACACACGCACGGGGATAGCCGCACGGACTCACGTTCTCCGCTCACTCCGGTCGCAGGCCGCTCCATGGGCGCTATTCTATCACCGCCCCCGGCATACATTGATGTAGACACATATAATAACATGCGCCTACATTAACACGTGAATCGCAGGCCTCGCGGCGAGCGTCTGAACGCGCAAGGGGGTCTTTCGATGTCGAGACCTGCCGGGCAGGCCGCACCTGTAGCGGACGCTCGCCTACGCACGCGTTCAGCGAGGCGATGGCCGGAAGCGAGTCGATGCTGATGGATCACGCAATCACGCCGATCCGCGAGGGTCTCTTTTCAGGGTCGCGCGCGGTTCGGTGAAACAACGAGGAGACGCAGAGACATGGCAAGGCTCGAGGGCAAGATCGCACTCGTGACTGGCGGCAGCAGCGGGATTGGGCTGGCGGCGGCGAAGCGGTTCGTCGACGAGGGCGCGTACGTATTCATCACCGGACGCCGTGACGCCGAGCTAACGGCGGCGGTCAAGGAGATCGGGAGCAACGTCACGGGTGTCCGGGGCGACGTTTCGAATCCCAGCGATGTCGACCGCCTCTTCGCCCAGATCCAGCGGGAGAAGGGACAGCTCCACGTCCTCTTTGCAAATGCGGGCGTCGCGAGGTACGCCGCCCTCGGCACGATCACCGAAGAGCTCTACGACTCCATCTTCGCCATCAACGTGAAGGGGCTGCTCTTCACCGTGCAGAAGGCGCTTCCGCTGATGCCCGACGGCGCGTCGATCATCCTCAATGCGTCGATCGTCGGCAGCAAGGGATTCGCGGCCAACAGCGTGTACAGCGCCACCAAGGCTGCCGTCCGCTCGTTCGCGCGGACGTGGACGACCGACCTGAAGGATCGCCGCATCCGGGTGAACGCGGTGAGCCCTGGTCCCATCGACACACCCGGACTCAACGAGCTGCTCGCCTCCTCGGCGACAGGCCAGCAGCGCGCGAAGATGATCGCCGCCACGGTGCCGCTCGGTCGCCTCGGTCGAGCCGACGAGATCGCCAAGGCCGTGGCGTTCCTGGCCTCCGATGACAGCAGCTACGTCACGGGAATCGAGCTGTTCGTGGATGGGGGCATCGCCCAAGTGTAGGCGGGGGGAGGAAGACCATGCCTGTCGCGAAGATCCATGTCCTCCAAGGCCGCTACGATGAGGCTCGCCTCGACAGGGTCTCGAACGCGGTCCAACACGGCTTGATCAGCGCCCTGGGGATCCCGCCGGACGACTTCTTTCAGATCATCCACGTCTTGCCGCCAGCGCAGTTCCGCCACACGCGGTCGTTCCTCGGACTCACCTATTCGGACGACCTGATCCTGCTGGAGATCACGTTCATCGCAGGCCGGCCGAAGGCGAAGCGACTGGCCCTGTTGAAGGCCTTGAACGACGGCGTCGCCGCAGCCGCGCAGATCGCCCCTGACGATCTCGTGATCACGCTCTACGAAACTCCGGGCGAGAACATTTCGTTCGGCCGCGGCCTCGCTCAGCGCGCCGACATCTCGGACAAGGAAAAGGTGGCGACATGACAACATCGCGCGGGCGACAGATCGTGCTGGCGGCTCGACCGAAAGGCAAGCCTGAGCTCACTGACTTCCGCCTCGAGGAGACCGCCATCCCGACGGCGGCCGGCGGGCAGCTCTTGCTCGAGGTGCAATACCTCTCCCTCGACCCGTACATGCGCGGCCGCATGAACGACGGTAAGTCGTATGCCACGCCACTGCAGATCGGCGACGTGATGACCGGCGAAACCGTGGCCCACGTGCTGGTCTCGAACCATTCCGAGTATGTCAAAGGCGACGTCGTCCTGGCGCGAACAGGATGGCGGACGCACGCGCTCTCGGACGGCACGGGCCTTCGCAAGCTCGATCCGGCCGCTGCGCCGGTCACGACCGGTCTCGGCGTACTCGGCATGCCGGGGTTCACCGCGTACGGCGGCCTACGCGTGATCGGCAGGCCGCAGCCCGGCGAGACTGTGGTCGTCGCCGCCGCCAGCGGTCCGGTCGGGTCGCTTGTCGGACAGCTCGCACAACTCGCCGGCGCGAGAGCGGTCGGCATCGCCGGTGGCCCGCAGAAATGCGCCTTCGTGAAGGACGAGCTTCGCTTCGACGCCGCGGTCGATCATCGCGCCGCCGATTTTCCAGCGCGACTCGCGGCGGCCTGTCCAGGCGGCATCGACGTCTACTTCGAGAACATCGGCGGAGCCATCTGGGAAGCGGTGCTGCCGTTACTCAACGATTTTGCGCGCGTTCCGGTCTCTGGGCTCATTGCGCAGTACAACGGCGTCCCGCAGGGCGACGGTACCGATCGACTCCCCGTCACCATGCGGCAGATTCTCTCGAAGAGGCTGACCGTACGCGGCTTCATCAACTACGACTTTGCCGTCGAGCACTATGCCGGCTTCCTGCGCGAGGTTGGTGCGGGCGTCGCCGCTGGTCGCATTCGCTACCGCGAGGACGTCGTCGACGGTCTCGAAAACGCGCCCGGCGCTTTCATCGGAATGCTCGAGGGACGCAACTTCGGCAAGCTCATTGCCCGGGTGGCCGCCTGAGGCAAAGCGGTGACGGATCGCTGACGCTCAAAGGCGTGGCGATGGGCAGTTGGCTGCGACAACCACCCCACCCGCGAAGAGCCGATGTCGCTCTCGCGCTGCAGTTCGCGCAAAAGCCACCGCTGTTCGAAGTCGCCGAACGGTTTGTGCCGTCACGGATAGCGGAGCTCGCGCGCACACGTCGGTCGAGCCGGCCGGGCGGGCGTCATCCTCAAACGATAGGAGGGGAGTATGAAATTTGGAACGATCGGCGCCGGCGCTGTCGCGCTCGCATTCGGGCGAGAGGCGCTGGCCAGGGGCCATGAAGTGGTCTTGAGCAGCCGGCGTGGTCCAGATGCCCTCGTCGACAAAGTCGCCGAGCTTGGTCGTGGTGCGTCCGCGGCCTCGGTCGAGGAAGCCGCGAGCCTCGACTACGTGTTGCTCGCCGTGCCTTGGCGAAACGTCGAGTCAGCGTTGAAGAGCCTGCCCGCCTGGAACGGCCGGGTGCTCATCGATGCGACGAATCCCTTCGTCGAGACGAGTCCGAAACTCGTCTTCGCCGATCTCGGCGGCAAGGGCGCGAGCGAGGTCGTGGCGGCCCTGGCGCCAGGTGCCCGCATCGTCAAGGCGTTCAATTCGATCGTCACCGACCGTCTCAATGAAGGGCCCGTTAAGAACGGAGGACGTCGCGTGATCTTCGTCTCGGGGGATCATCCCGAACCGACCGCATTCATCAAACAACTCATCGAGAGTTTCGGCTTCACGGCGATCGATCTCGGCGGTCTCGCGACGGGTGGCCGCCTGCAGCAGGCCGGGGGTCCGCTCGCCGGTCGCGACCTCGTCGAATTCGGCCATCACTAACACGGGAGGCGCAGAATGCGTGCAGTGCAAATCAGAACTTTCGGCGAGCCGGGAATCGTCCTTGAACTTGCCGACCTTCCCGAACCTCCAGCACCGGCCGCCGGGGCATGTCGCCCGTCTGAATGGTCTCGGCCTCGATCATCTCGAGGGAGAGCAGCGACCTCGCAACCCGGTCGGCCGAAGGAGTTCACGGGGAGCGAAGATCGCGATCCCTGGATCGGCAGGCCGTGGCGCAAGAGCATGCCGGCGCGCCTCGAAGCGATTGCGGCCGCGGCGTAATGCCGCACGAGGTCGATCACGCGCCGACCTCGAAAAGGATAGCGTCCGCGCGGCAATCACCGGCTGGGGAAACATCCCCTCCCCTCGAACGGAAAAAGCAAAACGGAAATCCCCGGCCGAGACAAAACCGAGGAGCCAAGCATGGCGGCGTCGCTGCTCGATGGTCGGAACGTTAGGCCGTAGGGACGGTGCCGCCGTCGATGACGTACTCCGTGCCGGTGATGGAGGCGGCGCGCGGCGAGACGAGAAACGCGACGAGGTCGGCTACTTCCGGCGGCCGGGCCGGGCGCCCGATCGGAATGCCGCCGAGTGACTTCATCAACCCCTTGCGCGCGGTCTCGTAGTCAGTGCCTTCTCGCTTTGCCAATTCGGTGACAAGCCGCACGGCCGCCTCCGTCTCGACCCAGCCGGGAGAAACCCTAACCACACGGATGCCCTTCGGGCTCACTTCCTTGGACAAGGCCTTGCTGTAGTTCGAGAGCGCGGCTTTCGCCGCGGCATATGCGATGGTGGCGTCGGGCAGCGGCAGCTGACGCTGGATCGACGTGATATGGATGATGACCCCCGAGCCCTGGTGGAGCATCGAAGGCAACAGCGCACGATCCAGCCGCACTGCCGGAAACAAGTTCTGGTCGAGCGCGCGATGCCACTGCTCGTCGTCGAGCACAGCAAAGCCCCCAGCTGGCGCCGATGAACCTCCGACGACGTGGACAATGATGTCGACCCCGCCAAGGCGGTCACGAACCGCCTGAGCCACGATCGCGCAACCTTCGGCAGTGGCAACATCGGCGGCGACGAATAGCTTGGCATCGGCCAGCTCGGTGGGTGCCGTGCGGGCGGTGGTGAGGACCGTGGCGCCGGCCTCGCGTAGTCGCGACACCACCGCTTGTCCAATCCCCTGGGTGCCACCGGTGACGAGCGCGCGGCGACCAGTCAACTCGAGATCGTCGCTCATAGGCCGGCCTCCTGCAATCCGATCTAGACCACGGTGACGGTATAGAGCGTTGTTGCTCTGGATGTCCAGGTTTACTACAGTCGCGAGCCGGGCTCTGGCGTCAGAGTGCCCGCCTTGACCAGCTTGAACGCCGCGTGCAAGAATCCGCGCACCGAAGCGCAGCTATATGAAGGAATGCTGAATTCGACATGATCGGCCTCTTTCGGTTCTCCCCTTCCCGCTTGGCGCGGACCAGATCAACGCCGATCTGCTGGAGTTCCTGAAGTCGTAATGACCCTCGAAAAACTCCTGTACACCGCGAAAGCGCGCACCACGGGTGGTCGGGAGGGCGGCGCCTCCGACGGCGACGATGGCCGGCTCGACGTCAAGCTTTCGCCGCCCGGCGGCCGGGGTGCCGGCACCAACCCCGAGCAGCTGTTCGCGGCCGGTTGGTCGGCGTGCTTCCTCTCGGCGATCAAACTCGTCGCCGGTAAGAAGAAGGTCTCGCACCCGGCTGACGTGGCCATTGACGCCGAGGTCGACCTGGGAACAACGCATGGCGTCTTCGGCCTCGCGGCTCGCCTCAACGTCAGTCTGGTCTGACCCGACCGGCAAACAGCAAGGAGAGTAGTGATGAAGAGCAAAAGGATCTCGGCGGTGGGGACCGTCGTGGTTTCGCTGGCTGTGTCAGTGCTCGCCGTCTTGGGCGTCTACGCGCAGGACACCGGCCAGGCCAAGTACACCGTGCGAGTGCCGAATGGGCTCGCGTTCTCTGAGTTCAAAGGCTACGAAGGCTGGCAGACCGTCTCCATCAGTCACAACGAAAAGGTGATGGCGGTGATCCTCGCCAATCCCGTGATGATCAACGCCTACAAGGCCGGGATTCCCGGTAATGGCAAGCCGTTCCCCGACGGCTCCCAGATGGCGAAGATCCATTGGAACCCGAAAAAGATGGAAGTGTTCCCCACCGCGACGGTGCCGGGAAGCCTGCATGACGTCGACTTCATGGTGAAGGACAGCAAGAGGTTCGCGGACAGCGGCGGCTGGGGATGGGGCGCGTTCAAGTATAACGCCGCGTCGGATACGTTCACGCCCGCCACCACGGCTGACGAGCCGCCGCAGGGGAACGACGCCAAATGCGGGCTCGGGTGCCACACGATCGTGAAGACAAGAGATTACGTTTTCACGGACTACGGCAAGCGGTGAACGGGAGGTCGAGGGAGACCGGCCGATGATCACCAAACGACCGAGTCACGAGCGCGGACACTTCGATCACGGGTGGCTCGACACGCGCCACACCTTCTCGTTCGCGCGCTACCACGACCCGCGCTACACGAGCTTCCGCGATCTCTTGGTCATCAACGAGGATCGCGTGCAGCCCTCGCGCGGCTTCCTCACGCATTCGCACGACAACATGGAGATCATCTCGTACGTGCTGGAGGGGGCGCTCGAGCATCGCGACAGCCTCGGGAACGGCTCGATCATCCGCCCGGGCGACGTCCAGCGGATGAGCGCCGGCACCGGCGTGACCCACAGCGAGTTCAACCCGTCCGCCACCGAGCCCGTCCATTTCTTACAGATCTGGATCACTCCGGACGAACAGGATCTGAAGCCGAGCTACGAGCAGCGGACCATCGCCCCGGCCGAGCTACAGGACACGCTGAGGCTCGTCGCAGCGAAGGACGGAGGCGACGATGCGGTCACGATCCACCAGGACGCCCAGGTCTTCGCGAGCCGGATCACCGCCGGCGCAAGCCTCGCGCACAAGCTGGATCCGGGGCGACACGCGTGGATCCAGGTCATCGACGGCGCTCTGAAGCTCAACGGTCTCAGCTTGACGTCGGGCGACGGCGCCGCGGTAAGCGACGAAGGGCAGCTGCGTCTGGATGCGGTCGCCCCGTCGCATTTCGTCCTGTTCGACCTTGCGTGACATGGAGAACGGAGCCCGCGGCTGAAATGGACGCCATCGTCGCCGTGCTCACTCGGTACGGCTACTGGGTCATCTTCGGCACGGTATTCGCCGAACAGATCGGTCTGCCCATACCGGCGATCCCCGTTCTGCTCGCGGCGGGCGCGCTCGTCGGGACCGGTCATCTGAGCGCGGCGCTCGCCCTGGCCCTGGCGGGCGCGGCCTCGCTGGCCGCCGACACGGTGTGGTACGCCATCGGACGGCGTCGGGGCGCGCGCGTCCTGGGCCTCTTGTGTCGAGTCTCGCTCGAGCCCGATTCGTGCGTGAGCCGTACGCAGCGCATTTTTACGCGGCATGGCGCGCGCTCGCTGCTCGTCGCCAAGTTCATCCCAGGGTTCAGCACGATCGCGCCGCCACTCTCAGGCGTTGTCCGCATTCCGATTCGTCAGTTTCTCGTCTTCACCGGGCTCGGTGGCGTGCTGTGGGCTGGAGCGTTCGTGGCCGTCGGCTGGCTCTTCTCCCGCCAGCTCGAGATCATCGCCGAGTCCGCGGCTCGGTTCGGCAGCTGGACGGTCGCGCTGCTGGGCGCGATGCTCGGCGGCTACATCGCCTGGAAGTACATCGAACGCCAGCGCTTCTTGAGGAAGCTACGGATCGCGCGGATCACACCGGAGGAGCTCAAGCTCATGCTCGAGGGCGGCGAGGACGTCATGGTCGTGGACGTGCGCGATCAGATCGATTTCGACGTCGATCCCGTGACGATCCCGGGCGCGCTTCACGTCACCACCGACGAGCTCGAGGCGCGTCACCACGAGATCCCCCGCGACCGCGAGATCATCCTCTACTGCACGTGACCGAACGAAGCGTCCAGCGCCCGGGTGGCGCTGCTCTTGAGACGCCGCGGCATCAAGCGGGTGCGGCCGCTGGCTGGCGGCTTTCACGGCTGGCGCGAGCGGGGCTATCCGCTGATCGGTGCGCACGCGTCGCCGACACACACAGGAGGCCCGTCATGATCTGGGGGCTAACCGCCTCGACCTTCACGCTCGTGCACGTTCTCCTGAGCCTGATCGGCATCGGCGCCGGCCTGATCGTCATGGCCGGAGTCGAGTTGTTCGTCGATGGTGGCATGGCTCAGGTGTAGCTATTGCCGGCGTCATCTCGTGCTAGGAACCCTCACGGAAAGGACCAATAACGTGGTCGCAGGTCAGAAGAACGGCGCCGGGCTCGGTCGATTCACCGAGCGCTTCGCGAAGGTCAACGGCGTCCGGCTGCGCTATCTCATCGGTGGCCAGGGGAGCGCGGTCGTGCTGCTCCACGGCTACGCCGAAACCGGCCACATGTGGCGCCCGATCATGCCGTCGCTCGCCACGCGTCACACCGTCATCGTGCCGGATCTGCGTGGCGCAGGAGGCTCGGCCAAGCCGGCGTCCGGCTACGACAAGAAGACGATGGCGGTCGACATCCATGAGCTGACACGATCGCTGAAGTTCGATCGCGTCAGCATCGTCGGCCACGACATCGGGCTGATGGTGGCGTATGCCTATGCCGCCCAGTTCCCGCAGACCGCGGAGCGGGTCATCCTGATGGACGCCTTCCTGCCCGGCATCGGCGATTGGAAGCACGTGTGGCTCTTGCGCGATCTGTGGCACTTCCACTTCCATGGCGACGTGCCGCTGGCGCTGGTGAAAGGCCGGGAGCGCATCTATCTCGAGCACTTCTGGAACGACTTCGCGGCCGACCGGAAGCGCTCGGTGCCCGAGGTAGATCGCCGGCTCTACGCACGGGCGTACGCGCAGCCCGGCGCCATGCGCGCGGCCTTCGAGTACTTCCGTAACTTCGAGCGTGATGCCGAGGACTTCGCCACGCTAGGCCGCACGCCCCTTTCCATGCCGATGCTCGTCTTGTCGGGTGAGAAGGCGGGCGGCACCTTCCTCATCGAGCAGGCCAAGCTCGTCGCGTCCAACGTCCGGGGGCAAATCGTAGCTGGCGCGGGCCACTGGCTCATCGAAGAAGCCCCCAACGTCGTGATCCCCGCCATTCGGGACTTTGTCGACTGATGACGAGGCTTATGCGCGGGAGGCCACGATGAGAAGAGCGAGATCTACCGTCCGGCGCTGCGGACGAGCGATGACGTCGACGTCGAACCAAGGTGGCCACCTCCCGGGAAAAGGAAGGCTTATGTTCAAACGGAGCCTGCTCGGCGTTGGGTTGGCCTTCTGGATGGTATCCGTCGCGTCCCCGGCTGACGTCTCCGTGTCCGAGCAGACCTTTGGGTGCATCCTCGACTGGCCCCAGATCCGGAACACGCGCATCAAGCACGCGGATCCCCAGCAGCTGGCGGAGGCGATGCGCATCTTCAGGGATAGCGTCCCGAACGTGGAGTATCCCGTCGGCACCATCCTCCAGCTGGTTCCGTTCGAAGCCATGGTGAAGCATCCGCGTGAGAAGTTCCCAAAAACCAACGGCTGGGAGTTCTTTGCGCTGGACATCTCGGCGGCCGGCACGAAGATCCGCGACCGCGGCGACGGCGTCGTCAATCTCTCCCAAAACAAGACGTGCCTGAGCTGTCATCAGCCGGCGGCCAGCTTCGACTTCGTCTGCGAGAAGGGCCATGGGTGCGCGCCGATCCCGTTCAACGATCAGGCGATCAACGCGCTCCAGCAGGCCGACGCTCGCTGCGCAAAGAAGTAAAGGGATGGGCTCCTCGTGCGCCGACCGCGTTCTCCCGCCGTCGGGTTCTCCCTGTGGTGTATCTTCTGCGTGGCGCTGATCGCACCTATGCGTTTACCTTCGGCCCCTGATGAAAGAAGAAGCCGCATGATCGACATACGCGGGCTGCTCGTGGTTTCGTTGATCGGGCTGGTGGTGATCACTGCCGCCGGGTGTGGCGATGCGTCTCGTGCGACCGCGTCGCCGCCGGCAGCCGTGGTGAAGGTCGAGTCGGTGGTGGAGCGCGACGTGCCGATCTCCGTCGAGTATGTCGGGACCCTGGTCGGGTACATCAACGCGCAGATCCGGGCTCGTGTCGCCGGGCACCTGGTCAGTCAGAATTACACGGAAGGCTCGCCGGTCAAGGCGGGCGACCTCCTGTTCCAGGTCGACCCCCGACCGTTCCAGACTGCCGCGGATCAGGCCGACGCCAAGCTCATCCTCGCGGAATCACAGTTGAGCCAGTCCAAGGCGCAGGTCGGCGCGAGTCAGGCACAGGTAGAACAGGCGATCGCGAAGGTGGCCCAGGACGAGGCCCAGGTGAAGCGGGCGGAGGCGACCCAGCGACAGACGGAGCTCGACGTGAACCGCTACACGCCGCTGGCCCAGCGCGGGTCGGTCAGCCAGCAAGAGCTCGACAACGCGGTCCAGAGCAATCTGGCCAACCTGGCGGCGGTGGCGGCAGCGCGTGCGGCGGTCCTGAACTCGCAGGCCAGCGTGTCGCAGTCGCGGGCCACGCTCGAACGGTCCCTGGCCGACGTCAAGACGCAAGAGGCCAACATCGCCGCCGCGCGCGCGGCGCTCGCGGACGCCAGGCTCAACCTCGGCTACACCAGGGTGCTGTCGCCGATCGCCGGCGTCGCCGGCTTCCGTGGGGCGAACATCGGCGACTACGTCGGGCCGAGTGACAGCACGCCGCTGACGACGGTTTCGCAGGTCGATCCCATCTACGCGCAATTCCCAATCAGCGAGCAACGGGCTCTCACCGTGTTACGCCGGTGGGCGGCGGACCCGAGCGAGCCCCGCAGGCTCGAGCTGCAGCTGATCTTGGCCGACGGCACCGTCTATTCCCACCCGGGACGCGCAGCGGCTCTCGACCGACAGGTGGACGTCACCAGCGGCACCGTGCTCGCGCGAGGGGTGTTTCCGAACCCGGGCAACCTGCTGCGGCCCGGCCAGTACGCCAAGGTCCGCGCCGTCGTCGAGGTGAAGAAGGCCGCGCTCTTGATCCCGCAGCGTGCCGTCCAGGACGTGCAGGGCATTCATCAGGTCGCCGTGGTCCGCGCCGACGACACGGTCGACATCCGCACGGTCAAGGTCGATGTGCGGGTTGGCTCGCTGTGGACGGTGACGGAGGGGCTGAAGCCCGGCGAGCGGGTCGTCGTCGAGGGCGGCGACCGGGTACGTGCTGGCCAGAAAGTCCGGCTGGCGGCGAACACGCCCGCGGAGTCGAGCGCGGGAGCGAAGTAGACCCACCATGGCCCGGTTCTTCATCGACCGGCCGATCGTCGCCATGGTCATCTCCATCCTGATGGTGATCGTCGGGATCGTCACCATAGTGCAGCTCCCCATCGCCCTCTATCCCAACATCGCGCCGCCGGAGATTCTGCTGACCGCGCGGTATCCGGGCGCCGATGCCGTGACGCTCGAGCAATCGGTGGCCACGCCGATCGAGCAGCAGATGAGCGGCGTCGACAAGATGCTGTACATGTACTCGCTCAACCAGAGCGCCGGCAGCCAGATGCAGCTGCGGGTCGATTTCGACGTCACCACCGACCCGAGCGTCGACCAGGTCCTCACCAACCTGAGATACTCGCAGGCCGCCTCCCAGCTTCCGCCCGACGTCGTGAACCAGGGCGTGAGCGTCACGAAATCCGTGACGAGTCCGCTGGGTCTGTTCGTGCTGTACTCGCCGAAGGGCACGTACGACCCGTTGTTCCTCGCCAACTATGCCTACGTCAACATCAACGACCCGATGACGCGCGTGCCCGGCATCGGCCAGGTGCAGATCTTCGGCGCGTCTCAGTACGCGATCCGGCTCTGGGTCAATCCTGACACGCTCGCGAAGCTCGACATCACCGTCAACGAGATCGCCAGCGCGCTGCAGGCGCAGAACACCGTCAATCCGGCCGGGCAGCTGGGTGGCGATCCGATCCCGCGCGGGCAGGAGTTCACGTACACGGTGCTGGCGCAGGGGCGCCTGAAGAGTCTCGCGGAGTTCGAGAACGTCGTCGTGCGGGCGAAGCCGGACGGTGCCTTGGTGCGAATCAAGGACGTCGCCCGCGTGGAGCTCGGCGCGCAGAACTACATCCGGCGCGGCCGCCTGAACGGTCAGCCGGCCGCGCTGATCGCCGTCTACCAGCTTCCCGGCTCGAACGCCATCGAAACCATGAAGGGCGCGACGAAGCTGATGGAGGAGATCAAGGCCAGGTTCCCCGCCGACCTGGACTACGTCACGTCGCTCGACACGACCCTGGCGGTCAGCGCGGGGATTCGCGAGATCGCCAAGACGCTCGTCGAGGCGCTCCTCCTGGTCGTCCTCGTCGTCTTCATCTTCTTGCAGGGCTTCCGCGCGACGCTCATCCCGCTGCTGGCGGTGCCGGTCGCGCTCGTCGGCGCGTTCATGGTCTTTCCTCTGCTGGGATTCTCGATCAACACGCTGTCGCTCTTCGGCCTCGTGCTGGCCATCGGCCTCGTGGTGGACGACGCCATCGTGGTCGTCGAGGCCGTCGAGCAACACATCGAGCAGGGGCTCTCCCCGCGCGATGCCGCGTTGAAGGCGATGGACGAGGTGTCGGGACCGGTCGTAGCCATCGCCCTCGTCATGGCCGCGGTGTTCATCCCGACGGCGTTCATCCCGGGCATCACCGGCCGGATGTATCAGCAGTTCGCGGTCACCATCGCGGTGTCCGTCCTGATCTCGGCCTTCAACGCGCTCACACTGAGTCCGGCGCTCTCGGCCCTGCTCCTGCGGCCGAAGCGCGAGATGCGCGGCCCGCTCGGGTTGTTCTTCCGTGGATTCAACCGCGTCTTCGAACGAGTGATGGGCGGGTATCTGAACGGGAGTCGCTTCCTGATCCGCAAGGCCGCCTTCGCGATACTCCTGCTGCTCGGCGCGGCGGCCGTGTCGGGCCTCCTCGGCATCCGGCTTCCAGGTGGTTTCGTCCCGGAGGAGGACCAGGGCTACATCTTCGTCAACGTCCAGCTTCCTATGGCGGCCTCGCTCGACCGCACCGCGGCAGTCAACGACAAGCTCGACGCGATCTTCAAGACCCAGCCGGGCATCAAGTACTACACGGGCGTGGCGGGCTTCAGCCTGCTGAGCCTGGTCACGACGACCTACAACTCGTTCTACTTCATCACGCTGGACGACTGGGACGCCCGCCACAAGCACGGGCTCACGGCCAACGTGATCATTCGACAGCTGAACCAAAAGCTGGCCGGCGTGGCCGAGGCTCAGGTCTTCGCGTTCTCGCCGCCGGCGATTCCCGGTATCGGCACATCGGGCGGCGTGACCTTCATCCTGGAGGATCGCTCCGGCAAGGATCCCGCGTTCCTCGCCGAGAACACGGACAAGTTTCTGGCCGCCGCCCGGAAGCGCCCCGAGTTCGCGCGGCTCTTCACGACCCTGCTGCCGAGTGTGCCGCAGTTCTTCGCCGAGGTGGATCGCGACAAGGTCCTGAAGCAAGGCATCAACCTGAGCTCGGTGTACCAGGCCCTCCAGGCTTTCCTCGGAGGGGCCTTCGTGAACTACTTCAACCAGTACGGACGAGTGTGGCAGGTATACGTCCAGGCCGAGGGCGAATTCCGGACCCACGCCGACAATGTCGGCCGGTTCTATGTGCGCAACGCCGCGGGCCAGCCGGTGCCGCTGTCGACGCTGGTCCGGATGAGAGAGGTCAACGGTCCGGAGTTCACGACTCGATTCAACGAGTATCGCGCGGCGCAGATCAATGGACTTCTTGCGCCCGGGTTCAGCACCCGGCAGGGGATGCAGGCACTCGAAGAGGTATTCGCGCAAACCATGTC
>Ga0209056_10004434_pt1 | contig 14807 bp, 16 predicted proteins | sample GraSoiAngelo_114_FD_185876 | JGI IMG/M metagenome (GOLD analysis project Ga0209056, IMG submission 185876) | Grasslands soil microbial communities from the Angelo Coastal Reserve, California, USA - 14_0903_13_40cm (SPAdes) (version 2) | ecosystem: Environmental > Terrestrial > Soil > Grasslands... | reverse complement strand
CTCTACAACGGAAAGGAATTCCAGCAGGTTCACGATAGCGTCGAGGTTAAACCGAACAGCATAGTAAAGTTCGGTACCGGCACTATCGTGAGGCTTACCAGTGAATGATTGAAGCCCTGGAAACTCCCCAACTCATCAACGAGGCAAAGGAGAAAATGGGAAAACCACTCCTCGAGCCCAGAAAAGTAAACAGAGTCATCTTCGTCGGAGACACACATACCGCAATCGATGTTACACAAACAGTATTCGACAAGTTCTACGGGGATTCCGACCTAGTCGTCTTCCTTGGCGACTACGTTGACAGGGGAGAGACCGGCGTGGAGAATCTCGGACTCATCACCTCAAAGTTTCTGGAAGACCCTAGCAAGCTCATAATGTTAAGGGGAAATCATGAGAGCCCTTTGACAAACCCCTACTACGGCTTTCTAGAAGAGGTTACAGAGAAGTTAGGAGAGGCCAGCTATGACAGTTTCAAAGAGTTCTTCCAAGCAATGCCATACGCTGTCGTCGTCAACAACTACCTCTGCCTCCACGGTGGAATAGCCACCACCCTCGACACAGTTTCTCAGATCGCAGACCTGCCATTTCCCGACTTGAACCCAGACGACCCGACCGCATTCCAGTTGCTCTGGAACGACCCTAGAGACATGATCGAGGGCTTCATACCAAGCGTACGAGGAGACGGAGCCTACTACTACGGAAGCGACGTAACTGAAAAGTTCCTCGCAAACAACTCGCTAAAGGGAATCATCAGAGGACACGAGGTCGTTGACGGATTCAGAGAAGACCTCGATGGAAAGGTGATCACGATATTTTCCAGCAAATACCATGGCGGAGCCGCAGGCGTGTTAATTCTTGACGGCGATAAGATGGAGCAGATCAGACTATGACCCTATCAGCAAGAACAGAGCTCAGCCACGCCTACTCGTTCGACTCCAAGATCGACGCAATATTCAAGATCACACTTGTCGCAGAGAAGCGAACTGAAGCAAAAGGGTTCCACCACATAATAGTACTCGACACCAGCAAGTCGATGGACGGCCAGAAAATCGAACTGGCAAAGAACGGCGCTCAGGAATACGTAAAGAGCATCCCTTCTGGAAATGTAGTTTCTGTCGTCCTGTTTTCAAGCACCGTCCAAGCATACCCTGAAACCCGACTCTCAGAGGTTCTTCCCAAGATCAGAGCGTCAGGCCTGACCGCTCTCTACGCTGCACTCCAATCAGCGTTCGAAATAGCACAAAAGAGCCGGCTCCCAGGATGGATCGTGCTCCTTACAGACGGAGAACCCACAGACGTCACCAAACCCGAACAGTACTCAAAGCTAAAAATGCCGACCGGATTCCAGATGATCGAATTCGGAATCGGCGCAGACTACAACCAGTCAATTCTGAAAGCCCTCGCGGACGCATCCGGCGGAATGCTCCACAACATTACGGACGCCCAGAAACTCAAGCTCCCCAGCCTGATGCAGGAGAGCGCGGTAAACGAGGTCGGTGCCAGAAACATAACCGTTGACTTTGGAACCCCTGATGTCAAGATTCTCAACTACAAAGGACCCCCCGTTACGATCAACGCGGTAGAAACAGTCGCGAAGATCTGGGGCCGAGTCCAAATACCGGCCGGGTTCAACGGAAGACTCCTCAACATCCAAATCTCGTACGCTGACACGATCGATGACAAGAAGAAGACTATCAACGCTCCAATTGAAGTCAAACTGGCGAAAAACGATGAGCAGTTCTCGGAGGGAATCAACAACAACCTCGTCTCAGAATTCACATATTACCAAGGACTAGAGGAATACTACCAGCACCTTGCCGCGGGACAGCTGAAAGAGGCCACCAAGACGATGAACCAATTATCTGCGAACGCAGAACAAACACGACGCACTGATCTCATCGAGGCGACAAAACGGTTATCCGACCAACATGAGGCGACCCTCAGGCTTGGAGGAAGCACGGAAAGCACTAACCGGCTGCTGAAAGAAGCAGCGAGCGAAACCACGAAGAGAACGCGTGGAAAGTAGGCCCGAAACTACTCCGAATACCTTAGAGCCTCAGCAGGAGGTATTCTCGCGGCCCTCCGCGCGGAGCCGATCGTTGCCAGCATAGAGAGGGCATAGGCTAGTCCGACAATCTCAAGGATTTGTTGCCAGGGAACTACAAAGTTAAGGCCCGAGTTAGGACTGACCGCGAAGGCGTACCCTACATCAATTCCCAATAGGATTCCAATTAGGATGCCGAGCAACGAAATGTAACTGTTCTCCAGGACGAAGACAGCGAGGATCATTCTCCTCCTAAACCCTAGAGCGCGAAGAATGCCGATCTCTTGCCGCCTCTCAGCCACGGACCTGATTGATATTATCCCCAAGCCAGCTATTCCAACAACCAGACCTAGCCCGAGGAACCCCTGTAACAATCCCTCGAACGATTGACCTATTTGGAGAAAACCGCTCAGGACGACTGGAATGACAACGGTGTCCACATTCAGACTTACAAACTCCTTCCGCAACAAACGGGCAACACTGGTAGGATCAGCTCCAGATGCAACCTTAACGAAGGACAGACTTCCGGTGCCAACCTTGAAGGGATCCATCAACAGGGTTTTCGTGCTCACGATTCCATTGAGGAAAACTCCGTTAACGAGCCCGACCACAGTGACACTCTTTTGTACGGTAGTGTTCCCTATGAGACGTGTGAGAATTAGGGTATCTCCGACGTTTGGTGTTGGTATCGACGATGGAGGGCCCCGATTGTTTACCTGCCCGTAGGACCACACAACCTTCGACGTGTCAGTCATAACTGCCCTCCATGTTTCGTTCGCGGTCTTGTACTGTGGGCTCATAGACGACATCTGAAACGTGTTTGTGAGGAAGAAGTTTGACGCGGCTGGAGCATTGGGGTCGGCTCCGAGAAGGAGAGCCGGCTGAAAACTCTGGCGTAAATTGGTGTCGTTTGCTGAGAGAAGAATTGTATTGTTGAAACCTATCACGGCTGCGACTTTGTTCTGAAGCGCGGTATTGTTTCGGACCATCGACGCAAAGTTCGGGACAGGAACAGCGCCCTGGGTTATGATATCGTAGCCGCCGGAATCAATCTTAACAATATTGTTTAGGGCCGCGTTCTGCTCAGCTGTGAGAGAGGCAATCGCCGCCACTGTAAACAGTACCAGGGAGAACATGGCCACGGTGGCGGCAGTTCTGAACCTCTTATTCTCAGGATACGCCAGAGCTGTCCTGAAGATTGGTGTCAAGGTCTTTTTTCCCCGATAGAACAGATGAAGGCCTTTCAATGTCACATCCGTGTTATACATGACCAGCAAGACTCCTCCTAACACCATGAGAATTCCTCCGGCGAAATAGATCTCGACGCCGAAAGTGTAAGTCTGAATCAGAGGGTTATTCCAAGAGAGACTGGGCACTCCCCACTGGATGAGTAGCGCGATGCCTGTTACCGAAAAAGCATAGCGGTTACGGAGTAATCGAGAGAGGATGAGCCCTGTTCCGAAAATTACGATGCTAGGCCCGACCAACGCCTCCACAGCAGACTTTGCACCATATGATTGCTCGAACACAAGCGCTCCGATAATAATCGCGACGATTCCAGCGAGCGATAGGGCGGTGTACGTCCTCACTCCTCGCGGAGGTTCGGGAATATTACGGATCGCTCGAATAATGTTCAACTTGCTTACCCTCCACGACGTGAAAAGAATAGTCACGTAGGTGATGAGCAAGCCCTCGGTGAAGGCAGTAAACAAGCTTTCGGGAGTAAAGGTGAAACTTGCAAGAACTTCGGAAAGGTTGACAGGGAAGAATCTAGCGATAATTGTGGCGAAGACATAGACTATGACATAGGCTATCGCGATGCCTACGAACACTCCTACGAATGCCGCACCGGCCGAGTAGAGACTTCCCTCGAAAAGAAACATCTTAGTGAGCTGTCCCCTCCTCATACCGACTGCTCGGGACATTCCCATCTCCGACTTTCGCTCCTCGGCTAGCATGACGAAGATGTTCACGATCAAGACGACACCTGCAACTATGACGAAGGTGCTCAAGACTATCAGAAAACTACTCAGGCTTTGGGCACTGGTTGTCGCGCTGTTGACCGAATTCAGTTTCTCGGAATAGGCGCAGAGCGTTGACGCGGGACCGGCTGCTTGAGAGGGATCCGTCTTACATTTGTACACGGAAGCTGGGGTGATGGAGTTTAGGGTCTGGTTGGCAGCGAGACCGACAATTTGGCTATGCTGAATGGAACCTCTTAGACCGCCAATGTTTGTTATTGCAATGTAGTTGAATAACCCGGGATGACTTGTGAGTTGTTGCGCCGCGTTTATCGTGACGAAAATATTGTCATTACCTGAAAAACTGCCTCTGGCGTCTGAGAGCGCGATCCCAACAACCTTGAAGGTAGCGCGAACAGCGGAGTATACGACAACAGAGTCACCAACAGTGGCGTTTAAGTCTCGGGCAGTCCTATCGTTGATAACAGCCTCAGTGTCTCCAAAATTAGGAGGGATAACGGAACCGCTAGATGAATGAAAGTCTCCGAGGGTCTTTGAAGCGTTGGAGAACGTGCCGATTAGAGTGACCTGAGATTGAACGTTCCCGGTGTTCGTATCGCTCATACTTACGGTGTCCAGAATTTCCGGGGTAGTTCCGAGAAGAAAGGGCCGAGCTTGTGGATTGCTTGCTAACTGAGAAGCGAGGGTCGGGGATACGCTCGCGGGGAAGTACATGTAGGCGAAGCTCGTGACGTTTCTAACATAGACGACCTCGTCTGCGAAACCATACCCGTAGTAGGCTCCTCTTGTGAATAGCTCGGTGAAGGTGTCCTGCGTCACGAGGGAGCCTGAGATCATGGCCGTCCCGATCATTAATCCGAGAATGACTATCGCCATGCTGGTTTTTCGACGTACAAAGTTGCGGAGCGCCATTCTGAAGGTAAGCCGATCCCGAAGTATCATGCCGAGGGAGATCAGCAAGAGCACGATTACGATGTAGACTTCGAAACCAATACTCGAGCCACCAACGATACTGCCTAGACCCCCGAACCAAAGGAGGAAGGCAACTGTGCCCGCGATAAATGGAGAGAGAGCGAGTACCTTCCTCGAGTATCTTCCTGCTCTGCTAGCTGGCTTGGCCCGAGAGAATAGATACGAGAGGTAGGCAGCGCCAAGCCCCAACACCAAAAGCCCAGTGGCCTGAACGACAAGCCGGGTCTGGTTTTCTGAGACAAACTGACGCAAGAAGAAGTTGTTTTGGTAGTTCAGATAGAGAGCGTAAAGTTCCCCAAGGGCAATTATCGAGAGGAAAATAATCAGACTTAGGAGGCCTTTTCCATGCGACCTAGATTCTGCCGTCGACCAACCGCCTCTATCTTCAGGACTTTGTTCCAGTCGCGGTCTCTTTCTCTATCTGCCCGTTTCTCATCGAGACTATTCTGTCAGTCTCATGGGCGATTTGAGGATCATGGGTAACGATTACAAAGGTCAGTCCATAGTCGCGGTTCAAGCTTCTCAACAATTTGACAATCTCTGCGGAATTCTCGGAGTCGAGATTCCCGGTCGGTTCATCCCCCCAAACTATCGCTGGCTTGTTCACGAGAGCACGAGCAATGGTGACGCGTTGCTGTTGCCCACCGCTAAGCTCCATAGGTTTGTGAAGTCGCCACTCCTCCAACCCAACCATCTTCAGAGCACTCAAAGCCTCCTTGTGAGCTTCGGCCTCAGAGACCCCTGCGAGGAGTAGGGGAAGCTCGACGTTTTCCTGCGCGCTCAGGACAGGGAGAAGATTGTAGGCTTGAAAAATGAAACCCATTCTTCGAGCTCTAAAGCCGGACTTTTGATCATCGGACATAGTCGCTAGGTCGACGCCTTCGATGGCCACTTTGCCCTTGGTGATGTCGTCGAGCCCGGAGAGACAGTTGAGAAGCGTGGTCTTGCCGCAGCCCGAAGGACCCATAACCGCAACCATCTCGCCTTTTCGAACCTTGAGGTCGAGACCTCTCAGAGCCTCAACTTTCAGCGTACCTGTCTGGTAGACCTTCCATACTGATTGAGCTTCAACCATGGAAGGAAATTCGCGGCTAGCCGATCACTTCAACTCCTACGCGTTTCCCTTCGCCGGAATTGAAATCGGGCTTTAAGGACGTTACCGCACGATATCCGGGCGCAAACTTTGCTTCTTGCCTTGTTGAACGACTCAATAAGTCTAAGCGGAGTCCTGCACGATCGAAATGTCCGCCAAAATGACGATGCCGGTTCGACGATTCTATGAAGAGATCGTAAACAACGCCGAATTCGATAAGCTGGACGAGATTCTTGACCCGAGAATAATCTGGCACGACCCTCTACTCCCTGCTGGTGAAGTTCGCGGCGTTGAGAATTTCAAAAATATTCTGGAAATGTTTCGTTCAGCTTTTCCGGACTTGCACATTACTGTGAAGATCAGACTCAAGAGAGCGAACAAGTTGTTACTCGTTTTGCCATACGGGGCACGCATAGAGGAGACCTGATGGGGCTTAGAGCTACAGGTAGGAAGTTCAAGGTCTCAGGAATCAGCATCATAAGATTCGAACATGGGAAGGCTGTCGGGGAATGGATCGAGGAAGATGTGCTTGGCCTCATGCGACAGCTTGGCGTTGTGAAGTAGCAACGCCTTGTAGGTTAGTCGTGAGAGGTTCCTCTGAAATGAATGTCAATGTGGCTTGGCCGGATAAAGAATGGAATCAGAAGAAGGTAAAGTACCAGACTTATTCTAGTATCGAGATACGAGAATCCGATTCCTGCTAGGGAAACGGCTGGTCCAATCAGGGTTCGCCTTGTAGCTAGACTCACGATGTGAGGGTCTAGATCCTTCTCAACGAGGCGATGCTGGCTCGTTGCGTACCACCATACTGCATAGAGTGCCGACCCCGTTGCTGCCAGATTCGCACCATAGACTCGGACCGCGATAGGCGAAAAAGGGTGCTCGCCAAGCACTGAAGTGGAGAATGGAACGAACCCGATGGTTAGAAGGAAGAAGATGTTGACCCACAAAAATACCCTGTCAGTCCGTTTGACATAGTGAAACTGGTTGTGGTGGCCAATCCAGTATATTCCCAACACGACGAAGCTGAAAGCGTAGGCAAGAATGTGCGGCGAAAGCTTCAAGATTTCGCCCTCAAGCTGCTCGGACGGAATCGTCGGGGGAAGACTGAGTCCTAAGACTAGGACCGTCATGACTGTGGCGAATATTCCGTCTGTTAGTGCCTCAATACGTGTTTTTGTCAGGCCCGCTTGTACTATCGCTGAGATGCCCATTTTCCCTGGGCAAGTGGCTTCGAACTGCGCTTAGCTCTTTCCTACGGTGCATCTTCAGCGAAAGCCTCTTCTTCTACGATCCGCCGCACAATTCTAGAAGGTGAAGAAGCTGCTCGCTGTCGGTAACGTCGCACCGATTTTCCGCCTTCCCACCAGCGATGGAAGTTATGTTGCGCTGGAGGATTTTCTTGGAAAGAAGAACGTGGTCGTCTACTTCTATCCCAAAGACTTCACCCAAGGCTGTACAGCTGAGGCTTGCAGCTTCCGAGACTCATACGAGGCGTTCAAGGATCTCGACGCAGAGGTTATTGGGATAAGCTCAGATAGCCAAAACTCTCATCGAGATTTCGCTCAACACCATCACCTGCCCTTCATATTGCTTAGCGACGTTGATGGTTCGGTTCGGAAGGCCTACGGGGTCAAGAAGACACTCGGCCTGTTTGCTGGCCGCGTAAGTTTCGTAATCGACAAGAAAGGAATCATCAGACTCATCTTCTCATCTCAGACCCGGGCGACCGCGCATGTTGGAGAGGCCCTGAACATCTTGAAATCGGTCACCTAGCCAGCTGCAGTCTCGAGGTTCTCATTTGATCATTCCACGTCCTGACGAAAAATCGAAGGAATTCTTCAGATCCCTTTGCCAGACGATCCTCGAGTCACCCTCCGGCCGATGTTCGGGAACATATCCGCGTTCGCAAACGGAAACATGTTCGCAGGGCTTTTTGGAAACGACTTATTCGTGCGCCTGTCCGAAGAGAGTCGCAAGGAACTTCTAGAGAAAGAAGGCGCGTCACTGCTCGAGCGGATGAAGGGAAGGCCCATGAAAGAATATGTTGTGATCACTAAAGCTTGGCGAAAACAGCACGAGACAGCCCGAACATGGGTCATCCGGTCCCTGGACTGGACTAGTAAGCTGCCTCCAAAGAAGAAGAAAGAACAGCCGCATCGTCTTTCTAACGGGAAGACTAGGTTACTATCCGGGCGGTAGCATGAGGTGTCAAGTGCCCATTCATCGCAAGGATCTCATTATTGTTGAAAGAAAGTGTCAATCGGAGATTCACAGTAGTACCAGGAGAACTCTGGAAGCCTCCACCAGTGATCGATACTTTGAGCGAATCACTAGGTATTGAATAGGTCACATTTCCAATGTTGGAAAAAGTAACCACTGCGGCGGACACGGGAAACCGCAGCTGGTCGTATGTTCCTGTGGCGAGTCTCGCACTTCCGAGAGTCTTCGCGATCGTCAAAACCGAAATCATATCCACCGTCTTCTGAGACCCAGCTATCGCGTACCAGCCATTATTGCTAGAGTTTCCAAAGCCTCCCTGATGGATCTCCGTCATTGTGAACGTCAGATAGATATGAAGAATGCTCGGGTCATACTGCTGACCACTACCAAGCTGCACCTGAGGCGGATCCGTGATACTCAGAACGACTGTTCCCTGAACATACCTAGTATAGAAGAAATAACCTGAAATCGCACCGATGATGAGAATCGCCAGAATGACAGCCGCAGTACCCTTTGCCATCGCTTGTTCCCGATCGAGCCGGCCCTCGTTCCCACTAGGAGATCACCTCGGTCAGCCCTTATCCATAGCATAACCGGAAATTACTCGACGGGGTTACAGTGGAAAACAGGAGGTCGAACCCAGTCCGAAATTCCTTCGGCTTTGGTCGGGAGCCAACTTCCAGTCGGACCGACAACGAAGCTGTCGACGTGGCATGGGTGATTACTCGCGGCCACCGATCGGAGTCGTCCCAGAGCTGTTCTGGATGGGTTCCCCAGGGTTCCTCTCTTTAACGCATAGTGTTGTGCGAGCAGAGGCCACGTTTAAGAGGCGCCCCCGAAGCCATCACGTTACTGAACTCTCATGGAAGCATCAACAGTCACAACCCGACCTCAACCGAAACTGCACAGTCTAGTTCACTTCGAAATACCCGCTAGCGACCCCGCCACAGTAAGCAAGTTCTACGAACAGCTCTTCGGCTGGAAGTTCTCCAAATGGGGAGAACAAGACTACTGGCTCATAGCACACAAAGATGCCCCGGCAAACGAGACCATGGGCGGACTCTTCAAACGCAACGCTCCAAACGAACAATTCGTCAACTATTTCTCTGTCAACTCCATCGATGAAGCTGCCGCCAAAGCCACAGGCCTAGGAGCCCAAGTGGTCACTGCAAAGCAAGAAATCCCAACCGTGGGATACTTTGCGGTTTTCAAGGACCCCGACGGGAACGTCTTTGCCCTATTCCAGTCTACCGGCGGAATGTAACAGCATACCCCGACCCCTCTCCCTTCCTTTCTTTTCTTCTTCCTCGCATAGGAGCGAATGGGAATACTCCACTTTCCTCGAAAATGTCCTAGAAGATCCCTTTAGAAGGCCTCCCAAACATTTTTCACCCAACCAGTAGCTGTATGCTTGGAGCGTGCTAAGGCGCAAGCGGCCGAGGTTGTGCAGATCGAGGACTCCAAAAGAGTCCGCATACTGCAGTTCATCAAGGCAAATCCAGGCACCCACCTTAGAAAGATCAAACGAGAACTCAACCTCGCCATGGGTGTCATACAGTATCACCTCTACAGACTGGAGCGAGAACGTAGAATAGTATCGACTCGTCATGGGCTCTACAAACGCTACTATGCGGACCAGGGTCCAAGAATCGAGGAACGAGCCATTGTGAACGTCCTCTTCCAAGAGACTGAGAGAGACCTGATACTCTATCTCCTCGAGAACCCAAGAGCGAGCCAGAAGGAGCTTTCCCAATTCGCCAGAATCTCGCCGAGCTCAACCAATTGGCATATGAAGAGACTGTCCCAAGCTGGCTTTGTAGAAGCTAGAAGAGAAGGCGGGTTCGTATTCTACACAGTGAAAGGGGACCCAGGAATGATCCTCTCTCTTCTCAGGAGTTATCACCCAAGAATCTGGGACAAGTGGGCCGAGAGATTGGCCGACCTCATGACATAATCAATGGGAGCACCGGTGAGGGGAGAATCAGGACCTCGGGCAGATTGTGACCGATGATAATTCCCCAGCTCCTAATCTTAGATACGACCGGACTATCCGTTGATCCATCTGAGATACTCGAATTGGCGAGAGGGGTCTTCGCATTAGTTCTCTTCACGATCTCTCTCTACGCATGGTCTAAGAGAAAACAGCCCGCGATATTGATCGTCGCAGCAGCTTTTCTGCCATTTTTCGCAAAAACCGTCCTAGATGTGTTTTACCCAACATCGACGCTGCTTGAGCTCGCCCGCCCGCTCTTTGATTTCATCGCGCTGGCGCTCTTCTTCGTTGCAATCGTCATTAGGCCAAGAAAAGACCTAGGAAAGGGAACTGCCTGAGCTAGTTCTGATCGGCCTTTTCAAACATCTGATATATATCGCCCGAATAACCGACCCTTAGACAACTGTACCACGACGCCTAATATCCGCCCCGCGGAAACATCTCAGACACTAGCGCGGGGAAAAACGAGTGCCCTCAGTCGGTCCCTTCGAACTGACAGAGATAGAGTTCGTTGGGCTTGAATTCATGAGACAAGAGGACGAGAGACAGCTTAGGAAGACGACTCTGCGAGCAACATGGTCTGGCAGGGAACTCAGTGTCAAGGCAGGGCAGCAAGCTGGGTTGGCATTAGATCGCAAGAGCGATATCGCCTCTAGGATCTTGCCATACTAGTATAGCATCCTGCCAGGTGTGAGTGGATAGAATCATGAAGATAGGTGGGTTAGTTGCTCGCTTATTTGCCACAATCGTCTGGCTGAGTCATCATCGTAGGATTCTTGAGAAGACTTCACTTCATGCATCTTGGTGAAGTATTTGCCAGTGACGCCTTCCAAGTCAGGGGACGTGGCGACGTAAAGAATCCTCTTGGCAGCCGATTCGGGACTTATGAAAAACATTCCGAGGAATCTGAAACCTAGCATGACGAGGCCGCCATTGTTCTTTGCAAAGTTCGTCCGGACAACCCCCGGATGAGCGCTATTTACCGTAACACCGGTGCCCTCGAGCTTCTTCGCCAGCCCACGAGTATAGAGTATCATCGCCAGCTTTGATTGGCCGTAGGCTTGCCAACCTGAAAACTTCCTTTCCCCCTGGAGATCATCGAAGTTGACCCTCGCCCCCTTGTGAGCGTCCGATGTCACGTTAACAATACGGGAGGGAGCACTTGCCTTTAGGATGTCAACTAGAAGGCTTGTCAAGAGAAAGGGTCCAAGATGGTTGACTGCAAACGTCGATTCAAGACCGTCCTCAGTTTCTGAGCGCTTGGTCAGATAGACTCCGGCGTTATTGATTAGCAGGTGAAGCTTCTCATGCCTAGCTCGGAACTCGTTAACCAACTGGTGGATCGAGTTTTGGGAAGACATGTCAGCTTGTATCAGTTCGACGTTATTGTTTCCACTCTTCTCTACGGTGTCAGTAACCGCGGTCTCGCCTTTCTCTTTATTCCGAGAGACAACCACAACGGTCGCCCCCATCTTTGCCAATCCTAGTGCAACACTCTTGCCTATCCCCGAATTCCCGCCCGTAACGAGGCATACCTTTTCGGCCATATTGACCCTTGGCATGGTAAGGCTCGACCGATCATCCGATTCAGACTAGTTACAGATAAGGGATCGATAAGGGTTTGGGATTCGTTAGCAAGAATCGGCCTGCTTTACTGGCGTCTTCTGCTCTAGTTTGAGCAGTGTGAGTTTTCTTTCATTACCCCACCGGTAGCCATGTAATCCGCCGTCCTTGCCAATCACTCGATGGCACGGAATCACTAGGGCGACGTGATTCGTGGCGCACGCTCTCGCCACAGCACGTGAGGCGTTAGGAGAGCCAAGAGCGTCTGCGATTCCGCTATACGTGGCGGTTTTGCCGTAAGGGATGGATTGGATCTTTTTCCAGACCTTCCACTGGAAGGCGGTGCCTGTCACGTCAAGAGGGAGTTTGAGAGCGGAGGAGTTGCCAGCGAAATACTTGACGAACGCACCGGCCCATTCCTTTACTCCTTCATCGTTGCGATGGAGCTTTGCCGAAGGATAGTCCTCAGCGAGCACAGTCTCGACTGTCCTGTCAGAGTCTCCCATACACACGGCGCATACACCGCGCTCGGTGGCTCCGACAAGCAAACGTCCAACTGGCGAGTCAACGATGGTGTATTGAATCTGCAATCCTCGTCCGCCTTGGCGAATCGTTCCAGGGTTCATGCCGAGCCCGCTTGCAATTTTCTCGTATACTCGGCTCCTAGAGGAGAAGCCTGCATTGTAGAGCGAGTCGTTTACTGTTTCCCCATCTCTCAGAAAACGCTTCATCTTCGCCAGCCGGCGAGCCTCTACATACTGACGGGGCGAGACCCCTAGGACTTTCTTGAAGGTCCGCTGGAAATAGAACGGACTGAGTCCTGCTTTAGCAGACAGGGTTGAGAGAGCTAGACTCTTGCCAAGGTTCGCGTCTATGAAAGCGCAGATCCCATACACCCATCCCTCAGACAAAGACCTGGCGTCTCTGGGACTACAGCGGCGGCACGGTCGAAAGCCTGACCGTTCCGCCTCATCAGGCATTGCGAAGAACGCGACATTCTCTATCTTCGGCCGCCTAGCCGGACATGAGGGTCGACAATAGATTCCGGTTGAACGAACCGCAAACACGAACGCCCCATCAAAATGAGCGTCTCTGGACAGTACTGCCTTCCATTTCGCCTCATCAGTAGGGGCGTCTTCTAGGCTTCCCTTTGCCACTTGCAATCCTGGACGACTCTGGTCAAGCGTTAACATGAGCATCCTAATCGGCTTGAGAAAATAAGTAGTTTGACTCCGTTTCTTGCTGTCAAAGCGTCTTAGCGAAAACATGAGTGTGCCCTTGGAAAATAACCGCTTTTCCGTCTCATCCCAACAAACTAGTACAACACAAATGGCGACGCAGCCTTCATCATGCTCTGAGGAGTCACGTCATATCACCTGTTCCTGATTAACATGTATATCGGCAACAATCCCGGCTCCCAATCGGGCTTCGCCAAGACTACAGACTACAGGTTTTCACCTTTCAGCTTCCCAAGAAAGCCTAGCAATCAGTAATGCGATGACAGCATGCGCCTGGGAAAACGTATAAGTTTGAAAATAGCTCCTTCAGGAGGATTCATGACCCGTCCAGAGTGGCAGAAGAAAAAGAAGAAAATGGCAGGCAGAGAAGGCCCGAAAAAGGGCAAAAATCGCTAGTAAGAACCTTCGAACCATAGCGAAAAACTGTGTAACTGGAAGTCGGATGTTCAACAGCGAGCAAGATCGACTTTCAATTTAGCTCAACGCTATTTCTGGAAAATACTTAGAGTGTTGACACGACGGATTGTCGACACCGACCCGCAAGCTCAGTGGGACGGATACGATGGGATTTTGTTTGTTACATTCCGCCCATCATGCCGGGAGGCATACCGCCACCCATTCCAGGAGGCATTCCTCCAGGACCGCGAGGGCCGGGGCCCGACGAGCTTCCACCTTTCGACGCGAACACATCGTCAACTCTGAGGATCATTGTTACGGCTTCAACTGCGGATTTGATTACCTGCGTCTTTACCCTCAGCGGTTCAACGACATCCATCTTTAGCATGTCGGCTGCTTTTCCGGTCTTGGTGTTGACTCCGAACCAAATGTTCTGCGGGGTGTTGTGTTTGGATTTGATATCGACAAGTATGTCTATGGGGTTTATGCCCGCGTTCTGGGCAATAGCGACAGGTATCGATTCAAGTGCTTCTGCGAAGGCGGTGACAGCAAGCTGCTCTCTGCCTCCGACCTTGATCGCGTATTCTCGCAGACGCTTGGATAATTCTATTTCCGGCGCGCCGCCGCCCGCAACTATCTTCCCGTCTTCAACTGCATTTCGGACAACGGACAGCGCATCATGGAGTGACCGTTCGGCTTCGTCGACCACGTGCTCAGATCCCCCTCGTATCATTATAGTAACGGCCTTCGGGTTCTTGGCTTCGCGGACGTAGACGAGCTTGTCATCTCCGATCTTTATTTCTTCAACTGTCTTTGCATAGCCTAGGGCCTCCTTCGAGAGATCCCTTGTAGTTCCGACCACACTGCCTCCGGTCGCCTTCGCTAGTTTCTCCATGTCACTGCTACTGATGTTTTTGATCGTGAGGATTCCTTTCTTTGCGAGGAGAGATAGAACCTCGTCGTCAACACTTTTCTCGGTAAACAGGACATTTGCTCCAGTTTTGACCACTTGATCAGCCATGTCTCGGAGGAGTTTTTCCTCTTCCTGTATGAACTGGTACATTTCTTCCGGCTTGTTGATGTTGATCTTGGCATCTGTCTCAGTCTTCTCGATCTCCAGCTTTGCATTCAACAACGCTATCTTGGCGCCAGTCACGCTCTTCGGCATCTGTGAATGAGAGACTTCCTTATCGATAATTATTCCATTGACAAGCTCGCTTTCCTCTAGACTCTTACCATGTTTCTTCATCACTTTGACAAGATCGATGTCGGCCTTTACCTTGCCGTTGCTCTTCTCGGTGAC
>Ga0209056_10004432_pt1 | contig 14812 bp, 13 predicted proteins | sample GraSoiAngelo_114_FD_185876 | JGI IMG/M metagenome (GOLD analysis project Ga0209056, IMG submission 185876) | Grasslands soil microbial communities from the Angelo Coastal Reserve, California, USA - 14_0903_13_40cm (SPAdes) (version 2) | ecosystem: Environmental > Terrestrial > Soil > Grasslands... | reverse complement strand
CGGTATTTGCGCCAGTAGTGGCCGAGGAAGGAATTGGCGAGTAGCTCGATATCCTCCACGCGATGACGCAGCGAGGGGACGTGGATCGGCACCACGCCGAGTCGGTAGAACAGGTCCTCGCGCAGCAGCCCCTCGCCGACCGCCTGATTGAGTTCGCGATTGGTCGCGGCGATGAACCGCACGTTCACCACCGCGTCCGCGGTCTCGCTGCCCACGCGCCGCACGACCCCATCCTGAATCGCGCGCAGCAGCTTCGCCTGAATCGTGCGGGGCATCTCGATCAGCTCGTCGAGCATGAGCGTGCCGCCGTCGGCAGCCTCGAGCAGCCCGGGTTTGTCGCGCACCGCGCCGGTGAACGCGCCACGGCGATGCCCGAACATCTCCGACTCGAGCAGCGGCTCGGGCAGCGCCGCGCAATTGACGGCGAGAAACGGTCGCGACGCGCGACGGCTGTGGTGATGAATGAACTGGGCGAACAGCTCCTTGCCGGAGCCGCTTTCGCCCGTCAACAACACCGACGCATCCGTCGGCGCGACTTTGCGCGCGCGGGAAATTGCATCGCGAAACGCCGGCGCCAGTCCGAGAATGCGGATCTTGTCGCTGTTTTCACCCGTCTGCTCGAGCTCGTGCGAGCGTTGCAATGACTCGCGCGCCATGAGCGTCGCATGCGCCGCCTGCCCGACCACGATACCGAGCTGGACGGCGGAGAACGGCTTCGGCAGATAGGCCCACGCGCCGATGCGCATGGCTTCCAGGCTCGACGCAAGTGTCGCTTTGCCGGTGACGGCGATGACCCGGGTCGCGGGATTCGCGGCCAATGCGACCGGCAGCAGCTCGGCGCCCGGGATGCCACTCATGTACCAATCCAGCAACAGCACGTCGAAGACGCTGTGGCGCAGCAGATTCTCCGCCTCCCGTGCCAGACCGGTGGTCGCGACGTTGTAACCATCATCCGACAGGATGCTGGCGCAACTTTCGCGCAGCGTTTCCTCATCTTCGACGATCAGAATCCGGATGCCCGAGCCGTAGGAGTTCGCTGACGGCGGATTCTCTGCGCGCGACGATGTTCGTTGCATGGGCGAAGAAAGAGTGAGCTGTGCCATACCACCTGGGACCAAGTGTCGCGACGGGTATAACGCCGCTCAGTGTTGCAGAACGCCTTAGGAAATAGCTGTCGATCGACTAGATGTCAAGCTACGGGCAGGTCAAGGGTAAAGAAGAAGCGCGTGCCCTTGCCTGGGCCGGTCTCGTACTGGAGCTGGCCTCCCAGCGCCGCCGCGAGCCGTTGCGTGATGGCGAGTCCCAGGCCGGTCGAGGAGAACGTGGCGCGGCGTGCCCCGGACGACCTGCGGAAGGGTTGGAACAGCGTTTCCTGCGCCGAGGCGTGAATGCCCGGCCCTGTGTCCTGGACCGCGAATTCCACGTGACTGGCGTCACGATCGGTGGCGCTGACCGTGATCGTCCCCGCGCGGGTGAATTTGAGCGCGTTGGTCACGAGGTTCAGCAGGATGCGGTTCAACTCGATCGGATGCCCCAACCGGCGGTCAACGTTGGGCCGAATGAAGTTGACCTCCAACCCCTTCTGGGCAGCCAACGTACGCACGACATCCTGCACTTCCGACAACAGCTTCGTGATGGAGAAGGGCCGTGCTTCCGGCTCCTCCAACTGGTCCCACTCGCGCGTCATCTGCAGCGCGTTGCTGGTGACGGTGTTGAGCGCGTGCGACGCGGCGTAAATCAGCCGCAGCTGGCGCAGCTGCAGCGGGGTGAGCGGGCCGCTCCAACCCTGCTGTAGCCTATCAGCCAACAGCAGCAGCGAGTTCAGCGGCGAGCGCATGTCGTGCACGAACTCGATGAGAAACTCGAGACCGTCGATGCCGACGAGCGGCGCTCCCGGGAGCTGCTGAAAGCGGCGCTCGATTGCCGCCCGGACCAACCGCAACCGGCCCACTGTTTGCAGCACGTGAGACGCCGGCGTCTCGCCCGTGCGCCCGAGAGCCAGCAGCTCATCCTCGAGCAGATCCACCAGATGCAGGCTCAGCCGCAGCGAGGGCCGTGGCGTGAGTGCGTCTATGAAGGAAGCGTCGCCCCGATCGGCGGCCAGTGCCGAGGCTGCAAGAATGCGTGGAATATCGGCGACGTCTGTGGCGGGTCCGTACAACTCACGCCAGCGCGCCTCGACGCGGCGAATCGCGCGGGTCAGTAGGCGGTTGTTGACACCGGTGACGGGGAGCACACCTAGGGACGGATCGGAAATCCGCTGCCGAACCGTGCCGGTCGCTCGCGTGGGACGACTCAAGAACTGACACTCCGCTTTCGAGACACGGCCTGGCCCGTGAGGAAGGCGGAGTAACATCCCGCGAAACGGCCCGCCGCGCAATAGGGGAGCTCAGATCTCCTTGGCGTCGAGCAAGCCGGAGTCGTTTCCTCCCGCGTTGTTGGACAGGATGCGCTGCAGGCCGTGGCGCTCCATCAGACGATACAACGTCGTCCGGTCCACATCGGCAATTCGGGCGGCCCGGGAGATGTTGTTGCCGGCCTGCGCGACGAGCCACGTGAGGTAGCGGCGCTCGAACTCTGCCAGCAGCCGCTCCCGCGCGACGTGATAGGTCTCCTCGATCGGCATCGGGACGGTCGGGACTCCGCCCGCATTCTGTTCCGCCGGCGTCCCCGCCGGGTCCGCCTGTCCCGCCGCCTGGCCGGCACTCTCGCTGCGGGTAAATGGCAGGTCTTGCGCCCGCAGCTCGGCACCAGGCTCGAGCAGGACGACCGCATGCTCGATGATGTTCTGGAGCTCGCGTACGTTTCCCGGCCAGGCATGCGATCGCAGGACGCGCACCGCGCTTTCGGAGAGGGTCGGGATCGCGCTCTTGCGATCCCGGTGAGCCCGCCAGTAATAGGTCAGGAAGTGGTTGGCGAGCAGCGGGATATCCTCCTGGCGCTGCTGCAGGCGCGGGACGTTGATCGGGACGACCCGCAGGCGATAGTACAGATCCTCGCGGAGCGTGCCCGATTTGACCGCCGCCTCGGGGTCACCGTTGGTCGCCGCGATGAAGCGCACGTTGACGACGGCGTCCGTCGTCTCACTCCCGACGCGACGCACCACGCCGTCCTGGATCACGCGCAACAACTTCGCCTGCGTCGGCTTGGACATCTCGAGCAGCTCATCGAGGAAGAGAGTGCCGCCGTTGGCCGTCTCGAGCAGGCCGGCCTTGTCGCGCACCGCGCCCGTGAACGCGCCCTTGCAGTGTCCAAACATCTCCGACTCGAGCAGCGCCTCGGGGAGCGCCGCGCAGTTCACGGCCACGAGCGGTTTGCTGCTGCGGCGGCTGTGGGCGTGGATGAACTGCGCAATCAATTCTTTGCCGGAGCCGCTCGCGCCGGTGATGAACACCGACGCATCGGTCGGCGCCACGCGACGCGCGAGATCGATCGCCTGGCGGAATATCGGCGACACCCCCAGGACCTGGACGCGATCGCTGTTACCGTGCTCGCGCGCGAACTCCGCCTGCTGCTGCTTCGATTCGAGCGTGACGCTTACGGTGTGGACCGCGCGGCCGATGAGAATCTGGAAATGTGTCGCCGAGAACGGCTTGGGGAGATAGTCCCACGCGCCCAACCGCAGCGCCTCGACGCTCGATGCGACGCTCGGGTTTCCCGTCATCATGATGACGAGCGTCTCGGGGCTCGCCTCTAGCGCGGCGCGCAGCAGATCGTATCCGGTCACGTCGCTCATGTAGAGGTCGAGCAGCACGATGTCGAAGCGGCGATGACGCAGCAGCTCCAGCGCCTCTTGTCCACGACCAGCGACGCTGACCTGGTAGCCGTCGAGTTGCAGCAGGTTGGAGCAACTCTCCCGCAGCGTACGGTCGTCATCGACGATCAGGAACCGAATACCGGCCTTGACCGCGGGCGTGAGGGCCGGCAAGCCGATGACTTCCGCTGCCCCGGCGTTGGGCTGAAAATGCACGGCGCGATGGAGTGATGCGGGTGCAGGCATCGGGGCCGACTCCTTTTGAGGGATCTAGTGCTTCGTCGCTCACGCGTGAGGCAGGGACCGCGCCGAGTCGCGCGGTCACGGTGCCTGCTCGCAAGTGCCAATGGCGTAGTGACTTCCGGCGCAGCCCGCCGACTGGTGTTGCGGCGCCACGACATCCTCGTACCCCCCATGGCATCGCGTGTTGCGTGCGCGCCACAGGCGAGCAGATGCTGCGCTGATCCGACGTGTGTGCCGCACCGCGCCTACAAAAACCAGCGGCCTGATTCACGATCTCCGAAGCGCTCATGCGGCCCGAAACTTGAGTGGGTGCCGCAATCAAATGCTGTGTCGAACCTGTCAGGAAATAGGATTAGTTGAACGACGCGCCGAACAGCCCGACGAGACAGACGAGCTGTGCTCGCGCTGTGGCGACTTGCGGGCGCCTGAATCCCTGGTGAAACGAGCGCGGGACAAGCTCGCGCAGCTCGCGCGCTTCGGCCTCGCGGGGACGCGCCGCGTGCTGCTCGACCGCCGCCGCCGAGTGGATGACTGACGATGTGTGGGATCATCGCATATACCGGACAGCGCCAGGCGGCCCCAATCCTGCTGCGAGGGCTGGAGCGTCTGGAGTACCGCGGGTACGACTCCGCCGGCATCGCGATCGAGACGGGGGGGGGCGGCTTAGCCACACGCAAGCTGGCGGGGCGAGTCGCCGCGCTCGCCGCGGTCGTGAAGGTGGCGCCAGTCCCCGGCCACAGCGGCATCGCGCATACCCGCTGGGCTACGCACGGCGTGCCCAACATGGTCAACGCCCACCCCCACGGCGACTGCCGCGGTGACATCGCCGTCGTGCACAACGGCATCATCGAGAACGCGGAAGTCTTACGCGCCGCGCTGCGACAGGCAGGGCACCTCTTCAATAGCGAGACCGATACCGAAACGTTGGCCCATCTGATCGAGGTCTCGGACGGCGACTCCCTCGAGCAGCGCGTGATCGCAGCACTCGAGCACGTCACCGGGACCTACGGCCTCGCCGTGATCTCGGCCGACGAGCCCGGCAAGATCGTGGTCGCCCGCCAGGGTTCACCCGTGCTGGTCGGCGTTGGGGCACAGGAATACTTCGTCGCGTCGGACGCGTCAGCCATCCTCGAGCACACCCGCTCGGTCGTGTACCTGAACGACGGAGACATCGCTGTCCTCACGCCGGCCGGCTACCGGGTGATCGACCGCAAATCGCGGGTGCAGGAGCGAGCGGTGAACGCGCTCGCCTGGGACCTCGAGGCGATCGAGCTGGGCGGCCATGCGCACTTTATGCTGAAGGAGATTCTCGAGCAGCCGAAGACGGTGCTCAGCACGCTGCGCGGCCGGTTGACGGGTGACGGGAGCGTGGCGCGTCTCAGTGGCCTCAACCTCTCGGCCGCCGATTGCGCTGAGCTGCGACGGATCAACATCGTAGCGTGCGGCACTTCGTGGCATGCCGGTCTCGTGGGCCGGCAGATCATCGAGGAGTTGGCCGACATCCCGGTGTCGGTGGAGTACGCGTCCGAATACCGGTACCGCCGCCAGCCGCGTCTGTCCGGGAGGCCGGGGCAGCGGCTGACGATCGCCATCTCGCAGTCGGGCGAGACGGCCGACACGCTCGAGGCGATGCGCGCCGCACGCGAGAATGGCTCGCGCGTCGTGGGGATCGTCAACGTTGTCGGCAGTACCATCGCGCGCGAGGCGGACGGCGGCATCTATCTGCACGCGGGTCCGGAGATCGGCGTCGCGTCGACGAAGGCGTTCACCTCCCAGATCGTCGCGCTGGCGCTGTTGGGGGGCTACCTCGGTTCCCACCGCGGGCTCGCGGCGGACGCTGCGCAGCAGCTCGTCTGCGAGCTGACCCGGCTCCCCGACCTCGTCGCCGAAACACTCGAGCTGGAGCCGGAAGTGAAAGCGCTGGCGGAGCAGTGGGCCGAGGCACGCCACGCGTTGTACCTGGGCCGGGGCGTGAACTTCCCGGTGGCGCTCGAGGGCGCCCTTAAGCTGAAGGAAATCAGCTACATCCACGCCGAAGGTTATCCCGCCGCCGAGATGAAGCACGGGCCGATCGCGCTGATCGACGAGCAGATGCCCGTCGTCTTCGTCGCCCCGCAGGACGCGGTGTACCCCAAGGTCGTGTCGAACATGCACGAGGTGCGCGCGCGGGGCGGACGCATTCTGGCTATCACCACCCAGGGCAACGGAGATCTGCAGCGGCTCGTGGACTACCAGCTCCGGGTACCGCCCACGATGCCGCTGCTCTCACCTATTATCACTGTGATCCCGCTGCAGCTCCTGGCCTACCATATCGCCGTCCTGCGCGGTTGTGACGTGGACAAGCCGCGCAATCTCGCAAAAAGCGTGACCGTCGAGTAGCGCATCGCGATTCTCGCTCTGGCCGGGGGGGCTGCGGAGCCCCAGATTGAAATCGATGTCGCCTGTTTCGTCTCAAACGACGCCGGTCCGCCTGGTGCTGGCGGACGACCACCTCGTGTTGCGGCAGGCGCTGCGCGCCTTGCTGCAGCAGCGGGGACTCGAGGTTGTGGCCGATGAGGCGGACGGCCGTGCCGCCGTAGCCGCCGTGCAGCGCTTTATGCCCGACGTGGCGGTGCTGGACGTCGCCATGCCCGTGCTCAACGGTGTGGACGCCGCCCGTGAGATCGCCCGCATCGCCCCCGCCTGTCCGGTGATCCTCCTTTCCGGCGTGGACGACACCCGCTTCGTCAAAGAGGCGCTGAAGGTGGGCGTGCGGGGCTTCGTCCAGAAGAGCCAGGGCTGCGACGATCTCGTGCACGCCATCGAGGAGGTTCGGGGCGGGCGGCTGTACGTCAGCCCCGGCGCGTCCCAGGCCATCGTCGACGCGTGCGCGACGGAGACTGCATCGGACGGCTCCCATCTGACGCCGCGCGAGCGTCAGGTGCTGCAACTCGTGGGAGAGGGGAGATCGACCAAGCAGATCGCGGAAGTCCTGCATATCAGCGTGAAAACCGCGGAGTTTCATCGTGGACGCCTCATGAAGAAACTGAACGTCCACGACACCGCCAACCTGGTGCGCTATGCCATCCGAGAGGGCTGGATAGCGCCCTAACGGGCGAATGATCAATGACCAATGATCATCCCCGGTGAAACCCGGGGCAATCCCCCGGGTAAAAGGTCCCGTGCCCTTGGACCGTCTTAAGCCCCCCGCAATTCCGTTACAACGGCGGAACTCGATCCCGCCTCATCCGTTTGGCGCGGATGTCCGCTGCGTCTCTTGCAAGGTCCTCAAGAGCGCCATTCGTGCCGTCCTCTCCAGTTGGGGCAAACGCCCCCGCTCGACCGGCGAGGACGAAGTGTCCGAGCTGTTGGGCTTGGTTGCCTCCGCGATTCACCAGGCGTGGTCCGTCGCGACGGCCAGCGCCCCGGTGCGGCCCAAGGTCGATCCGCGCATTCATTCGACGCTAGGCCGCCGCCTGCTCGAGCTGCTGCGCAGCGCCGTGGTGGAGAGCTGGCGCGAAGTCGGCGTCCCCGATACGGAGCTGCTGCCACTGCTCGTCGCGATGGAGCGGGTGCGCGTCACGATTCAGCCGAACTGGGCGCAAACGTTTGCCCAGCAGCTGTCGGGGAGCGACGGGCTGGCGCTGCTCATGGACGTCGCCCACGATCTGCGCTCGCCGCTCACGTCCATCCTCGTGCTCGCCGAAACGCTGCAGCGTGGCCAGAGCGGCGCCGTCAATGAAGTACAGCGCCGCCAGCTCGGTCTGATCTACACGGCGGCGCTCGGGCTTTCGTCGGTGGCGAGCGACATCATCGAGTTCACGCAGGGCGGCGATCAGCTGGTGGAGCAGGAGCCGTCGGCGTTCTCTGTCATGGCGATGCTCGAGTCGGTGCGTGACATCGTGCGGCCGATCGCCGAAGAAAAGCACCTCACCGTGCGGCTGCTCGCGCCCACGCACGACCAGCGCATGGGCCATCCGGTGGCGCTCAGCCGCATCCTCCTCAACCTCACGACCAACGCGCTCAAGTTCACCGATGAGGGCTACGTGGAGATCGTGGCGCAGGAAGCCGGCGATGGCAGCGCTCGCATCGAATTCGCGGTGCGCGACAGCGGCCGCGGCATTCCGTCCGAGAAGATCACCACGCTGTTCCAGCCGTTGCGCAAAGAGTCGGGCCGGCGCGGGCAGCTCTTCTCGCAGACGGGACTCGGCCTCACGATCTGCCGCAAGCTGGCGACGGCGATGAAGTCGGAGCTGAAAGTCGAATCGCGGATCGGGTGGGGGACGCGGTTCTACTTCGATCTGGATCTGCCCGTCGTCGCCGTCAGGCGCTCAGGCCCGCGCGCCGCGCCGCGCCCCGCCGCCGTTCATCCCGTGCGCAACAGCGGCTCGCACGCGCCGCGCTCCAGCGGCTCCCAGGCGAACGGCAACCGCACCAGCGGACCACAGCGGCGCTCGTCTTAGTGCAGCGCTTTGCGGGCGCGATCGACTAAATCCGTTGTGGAGGGCGGTGGAGGTTGGGGGAGGCTGGTGGAGGTTCGCCCGCCCGATGGACGCTTCGTCGCTGCGGGTGACGCGCTGATGCCCGCCCGCAATTTCACTGCAGCGCTCCGTGAGACCGCATCCGTGATGCGTTGCACCAGGCCCTCCGCCCCGGTCTCATCGGTCGCGGGCGCGAACACGGTGAACTCCGCGGCGCCGGTGCGGCACACCGCATCGGAGATCCGGCCGGCGCGGTGGAAGGCCAACGCCAGGCGATCGGCCGCTGCGCTCGTGAGCACGCCGTCGGCGGGTTGAAACACCGCACACGCGAGCGGCATCCCCTGACGTGTGGTGAACGCCGCCAGCTCGGCGGCGCGCCGCGTCATCCCGGCGTCGTTGTAGAGCCCGCTGGGGCGATCCACCAGTCCCTCGGCGCCGATGCGATCGACCTCGAGCTTCCCTTGGACGTAGGCGCCGAGACGCAGCACCAACTCTTCCATGTCGAGCGGGTCGCCGCGCAGCTCCCATGCGCCCGCGCGGAGCGCTTCGATCATCTGCGCGCGCAGCGCTGGTCCCGCCGTCATGAGAATGATCGGGGTCGCGCGCGAAATACTGGGATCGGCCCGCAGCGCGCGGCACAGCGTCAGGTTGTCATTGGCGCGCTGATCGAGACCCATGTCGAGCAGGATGCCGTCCGGCAAATAGCGCCGCGCCAGGTCCAGCACTTGCTGGCGCTTGGCAGTCGCCAGCACCCGATACCCGCCCTGCGTCAGCACGCTCTCGAGCGATTCGGTCAGCCACTGGTCGGAATTCGCAAGCAGGACTAGCGGCTCGGTGGACATGGGTGCGTTATGTTAGCGGATATGAATAGGCGCGCTAGAACCGGTCTCGTCATCGCCGTCGCCGTCACCATCGCGAACTGCGCGACATTGCGACACGCGCTCACGTTCGAAGAGCCGCAGGTCGCGCTGCAGGAGATCAATGTCACCGGCATGGGCTTGAGTGGCGGCACGCTCGACCTCGTGTTCGATGTCTACAACCCGAATCAGTATCGGTTGCGCAGTACACGGCTCGAAGTTGGTTTGCAATTGGCAAGCACGGATTTCGGGGAAGCCCTTATAGACAAACCCTTGGATCTGTCCCCGCAAAACCATAGCCGCGTGGTCATGCCCGTGCGGTTTACCTGGGCGGGGGTGGGCGCGGCGGCCCGCTCACTGCTACAATCGCAAGAATTGCCCTATGGGGTTACCGGGGCTGTGATACTGGATACACCACTAGGGGAGCGTAGGGTACAGTTGCGCAGCAATGGCAAAGTGCCACTCAGGAAACTGATTCCGTGACGAAGCCACAACAGGAGTGGCGCAGGCGCCACGTTGCGCAGGAACGGCAGCTGGTCAATGATCAATGATCAATGATCATTGATCAATGATCATTGATCATTGGACATTCCGAAGGAGCCGGAGGGCGCTATTCGGAAACTGATTGATATCCAATCTCCTGTAGAGCGAGCTTTCCTCGTGGGGGCCCCGCGCAAGGGCTCCGACGATGCCTTACATGTGGACGAGCACTTAGAGGAGTTAGAGCGCCTGGCCGATACGGCCGGCGCGCAGGTCATCGGCAAGACCATCCAGCGTATCGATGCCCCGACGCCCAACTTCTATCTGGGTCAGGGCAAAGTCGAATCCCTTACAGAAGATTTGAAGAATTCCAATGCAACCCTAGTTCTCTTCGATGAAAGTCTCACCCCTGTACAAGGCGTGAAACTGGAAAAGAGTCTCGGCGTGCGCGTCATGGACCGCACCGAAGTCATTCTCGACATCTTCGCGACACGCGCCCGCAGCCACGAAGCGAAGCTGCAAGTCGAGCTGGCGCAGCTCGAGTATCTGCTGCCGCGCCTCACGCGCATGTGGACCCACCTCTCCCGTATCCGCGGCGGCATCGGCCTCCGGGGACCCGGCGAAACCCAGCTCGAAACCGACCGCCGCGTGATCCGCCGCAAGATCTCGACGCTCAAAAAGCGGCTCAAGGACGTCGCCGAGCATCGCGCCAACCAGCGCCAGGGCCGGGGGGGGCGCCGCGACCTGCCTGCGGCAGCGCTCGTGGGCTACACCAACACCGGCAAGTCGAGCCTGCTCAAGGCTCTCTCGGGCCATGACGTGTTCACCGAAGACCGTTTGTTTGCGACGGTGGATACGTTAGCAAGAGAGGTCGACGTGGGCGAAGGCTACCGCTATCGCCTGACGGATACCGTCGGATTCATTCGAAAGCTGCCACACCATCTGGTCGCGTCTTTCCGAGCGACCTTGGAAGAGGCCGAAGACGCCGACCTTCTGTTGCATGTCATTGATGCAAGCCACCCCGGCTGGGAGGACCAGCTCGACGTGGTCGAGACAGAAACGACGAGCGTCTCTCCCAAACGGGTGATTCACGTCTTCAACAAGGCCGATCTGTTGCCCGACCGCGAAGCATTCTTCGCCCTGGTGCGCGAGCGCTATCCGCATGCGGTGCTGACGTCGACGGTGCGCGACGGCGGCGTGGAAGATTTGCGTCGCGCGCTCCGGACCTCGGCGCAGGCGTTACGCCCCATCGCCGAGATTCGTGTGCCGGTTGCCAACGGGAAGCTGCTCGCCACATTGCATCGCGATGCCGAGATTCTGGATCAGATCCAGACGAACGGCGTGGTGACGCTGCGAGCGCGCATCGAGGCTCGGCTGCTCGGTCGGCTCAGGCAGGAAGGAGTGGAGGTGGTACTGGGATGAAGCGAGCATTGATACTCTGTTTGGTGGTTCTCGCGGCGTGCAACGGATTCCTCGACAACGGGACGCCGCCGCCGCCGCCACCGGGCTCGCCCGCGTTGCACCTGGTCGGCAACTTCTCGAGCCCAGTCTATCTGACCGCGGCACCCGGGGACACGCGACGGCTGTTCGTGGTCGAGCAGTACGGGCGCATCGTCGTGCTCCACAACGACACGATCCAGACGCGTCCGTTCCTCGATCTCACGGGCCGGATCGCGGCGGGCGGTGAGCAGGGACTGCTGAGCCTCGCATTTGATCCGCAGTATGCGATGAGCGGCCGCTTCTTCGTGTACTTCACCGATGCCAACGGCGACATCCGCATCGTGCGCTACCACGTCTCGAGCGATCCCGACAGCGCCGACGAGACGACTGCCGATACGGTCCTGAAGGTGCTGCATCCCCGGCACGCCAATCACAACGGCGGCCAGCTGCAGTTCGGTCCCGACGGCATGCTGTTCGCGGGGCTGGGCGACGGGGGCGGTAGCGGCGATTCCGCCGGGAACGGCCAGAACAAACACGCGCTGCTCGGCAAGCTGCTGCGGCTCGATGTCAGCGGCCTGACCGGCTACACGATTCCCCTCGACAATCCATTCAAGAACGACACGAGCGGCGCGCCCGAGGTGTGGTCGTACGGGCTGCGCAATCCGTGGCGCTTCTCATTCGATCGCGAGAATGGCGACCTCTATATCGGGGACGTGGGGCAGAACCGCTTCGAAGAGGTCGATGTCTCGCCCACCACGGTGCAGCGGGGCCGCGACGCCAACTTTGGCTGGAATATTATGGAAGGGCTGCACTGCTACCCGAGCGATCCCTGTACGACCACGGGCATCTTGCCGGTGGTCGAGTATGCGCACGGCTTCGGCGCGTGCTCGATCACGGGCGGCTACGTGTATCGCGGCAGCGCCTTGCCCGTCCTCGCGGGGCACTATCTCTACGCCGACTACTGCGACGGCTCGGTTTACGCCATTCAGTATCCGAGCAACACGACGCCCACCGACTGGACGGGGCTGCTGTCGCCGGGTGGGGGCATCAGCTCGTTTGGGCAGGATGGGAACGGCGAGCTGTACATCGTGCAGCTGGGTGGTGGGGTGTATCGCATAGTTTCGGGTCCTTAACCCCGGGCCACCGCCCCGGGGTCGAAGTCTCGGCTGACCCCGGGCCGGCGGCCCGGGGTTCCAAGAAACCACCCCACTCCCAACCCCCCTAACGCGCCAATCCACTCGTGCACGGGTGTTGCCTTGAGTCCGGTTAGCAGCGGGACCATCAGCAAGCCAGCGATCACTATGCCGATGGCAAGGCCTCCGCCGCCGCCTGTTCTCGCTCCCCAATAGCCCACGCCGATCACGCAGCCTGCGATCCACAGCAGGTTGATCAGGCCGAGCATCCAGGCGGGCCGGCCCTCGGGATAGTAGATCAGCTTCCAGCCGTCGCCGATCGTGTAGCCCAGGTGGCAGCGCTCGGTCGAGTTGACGCGCAGGCAGATGTTGGTCGAGTCGTGGCGGGTGGCGGCGATGAAGGTGTCGCGTGGCGCGACCGGTTTCATGGCGCCGCGCAGGCGGAGGTCGGGTTGCTCGAGCGTCGCGCGCAGCGCCGGCATGTAATAGCGGAGTGTAAGGTCGTAGCCCTCCACGGAGAGCATCAGCACGCGCTCGTCGTGGGGACCGAGGCCCGCGATCAGGGGCGACGTGCGGCCGGGAGGATAGGGTGGGGCGACCGCGAGCACCTCGACCGAACGGATTCCTTCCGTGATTTTGAGGATCTCGCCCTGGTAGCGACCGAAGTAGGGAAGGTCGGGCCTCGGAACGAATTGATAGGGCGGGGGCGGGAACGCTTGCCGCAGCATCGCGCCGGTGCCGTACCAGACGAGAACCGCAATGATCGCGGTGAAGCGAGCCTGCCAGGCGCTGCGACGCGGTGGCGCCAGCAGCCAGAGCGGGGCGGCGACGACGAGGAGGACGCCGAGGGCGGTGCTGATCGTGTTGGAGACGATATCGCCCACGCTGGGGTCGCGGCCCGGGATCCACTGTTGCAGGAATTCGACGGTGAACGACAGCGCCGCGCCGGCCACGATGACGCGCCGTGGCCACACGCCGGCGAGGGTGAGGGAGACGCCGAGCGGGATGAAGAGGAGCAGGTTTTGGATCAGTTCCGCGAGGGCGGAGTCGCCGGAGGTGAGGGAGAAGTCCCAGCCGCGGGTCAAGTCGGAGCCGCCGGGGCGCAGGGTAAAATAGAGAATGGCGGCTGTGGAGAGCGCAGCGGCCGCCCATGACCAGAGCTTTCTTGACTGGATGGAAATCAGCGCTTACTTGCGAAGCAGAAGTGCAATGACCGCAATCCCCGTTCCGATGATTCCGAGGGCCGTCGGTACCCAGAACGTAAACATCCACTTGATCAACTTGCTTTCGAGTTCTGCAAGGCGCTGTTCGAGCTTCGCGTTGAGTTGCGTCCAGTGGCCGCCCCACTTGGCGTCGAGTTGCGTCCAGTGGCCGCCCCACTTGGTGTCGAGCGCAGCGAGTCGTTGTTCGAGCTTGGCGTCAAAACGCGAGAAGTTCAACTCGTTCAGCTCGCGCAGATCACTCCGATAGGTCGCGTCCACGCTATTGAACCAATCCACGAGCTCGTTCGTGACGTCCTCTCCGAACGTCTCGTAGAATTTGCGAGATAGTTTGGCGGTAATGGGCATGTCCCAGGGTGGCGAGCACCCATGGCGCACCCGTCATCGTTCGGTCGCAAGGGGAGCAAAACGCTGCATGACGCACAGTACGCTCGGCTCGGCAGCCGAGTCAATGGGGTCCAGAAGGCGGCGGTGGTTGACAGCGTCGTGAAGGACCGGCTCGGCGAATTCACGCGCGCTAAAGCGCGTGTGAGACCCAAGCGCGTTGACTCGTCCAACCAGGGTTAGTTGGGTTAGCGGCGGATCACAAGACTGATCACACCGATGCCGATGCCAATCACGGCGAGCGCCGTCGGGGCCCAGAACGCGTACATCCATTTGAGTCCACTCTTGACGTCGGCGAGCCCCGTGATCATGTCGGTTCTGAGCTCGCTGATGCGTCGCTCCCAACGGCCATCAGACTCTGCCAGGCGTTGTTCGACTCTTGCGTCGAAACGCGCGAAATTCTGATCGTTGATCTCGCGCAGCTCGGTCCGGTAGGTTGCGTCCACGCTATTGATCCAATCCACTCGTCCAGGAGGGTTCGAAATGCCGCATCGTCGATGGTACGCTCGGCTCGGTAGCCGAGTCAATGGGGTGCAATCCTCCCGCGCTGCTGTAGGGGTTAAAGACCTAGCCAAGGGTTTCGCGGCGCAACATATTGCCGTTCCCTTGGTCTGTAAACGAGCCAGGAGTTTTAGGGATCTCTTTTCGTCGGGAGCGTTGCGGTATAGTGGAAGCTGAACCTTTCCACATCACAAATCAGAATGTTGAAAGCGTTACCGGCGCGTGATGACCGCGTGCTAGGCGTGCGCCTATGTTAATCGCTCCAGTTTGTGAGGGCTTGTCGGCCTGCCACTGTAACAACTCGAGACGGAGATAACGGATAGACGTGGAGCCTTCGCCC
>Ga0209056_10004429_pt1 | contig 14816 bp, 10 predicted proteins | sample GraSoiAngelo_114_FD_185876 | JGI IMG/M metagenome (GOLD analysis project Ga0209056, IMG submission 185876) | Grasslands soil microbial communities from the Angelo Coastal Reserve, California, USA - 14_0903_13_40cm (SPAdes) (version 2) | ecosystem: Environmental > Terrestrial > Soil > Grasslands... | reverse complement strand
CCGGGGAGCGTCCACTCCTGCGCGTAGCGGCCTACGAATCGCCCATCAAACTGCGGCGACGTCACCATCCAGTGCAGCATCGGCGGCAGGTACAGGTTCGCCGATACCGACTGCGGGCCGTTGGGGTTCGTGTTGACGTTCAAGAAATCCGTACAACCGACTGTTGAGCTCAAAACTCCGATGAGCACGGCGGCATGGATGGTTTTCATGGTCAGAACTCCAGCCGGACGCCGACGTTGATGCCGATCGGCATCGGGAAGTTGCCGAAGTCGATGCCCGTGCCTCCCGAGCCTCCGACCGCCGCGTCGTTGCCGTTCACGATCGGATCGAGACCGGTGTAGTTCGTGATGACAAATAGGTCCGTGCCCAGGAGGAAGAGGCTGGCATTGCGCGCCCCCAGGAATCGCGTCGGCAACTGGTAGGTCACCTGCACATCCCGGAGTCTCAGCCAGTTGATGTTTCTCTGGATGAACAGCTCTTCGCTCATGTTGGTGTAGTAGGACGTCTGCACACTCGGGATGATGACGATGTTATTGGGAGTCGGATTCGCGCTGTTCTCGTTCCCGTCGCGCAGCACGCCCTTGATCACGCGCGGCGTGTCGCGGTCCAACGTCTCCTTGCTGAGCCCGCGAACCGTGAGGTAATGCTCGGTGGCGTTGAAAATGTCGCCGCCCTTGCGGATGTCGAGCAGAAAATCGAGCGACAGCCGTTTGTAGCGGAATGTGTTTCCAAAGCCGATCGTAAAATCGGGCTGGCGATCGTAGCCGGCATCGATGAACGTGGTCGAGCGAATCGGCAACCCCGTCGAGGGGTCGATCAGGAGGTCCCCGCGGTTATTCCGGAGATAGAACGTGCCCGTCAGCGACATGGTGGACAGGCGGTGCATCACTCCGTTGCGCACGTTCCCATACAGCCACGTATCGGAGACGTAGGATTCCGGTATACCGCGCGGCAGCGACGTCACGATCTGCCCGGCGCTGGTCCAGTTGGCCGTGAAATCCCAGGAGAAATCGGGCTTTACAATCGGCGAGCCGCGCATGGTGAGTTCCAGTCCCCGGCTGCGCGTCGACGCGCCGTTCACGTTGAACAGAATGAACCCCGTCCCGTAGCTGCCGCGGACATCGTTGACGATTTGGTCCAGCGTCACCTTGCGATAGACGGTCGCATCGAGACCGAGCCGGTCATGCAGAAAGCTCAGTTCGGCCCCGACCTCGTAGGATCGCGCGAATTCGGGCTTCAAAGCCAGGTTGGGACCGGTAAAGCCGTAGCCGTACCCGCCGTAGGAGGTCGTTTTGTTTTCCAGCACTGGGCGATAGGCGTAGGGACGTGCGTCTTTTCCGGCGCCGGCATATGCCGCCCGCAGCTTCCCAGTGACGAAGCGCGCGAGTCCGGGAAAGGCGTCCGAAAAAATGAAGCTCGCGGAGACCGAGGGATAGAAGAATGAGTTCCGCGGTGTCGGAATCGTCGAGGTCCAGTCATTACGACCGGTCAGGGTGAGATAGAGGTAGTTCTTGTAATCCAGTTCCGCCCGGCCGTAGGCGCTCACCACGCGCCGTTGTTCGATCGTGGTCTTCGGCAGCCGTGCGCTCGTGTTGTTCATCGACACGAAATTGGGGTCGAGGAACCCGGTACCGACGGCCGCATCGGCGGTCGACTTGAGGTCGGAAATCGAGTGGCCCAGCAACCCGCTGATCGAGAGACTGTTGGTCAAGGGGTGGCTGTTGAAGTTCAGGATCGTTTGCGCACTGAGGTTGCGGGTGATGACGTCGGCCAGGTCGAGGATGCCGCCCGAGGCATTGCCGGCGAAGCTTTCGGGGTTGCGAAGGATGAGGTTCTGGTTCGTGTAGTTATCGGTGCCGATGTTGCTCTTCAGGCTCCCCCACGAAAACGGCGTGATCAAGAAACCGATGTTCGCCATGATACGCGTATTTTTGGAATTGAACTTGTTCTTGACGACGTTGAAGTAGGGATTATCGATTTCCGCACCGGCGGACAAGGTGGTCAAGCGGCGCCGCGTACCCGCGGGAGTGAGATAATTCTGCGCGTTGTCGGTTTGCGGCCAGAGCATCAAGTCGATCAGTGGGCCGAGGTCTCCCTTGTAGACCTGATCGTTGTTCGCGTAGGTGTAGGCCATCGACAGGTCCGTGTTCAGCCACGGCTTGATCTGCGCCTGCGAGGCGCCGGTGACATTGACGCGACTATATCCTGAATTCCGCACGACGCCGTCCTGCTTGTCGATCGACGTGCCGAGCCGATAGTTGATCGTGTTGTCCGGTGTCGCCCCACTGAACGACAAGTCGTGGGTCTGCGTGACGCCCGTTTTCAGGAACCCGCCAATGTTGTCGTAGAACTGCGTGCCCGCGGGATACCGATTTCCGAAGTACTGGAACGCGCCAAGGGTACCCGAAATGGTCGACGGGCCGTAGACGCGCTGGAGCACCGGATTGGCCCTGCTGTGCTCGACGCGGAAGCTATTGCTGTAGGTAAAGCCACCTCCGGATCTGCCGCGCTTGGTCGTGATGACGATGGCCCCGTTCGCCGCATCGATGCCGTACAGGGCAGACGCCTCCGGTCCCTTCAAGACGGTGACCGTCTCGATGTCGTTCGGATTCAGATCTGCCGCGCGGTTCGTGAAATCCACGCTACGGTTACTGAATGCGGTCGTCGAGCTCAAATCGGACGCCAGCACTCCCGTGTTGAGGGTCCGGTTGTCCATCGGCAGTCCATCGACGATGATCAGCGGTTGATTGCTACTGCTGATCGAGCTGACGCCGCGGATCGTAATCGATGAGGAGGCGCCTGGAACCCCGGACGTGCTGGTCACATCTAACCCGGCGACTCGGCCCTGCAATGCGTTAATGAAGTTCGGCCGTTGTGTCTGCGCGATGGCGGCGCCGGGGACGCTTTGTTGCGCATATCCCAGGGATCCCTGTGTCGCCGTCTGTCCGAGCGCGGTCACCACCACGGCGCCGAGATCCAACGCGGCCCGGCGAAGCTCGACACTGATGACGTCGTCGGCAGCGACGACCCGTTCCACCATTGCGGTTCCGATGTAACTGAACTGCAGAACCTGGCCCGCCTCGGCGCGGATGGAATACTGCCCTTCATGGTTGGTCTCGGTTCTGGCGATCGTCCCTTTCACGGCCACCAATACTCCGGCCAGCGGAGTGCCCTGCTCACTCGTAACTTTGCCGCTAATGATCCGTTGCTGAGCAAAAGCTTGGGCGGCAATGACAAGGAGAGCCAGCAACACAATGGGGATACGTTTTTTCATATGAATTGGAGGAGAAGTGGTAGAAGGTGAATCAAGCCCCGGCCGCCCGAACGAGACAGCGTGACGTTATCGCGGGGTCCGTGAGACGGCAAGGAGCACCCGCAGCGGTAACTGAAGAAACCGGCCGAAGCGCTCGACCGCGGCTCGCACCAGACGGTGCTCTGGCGTCGTCAACGGGACAAGGAGCCGCAACTCCACCTCTGCCGTCTTGCCGAGCGTCCGCCGCCAACCGCCGACGATCTGCCCGTCAATACAGACGACGTGTCCCATGAGCGCGTCGACCCGACGATCCGGGAAGATTCCGCGCAGCCGCTCCGCAATTGCCGACCGGTTGCGAAAGCCGACGAAATACTCGTCGAAATTCGGCAACAGATGGGCGACTCGCGTCGAGCGCGGCATGCGCGAAGCGCGGGAATGCCAATACGCCACGCCGTCGTGCGTTTCGCGAACGAGGAATGACGCGGCGCTCTCCACGCCGCGTTTCGCATCGGCGACCGTGAGTCCCGACCACCACGCGAAGTCATGCACGGTGGCCGGCCCGCGCGTCGCAAGGTAGCGTCGCGTGAGATCGTGCAGCGCCTCGTCCCGGTCGCGATTCGGTGCTGCGGGGACGCGCTCGTCAAACAGCGTGTACGTGAATTGTTTCCCACGGCGCGGCCCGCTGGTGATGACGCGGTCGAGCTCGGCTTGCATCAGGAGACCTATGACGCGTCCAGAAACGTCGACGCCGGCGCGTTCCAGTGCGACGCTCAGTTCGGCTCGCGTGAGGCAGTGGCCGTCGCGCAACGCCCGTTCGATGACCGCGTGACTCTTGCGGAACACCGTCGCGTCGAGCTCGTGGTAGCGATAGTAGAACGCCATCGCGCTCCGAACCCGAGGTGCTGTGAGCTCGAGCATCCAGCGAATGTCTTCCGGCATGACAAAATGCCAGGTGGGCCGCAGCACGTGGGTTCGCAGGATCGCGCCACTGGCGATCGCGCCCTCGACATCCGTTTCGGTTAATCCGGTGGCTCGCTGCGCGATCGCCCACCTCGCGCCCAGATAGTCCTGTGCCTGCACCGCGCCGAGGGCGCGAACCACCTCCGAAGCCTCCGTGAATGTCGGCGACACGAGATGCTGATTGTGCAGTCGTCGCCGGGCGATGGAATTCGTGGCGACAACCAGCTTGACGGCACGACGCCGCTGCCTCAATTACTACTCCTCATGGCGACCCGCACGATGACACGCACTGCGACCGCCGCGCGACCGCCCCGCCCCCCCGCCCCCGCCCGCCACGGCGCCGAGCAGACGACGAAGCCCGCGGTGTTGCTCACGGTCTACAGCTCGGAGAGCGGGCGAACCTATCAGTTGCATGAGCTGATCGGCAAGGGAGGTTTCGGCGAAGTTTACCTCGCCACGTCCAACCGTCGGGACGGGCTGCCCGCTCAAATCTGCGTCAAGATCACTGACCGCCTCGCCCCCTGGCTGCGCGAGTCATACTTCGCAGAGCTCCTGGGCCGCGAGCCGCGGGCGCTGCGCGTCCTCGACCGGTTCGTCATCGCCGACGGTGCCCGCACGCGCTACTGCCTGGCCATGGAATATGCGATGCACGGAGACCTGGGCGCCTGGCTCGCGCGCAAGGGGCCGCAGCCGGAGCGCCTCGTCCGTCGCGAGATCGCCGGGATCCTGGCCGTGCTCGACGCGCTGCATCGCGGTCAGGCGCTGCACCGGGACCTCACGCCGTTCAACGTGTTCGTGTGCGAGAACGAGCAGCTCAAGCTCGGCGATTTTGGCATCGCCACGCACCAGCTCACGCGTCGCGGCGTCACTGCCGACGCGTTCAACGTGCTCAACGCGCCAACGGAGATCGCGTGGGGAAAGGTGCGGCGCTGGCAGCAGCGCGACGACATCTATCAAGTCGGGCTGATCGCCGTCATGCTGCTCCGCGGCGACATCGCCAGTCCGATTCGCAGTCGCGATGTCCGCACGTTGCCCTGCAGCGATCACCTCAAGGAAGTCATTCACCGCTGCCTCGGCGTGCGCGGCCGGCGCTACGAGGCAGCGGGGGAGTTGATCACCGCGCTCCAGCACGCGCGCACGGCGCCGCAATTCGGCCGGGTGCAGAGTCTCAAGGGGAAGCGGCTGTCGTTCACCGGCTTCCTGAGCCGCCCGCGAAGCGAAGCGATCGCCGCCGCCCGCAGAGCGGGCGCGATCGTCCAAACCAAACCCGGCCGCGCCACCGATGTCCTCGTCCGCGGGCGACCCAACCCACTACAGATCGCCGGTGCGGGCGGCGGCACGAAGCTCATGGAGATCGGCCGCCTTGCCGCGAAGGGGCACCCCGTGACGGTCATCGGCGATCGTCAGTTCTGGAGGCTCGTTCGTCGCCGCCGCAAAACGGGGGTAGCCCCTTAGTCGGTCTCGTTTACCACGCAATGACGTAATCAGAGAGAGCCTCAACCAGCAGCGTAAACAGCGTCATCGAGCGTCACCCCCTTCCTAGCGCTATGGGGAGCGTGCGGTACCTTTCACGCAGGCAAGCTGGCCGCCCGTCCTCATCCAAGTCTCAACACATTGTGACTGCTCAGCTTCAGCTCAACGTTTTCGGACCGCCCGAGCTCGTTCGCGGGGGGACGCCGGGGCCCGGCGCGCCCGTTCGGTTCCGCACCAAGAAACACCTCGCTGTCCTCCTGTACCTGCATTTCGAGGGACGGGCGCGCCCCATCCCGCGTGATCGTCTGGTGGATTTGCTCTGGCCGGACGTTCCTGCCGCGAAAGGCCGGCATTCGCTCTCGCAGGCGTTGCTCGCCATTCGCTCCCGCCTGGGCCGTGATGCCGTGACCGGTGGTGAAGAGGACGTGCAGATGCTGGCGGAGTTGCCGTCCGACCTGTCCACCCTACAGCACGGCGCCGGCGCAACGATGGCGGCGGAACCCCTGCGAGGCCTCGAAGACTGTGGCAGCGCCGAGTTCTCGCATTGGGTCGACGGTGCGCGCGCCCGGTTGAGAATCCAGGCGCGTGACACGCTGCGCGCGGCACTCCAGGCATCGCGCGCTCGAGGCGATACCGCGACGACGCAACGGCTCGCGGCAGCGCTCTATGAGATCGACCCGCTGTGCGCGGAGGCCGTGTACGCGCTCGCCGAGCGATCCTTGCTCGACCGCGATACCGTAGCCGCTGTGCGGCTGCTCAAGCATCACGTCGAGCGAGCCCGAGCCGAGCTCGGCACCAATCCGAATCCCGAGATCGCGCGGCTCCTCCGCCGTCTGGAACGCGGTGAGCGACCTGCCGTTGCCGCCGCAACGGCCACGTTGGACGAGGGACGCATTCGGCCGCACCCACTCATCGGTCGGGAGGCGGAGCTCGGACGACTGGAAGCGATCACGAATCGCGTGGTCGATCGCGCGCGCCCCGACTACGAGACGTGCCTGATCAGCGGCGCTCCGGGCATCGGGAAGAGCTCGCTGATGCGCCGCTTCGCCACGTCGCTTCAGGCGCGGGCCTGGCCGGTGTTCACGGTCTCGTGTCAGGAAATCGGCCAAGGCATTCCCTACGCGGGGATTTCGGAGCTCATCACCGCTCTGGGGCGAGATCCGGCGGCCGGCGGCACCGACCCGCACTGGCTGGCAGAGGCGACGCGCGTGTGTCCAGGTCTGCGCGCGATCTACCCTGGCATCCCCGAAGCCCCCGCAGCGCCGACCGACTCGATTCGTCTGCGAGTTGCTGAAGCCGTGCTGCGCATGATCGAAGCCGTGGCGGACAACGGCCCCGTGTTGCTCGCGTTCGACGATCTCCAGTTTCTCGATCCTGCCAGTCAGGAAGTGCTATTCCTGGTCACACGGCGACCGGGACGCTTACTCGCGTTCATCCTCGCCGGCGCCCGCCCGGGCGAGGTGAGCGGGTTGCCGTGGACGGAAACCGTGGAGCTCCACCCGCTCGATCGTTCGCAAGCCTTGACGCTCATCCGCGATCTCTCGACGGACTCCAAACCGCCGGAGGCCGAGATTCGCGATGCGATCGTACGTCTGGCGCAGGGAAATCCGTATCACATCGAGGTGCTCCTGACCGATTGGCGCATGCACCAGGAGGACTCACTGGTTGCGGCCGAGAGCATCGGCGATGGGGTGGCGTTATCGTGGGCGCCGCCGGAGGATTTGCGCGCAGCCTTCGCACGACAGTACGGTGGTCTGTCGACCGACGCTCAGCACGTACTCCAGGTACTCGCGGTCGCGGGCAAGGCGATGTCGCCGCAGGACGTCTCGAGTCTACTCGGATTGACCGAAGGGGCGAGCGAGCGCGTGGTGCTCGAGATGCTGGATCGGGGCGTCGGCCGCGTGGAGGAAGGCCGGCTGTCATTCAAGAATGAGCTGTACCGGGCGTATGTGTATCACGCGATGGGAACCGACCGGCGCATGTACCACCACGCGCAATTCGCGCAACGCCTGAGGGAAGGAAATCCGCTCGAGCTCGTTCATCACTACATCGGCGCGGGTCTGGAGCAGCAAGCCATGAAGACCGGGCTCGTCGCCGCCGAGATCGCGATCGCGCATGGCGCGCCGCGCGAGGCGGAGCGACTGCTGACCTGGTTGCTCAGGGCCTACACTGTGCCGCCGGAGTCCCGGCTCCGGTTGCTGTTGGCCCATGCCTTGGCCGCGGCCGCGCAGTATCAACGCGCACTGGACGCGTTGGACGACTGGCGGGACGACACCGCTTCCCCGACGGATCGGGCCCTTGCCGCGCTGATTCGTGCCGATGCGCTGCAGCGCGCGCGTTTGGGCGGGGATGACGCGATCATGCGGGCGGCGCAGCAGGCGATTGCGTTAGCCGAACAAGCAGACGCCACGCCGTTCTTGCTCCGCGCGAACTACACACGCTTGGAAGTTGCGATCGATGCGGGAGACATCGCCGCGCGGGCGGACGCCGAGGCGTTGGCGGCGAAAATTGCCGCGTCACCTGCGAGCCCCGAGTGCGTTGCCCTGGCCAACCTCACCCTGGGGCAGTGTGCGCTCGCGAGCGGCGAGTTTGCCGAAGCCGTGGAGCGGCTCACGCTCGCAGCGCCCGTGCTGGAATCGCTGGGGCTGCTGGTGGAGTTGCGCCGTGTGTTGAACACGCTGGGCATTGCCTATCGAGGCATGGGTCGATTCGCGGACGCGACCAGAGTGTTTCGCGAGAACGTCGTGGTCTCCGAACGGTCCGGCCATCAAGGAGCAGTGCTACAGAGCCGTTTGATTCTCGGGAACGTGTATCACGATCTCGGCTGCTTCGGCGCTGCGGTCGACAGCATGGGGGTAGTGGTTGCTGCGCTCGAAACGCTCACCACGCCGCGCGCATGGGCCGAGGCGTATTCCAACATCGCACGATTGGCTCTGGTCCTGGGCAACGCGTCAGAAGCGGAACTGGCAGTGGAACGTTGCGACGACGGTGCGCGGCGATCGGGACTCTGGCGCCACAAAGTGAGCGCGCTGATGGCACGTGCGGATCTCCACCTGAGCAAGGGTCAGCCCGCGTTAGCCTGGCCGCTCGTTGAGGAAGCGGCACGACTCACTGGAGATCGTTCCCATCTCTTGCCGGATGGCGGGCTCTACGTGCGACTGCAGCATCAGTTATCGTGGGCGACTCGAGGCTACGGCGCCTTGAAATCGATCGGCCCGCGCGTGCGCATCGCCATGTTTGACTCGCTGGTCGACGCGCTGGAGGTGCGTCTGTTCGATGAGGCGGTGGCCTCCATTGCCGATGATTCGGTCGCGCCGGGAGGGTCGGTGCTGGACGAGGCCGTGAGGACTGGGTTGCTCGGGCCGCTCGCCCGGTTGTCCGCGTATGGCGTTCACCATCCCGGCGTTCCGCCCCGTTTGAACGGCGAATCGGCCGCCCAGCTCATTGCGCGCGTCTTCCCGCACCCTCAGCGCGCGGTGATTCCGACCTCGGTGGGTATTTTCGGGACGGCTGGAGCGCGGTCGAACTAGCTCAGCGCGCCTCTTCCCACCGTCTCGACCGATCGAGCGCCTTCCGCCAGCCCGACTCGAGCTGCTTGCGCTGCGCTGATTTCATCGCGGGTGTGAACCGGCGATCCACCTGCCACTGCGCGGCAATCTGTTTTTGATCCTTCCAATAGCCGACCGCTAATCCGGCCAGATACGCGGCGCCGAGTGCTGTGGTCTCGGTGACTTTGGGCCGCACCACGGGGACGTCAAGCAGGTTCGACTGAAACTGCATCAGCAGATTGTTCGCCGACGCGCCGCCGTCCACACGCAGCTCCTTCAGTTTGATCTTCGCGTCGGCCTCCATCGCCCGTAGCACGTCGGCGACCTGAAACGCGATTCCCTCGAGCGCCGCACGCGCGATGTGGGCCGCGGTCGTACCGCGCGTGAGGCCCGCGACCAGGCCGCGCGCGTATTGGTCCCAATGCGGCGCACCCAACCCGGCGAACGCGGGGACGAGATACACGCCCTCCGGGTCCGTGACCTGCGAAGCCAACGCTTCGACTTCCGACGACGACTTGATGATGCCCAGCCCATCGCGGAGCCACTGCACGACCGCGCCCGCGATGAAGATGCTGCCTTCGAGCGCGTACTCGGTGCGCTTGCCGATGCGCCACGCCACCGTCGTCAGGAGATTGTGCTTCGACACGATCGGTTTGGTGCCGGTGTTCATCAGCATGAAGCAGCCGGTGCCGTAGGTGTTCTTCACCATGCCGGGCTCGGTGCACGCCTGGCCGAACAGCGCCGCCTGCTGGTCGCCCGCGATGCCCGCAATCGGAATCGCGCCACCGAACAGCGTCGTCTCGCCGTACACTTCGCTCGAGGAGCGCACCGCCGGCAACATTGAGCGCGGTACGCCGAACAATCTCAGCAGCTCATCGTCCCAATCGCCCGTCCGCACGTTGAACAGCATCGTCCTCGAGGCGTTGCTCGGGTCGGTCGCATGCACTCGGCCACTCGTGAGATTCCAGAGGAGCCAGGTATCCACGGTGCCGAACGCGAGCTTGCCGGCTTTTGCTTTGGCGCGCGCGCCCGGGACGTTGCGCAGAATCCACTCGAGCTTCGTGCCGGAGAAGTAGGCGTCCACGACGAGGCCGGTCTTGCGCTTGATCAGCGGCGCGAGCCCGCGCGATCGCAAGCGGCGGCCGTGCGGCGATCCTGCCACACGATGGCGTGATGCACCGGCCCGCCCGTTTCGCGGTCCCACAGGACCGTTGTCTCGCGCTGATTCGTGATCCCGATGGCGGCGATATCGGCCGCCGTCAGTCGCGCTTTGCCGATCGCTTCGGACGCCGTGTGCAGCTGCGACGCCCAGATCTCGGTCGCATCGTGCTCCACCCAGCCGGGCTTCGGGAAGATCTGCCGAAACTCCCTTTGCGCCGATGACACGACGTTGCCGCCCTGATCGAATACGATCGTGCGCGAGCTGGTCGTGCCTTGATCGAGGGCCAGGATGTGCTTCATGTCGCCGACCAGGCCACCTTATAAAGGAAGGCGGCGAGCAGACCGCCGATGATCGGTCCGGCAATCGGGATCCACGCGTAGCCCCAGTCGGAGTCTCCCTTGCCTGGGATCGGTAGTATCGCGTGGGCGATCCGGGGACCCAGATCGCGCGCCGGGTTGATCGCGTAGCCGGTCGGCCCGCCAAGCGACAGGCCGATGGCCCACACGATGATCCCGACCAGTGCCGGTCCGAGGCCCACATCCCAGCTATAGGCCGGGTTCAGATTCTTTGGCGTCAGGATGGCCAGCACGCCGAGCACGAGCACCGCGGTCCCGATGATTTCGGTCACGAGGTTGGAGATCGAGTTGCGGATGGCGGGGGCGGTGCAGAAGACGACGAGCTTCAGCCCCTGGCTTTCAGTAACGCGCCAGTGCGGCAGGTATGCGAGCCACACGATCGTCGCACCAAGCACCGCGCCCAGCATTTGTGCGGCGATGTAGAGCGGCACTTTCGACCACGCGAATTTGCCGATGGAGGCAAGCGCGATCGTGACGGCGGGATTGATGTGCGCACCGCTGAACGTGCCGACGGCATAGACGGCAACCGTCACAGCGAACGCCCAGCCCGCGGTGATGACGATCCAGCCAGAATTCTGACCTTTGGTTTGACTGAGCACCACGTTGGCGACTACGCCATCGCCCAGGATGATGAGCAGCATGGTGCCGAGGAGCTCGGCGAGAAAGGGTGACATGAGGCGGCGAAGGTATCAGTGAGGTGGGGAGTTGTCTACGATGCGAATTCGTGCCCTGCTCGATGCTAGCACGTCGAGCCTGACGATCGACGTGAACGTGGGTAGCTGGTTCACGGACGCGTCCGACTGACTGAAACAGCAAGCCCCACTGCGAGTGCCGCAGTGGGGCTTTTTCTTCGTCCCGTTACCCGAGTCCGTTTAGCTTGCCTGTTTCTCCGCTTCCTTGGCGTCCCGATCAGCCTGCCGTTGCGCTTGGCGCGCGTCGGCAGCGGAGAGCCCTAGGCCCTGGAGTGTCTGCCCGATACTCTTGCCGCTCGTCAAACCATCCAGGATCGCCTGGGTCGTGATGCTCGGGTTCTTCTCGCTCAGGTTGTGCGCCAGCATGTTGGCCGCAACGAACTGCCCGCGCTTCAGGTTGGGGTTCGCCTGCTTCGCCGCTAGATAGGCGGTCTCGAGGTCGGCGGGCGACGTGCCGAGCTTCGCGGCGATCCCCTTGAACGAGTCATGGGCTTTCGCCGTCGGCGCGGTCGCCGATGGGTTCCCCGCCCGATGGCTCCTCGGCGTCTGCGCGGGCTTCTGCGCGACGGCTGCCGAGTACATAGCGAGCGCGAGCCCGCAGACGAGCGCCGTGCTCGTGCACAATCTCGATGTCACATTCATGAACGTTCCTCCGGTTTGGGTCCTCGCGCCTAGGACTGCCCGAAGGCGCCAAAGGTCACGTTGGGCGGTGTGACGCCGCGCACGGGAGCTGGGTGTTAAGGCGTGCGCATTCCCGTTCGCTGTTTCATTCTGCTCGCGCTGCTCGACGCAGCGCCCCTTCGTGCGCAGACGCTCGCTGTGGGTGCCACGGCCGGTGCCGTGAAACTTACCTCTCAGCGCTCCGAGCAGGCATTTACTGGCGTCGTGCAGCTCCAGGCGGCTCCGTGGCTCAGCTTATCCGCGACGCCCTCGTTCGTCCACGTCTCCGATGTCGTGAGCGGCCGATCGGTGTCGAGCAACGGGATTGGCGACCTACCGCTTTCCGCCGATGCGTTTCACGCGTTCCCGACGGCCGGTTCACCAGTCCTGGCGTCGGCGCTCACGGTGGTGTTTCCGACGGGGAACGCGGCATGCGGACTCGGGAGCGGGGAGACGTCGTTCGGGCTCGACCTCGGGGCCGGTGTGTCGCCAGGCCCGCGACTCCACCTGTCGGCGGATGCGAGCCGCAGCATCAGCGGTCTCTCGGCCCAATCCACTCTGAGCGCACCGCACGCGACGTCCCTTCGGGGCGAGGCGAGCTATGACTTCGCGCCCCGCTGGACCACGAGCGTCTCGCTCGGCGTCGACGTGGGCCAGTCAGATTCGACGCAGGCCCTGAGCCGCACATTGGGTGCGGGGATATCCCATGCCCTCGCGGGGACGCTCACCCTCACCGTGGATGCAGGCGTGGGGCTCTCGGCGGTGTCGCCCAAGTGGGCGCTGTCGGTGGGCATTGGCAGAGTGTTTGCCGGCACGTCGCCGGTCAGCCTGGCGTCGCCGTCCAAGCGTCTCAAGTCGACCTTCGTGGGCGGCGTGAGCCGCGGGAGCGGAGGAGGGAAGATCGGGTGTCGCTGAGCCCCGACTAGCTCAGCCGCTCCTAGTGACGTCCATCACCCCTCGCCGGGCCGCTTCCTCTACATTTGGCCCCGGCACTCATGCCGTTCCAGGACGGGCAGTGCCCACCCGCCCCCTCACGCTGCTGATCCAGAGGTGCCGCGCACCCGGCTCCCGCGCTTGTTCCCGGAGCCCTCTTCTCGAGGGATCGGATCATGGCCGCCTGGAATATCTTCGGACGCGACACTACCCCCGAGCAGCTCCCCGCCGACCTCCGCGCGATCCTCGCCGACATGAAGCGCGAACGCGTGGCCTTCGAAGCCCTCACCAACGCCGCGCGAGACTCCGGTCAGAGCCTCTCCCAGCTCCTGCAGCCGATCACCGAAGCGCAGAAGGTCGTGAGCGAATTGCAGGCGCGCGTCAAGTCGCTCGAGCGCCTGGTCCCGGTACTCGCGACGCTGGATGAACAGACCGAGAACGTTTCGAAGACTCAGCGGCGCACCGAGACACAGCTCACGCAAAACTCCGAGAGCGCCAAGCAGCTGCGTTCGGAGATCGACGAGCTAAGTGGCGTGCTCGAGCAAGCGCTGGCGCTGAAAAATGAGGTGGCCGCCTTCCTCGAGTTGGGCGGCGGATTCAAGGCGCTGCGGATGGATGCCGACACGCTGAGCGGCGCCGTGCGCGAGTTGACGCAGGGGTTCGACCAGGTGCGTGCGCGCCAGGAGGAGCTGCGCAAGACCAGCGAGGCGGTCGCCGCGCGGTTCAGCGCCTTCGAGGACCGGCAGCAGGACGTGCAGCGCAGCGTCGCCGAGACCGAGTCGCGCACGGCGACGGTCGGTCGTACGCTCAAGGACCTGACGCAGGCCGCGGCCGAGGCCGCGCAGACCAAGCGTCACCTCACGACGCTCAAGGCGCTCGCCGACGGCGTGACCCAAAAAGTCACGGCGCTCGAGCAGCAGCGTGACGTCGTCGACCGTGCCACGGCTGAGGTGGGCAAGCTCCACGAGCTGATGCACGACGTCGATGCGAAGATCCGCCGGCACGAGGAAAGCGCCAAGGGACTCGGCGACCTGGAGTCGAAGGTTGGAGAGCTCAAGGAGCTGCACGCCGAAGTGCTGGAGCGCTCCACCGAGATCACCGCCAACCACGGCGCCGTGAAGCAGGCCGACGACGAGCTGCGCGCGCGCCTAGCGGCGTTGCGCGACGATGTGCAGCGCGCCGTGAAGCGCTTCGAGCTGGAGAACCAGGGCCTCGACGCGGTGGGGCAACGGATCGTCGATCTTCGTGGCGCGCTCACGGCCATGGAAGGGCGTTACAAGTCCCTGGAGGAGTCGAGCCGCACGATCACGGATGTCCGCTCCAAGGCCGACGGCCTGACGGCGCAGCTCGAAAGCATCGCCGAGAACGTCGCGCTGCTCGGCACGCAGGCCGAGCGCGTGCGCGCCATGGAGACCAGCACCACCCGGCTGAACACTACGGTCGAAGAGATGACGCAGCGGGTGGCGCAACTCGAGAAGGCCCGCCCGGGCGTGCAGGCAGCGCTGGAAGATGTCGCGATGCTCAGGGGCACACACGAATCGGTCCGGGGCGCGCTCGAACACGTGGAGGGTGCCGCCGACGAGATGGCGCGCGTGCTCGAGCAGCAGTCAGGAACCAAGGCGTGGCTCTCCGGCGTGACCGACCAAATCAAGGCGCTCCGTGTCGAGCTGGCCGCCATCGAGGATCTGAAGCCGACGGTCGAATCGGTGCGCGGCGAAGCCGATCACCTGTCGCAGGCGATGGGCCAGATCGAAGCCCGCAGTCGCATGGTGGACGATG
>Ga0209056_10004428_pt1 | contig 14819 bp, 17 predicted proteins | sample GraSoiAngelo_114_FD_185876 | JGI IMG/M metagenome (GOLD analysis project Ga0209056, IMG submission 185876) | Grasslands soil microbial communities from the Angelo Coastal Reserve, California, USA - 14_0903_13_40cm (SPAdes) (version 2) | ecosystem: Environmental > Terrestrial > Soil > Grasslands... | reverse complement strand
AACGGAAAGCCGGTCAGGATGCTTAGGTTTTCCATGATGCCGCTGACAATGAGCGTGATGACGACGAAGATTGCAATGCCCTTCCACGGATAGCTCTTCATCCCGTGGATCAGCAGGAAGGGAAAAAGGAGGAGAACTGTCGGAAAAGTGTTGAGGTTAGGAAGTATTGCTCTAAGTGTGCTAGCGACTACATATGCCGTTGCGAGACCCCAGAGAACGACGTTGGTCAACCTATCATTTCGAGTAGGACCCACGTCCGTCAGGTTCGTTACTTTTTCGACACTCATTCCCGTAACCATCTGCAGAATGGTTCCTTGGCAGCGTTTATTTAAAGTTACTTTAGAGTAACTTTTCGGACTTGCGTTCACTTTAAGTAATCCGAAAACCGGAATCTAATCCATGCCCAAGGTCACACTGGAGTACAAGGAACTCATCAGAACAAGAATCCTTGAATCCGCTCACCGCGTCTTCTCACAGAAAGGCTACCGTGAAGCGACAATGGACGAGATCGCGGAGGGACTAGGTCTCAGCAAGCCAGCACTCTACCGATACTACCCGAGCAAAGAGGAACTCTTCAGAGAGATCTTCAGACTCTTCAATCAAGCGGCATCCAAAGCGCTACTAGAATCCTTCAAAAGCGGCGGCCTTGATGGCGAGACATTCTTCGCTCTGATCGACAAGTGGGGATGGACGCCGAACCTCTTCCTGTCCGCAGCCTCAGAAGCGCCGAGAAATCCCAAGCTAAAGAAAATTCTCGCCGACGGGTACAAAACAGGGGTCGACATGGTTGGAACCTTTATCGAGGAATTAAAAAATCGGGGAATTCTCAAAAAAGAAGCAAATTCTCGGCAAATCGCTATGGGAGCAATAGCAATCCATGACGGACTCTTGATTTGGGAGGTGGCGGGGATGAACAGGCAGGAAACTAGAAAAGCGTTCGTCGATATTATCCAAACGATGTTTTCCGGCCTGCTGGTACACACGAACTAGCCGAAGACCGCGGAGAGTCCGAAGAAAGCACCTGCGAAGATGCTCAAATCAGGCTTCTCCCCTTGCCAGGAACTCTCGCTGTCTCTTCTTCCGTTTCGCGTTCCTGTGTCTCATGTAGAGCACGTAGCCTCCAAGCATAATGCAGACGTCTCCTAGTACGAATGCCAGATCATTCAGGGATAAGATCATGGTGCGTTGAGACAATAACCTAGACCATCACATCTCTGTAACAGTGAATACCGGAACTAGGTTACTGTTTCATTCTCACATCTGGTTGCGCTGTGATTAGTCCAAGCCTTTCCAGTTTCATCTCTGAGGTACGCGTGACAGTTTCGAAGGCGACCTTTCCCGGAGTCTCTAAGAAACAGCCTGGTTGGAGCGTTTAAGTCTCACATCTCGGTCTCAACTCTTTGATGAGAGTCGTCACTCTACTTTCTGACTTCGGGTTAGGAGACGGCTACGTTGCACAGATGAAAGGAACAATCCTCGACCTTTGCCCGAATGCTGTCATCACGGACATTTCCCATGATGTCGAACGACACAATATTCCGATGGGATCATTCCTTCTTGAAACAACTGTCCCTTACTTTCCAAAGGGCACGATACACGTTGCAGTCGTCGATCCCGGAGTTGGAAGCGCTAGAAAGGCGATTGTTATCGAATGCAACGCTGGCTTGCTCATCGGACCCGACAATGGCTTGTTGGCCCGAGCAAGCGAAAAACTAGGACTGAAGTCGATTTATGAGATCCGAGAAAAGGAGTTTCAAAGGAAGCACCTGTCATCCACGTTTCACGGGAGAGACGTATTTGCTTACACTGCTGGTCTGATAGCTTCCGACAGGAGACCCGAAGAAGTAGGACCAAAGGTCTCCAAACTGGAAAAATTTCCCCTACCGTCGCCGAGACTCTCCGGGAAGAAACTGGTCTGTCAAGTGTTGCACGTAGATATCTTTGGAAACGTTATCACGAATGTTGGTGAAAAAGTGGTCCGGAAAATACCTGTGAAGCTTGGAGGAGGCGTTGAAATCCGATCGGGCACGCGAAAGCTGCAAGCTCAATACCACAGGTCCTACTACGAAGTTGACAAGGGAGCTATGGCAGTTTTGCTTGGCAGTCAACGATTCTTGGAAATAGCGGTTAGAGAAGACAGCGCAAAAGACAAACTCGACGTAAAGGCGTTGGACAAGCTAGAGTTTCGATTCTAGTTCTTGTCGGTCTGGGCGATCTCTCTCATTCGTTCCTCTCCCTTGATTTGCTTAATGTAAGCGGCAACGGACTTTGGCAGGAGTTCCTCCCAGTTCTTTCCCTCTAGGATTCTCTTTCTCACTTCTGTTGCTGTGAACGCGGTTCGGTTGAACATGGGTATCTTCTCAACTCGCATTCCTGCCTCTTTGAGAAGCCTGCCTGTCAGAGGCTCATTTGTGAAAACTAGGTCGAAACCGGGGGTTTGGGAGAGAAGGTGGGAGACCCATACCTTGTGGAACTCGGCATCGGGAAGAGGCAATACCGTGTATCGGTTGGCATCTATCTTCGTCTCCTTTAGTGCCAGCCTGATCATGGTGATCCGTTCGCCTGCAGTAAACGGGTTCTCGATTGTGTGACTGTCATGGGCGCTTCCGACGACTATGACTAGCTCGTCCACTTTACCCAGAATATGTCTTACAGCTTCAAGATGCCCGAGGTGGAATGGTTGGAACCGGCCGATGTAGAGGCCGGTCGTCAACTCTCAGGCTCCGGTTGGAACCCAGAGGGCCTTCGAAACAATTTTGTCACCTTCGATTGTTACGCCCTCTCGCTCTAGAAGGTCTCGCTTGACCTCGCAACCGTAATCAGAGAGCGCTCCTCCAATTGAGTAATTGCCAATCTCTAGGCTTGCAGGAACTACTCGGTGACACGGGATGAGTAGAGGCCATGGGTTTCTTGCGACGCCTGTCCCGACGGCTCTTGGACCCGAGCTGATTCGTCGAGCTATCAGCCCGTAGCTCGTCACTCGTCCCTTCGGAATCTCGCTCATCCGCTGGCAGACGTTCTTCTGGAATTCAGATACGCCTTCCCACTCGAGGGGCACGGTACTGGTTGTCTTCTTACCTTCATAGAGGTTGATCATTTGGTCCAGCGCGTTGTCTGACTCGGGTGTGCGACCGTGACTGGTTGTTCCGCGGGTGTCGGTTCGAAGATGTCGTTCTAGATTCGCCCTTGATTTTGATAATGATGAGGCGATCAGTCTGCCTTGATCACTTGTCAGTACACCAAACCAGGTTCCGTCATGCTCTTTAGTTGCGAGAATCAGCTTTTCCATTTGTTGCTACCCCTCTTTCTTCAAGAACTGCTCTCCTTAAAGAATAGTCTTGCGAAGCGCCGCTACAGGCCTTGCCTATGCGTAATTGCGCTAAATCCCGAGTTCTGCCCGGAGAAAGCCCTTGACGCCATCCTCTCCGGTTGCCTTGAGCCAGATAGGGCCTTGATCACGCTGCAATTCTAGGGCGAGTGTTAGGAAGGGGCAGCAGAGTTGTTCCAGAGTGGCCCACTCCGATAATGCTGTGAAAAGCGAGCGGTTGTTCGGGAAACGAATTCCATAGCCATCGGGTAATTCCTCAATCGCAAGATGTTTCGCCAGCAGCTCTTTCGTTAGGATATCGTGTCGTTTTCTTTGTTCTGGGTCCAGGGCTGACATGTTGCAATAGAAGGGAGAGACATTTCTCGTTTGTTGGTTCCTCATCGTCTACTGCACTTCACAAAATCAGTTCCTTTTCTGAAGTAGTTAAACATCGAAGCTCCTCCAAAGTAACTTGGTTACATCACAGTTAGAATGGTTACGTTACCACCTTAATTTGACGAAGACTTAACAGAGCGTATTGGGACCCTCGGCGAAAGATGATCGAGATAGACGGGAGCTATGGTGAAGGAGGAGGACAAGTTCTCCGAACCGCAGTTGCTCTCGCGGCGGTATTATCGAAAGAGATCCATGTGTTCAACATTAGAGCGGGCCGAGCTGAACCGGGATTAAGACCTCAACACATGACCGGGGTCAAAGCTGTAGCCGAGCTTTGTTCTGCTAATTTGCAAGGGTTGGAGGTTGGCGCTACCGAGTTCGTTTTGAAGCCTGGAAAACTAAAAGCGGGGAATTTTCGATTCGATGTAGGAACCGCGGGAAGCGTCACTCTCGTCCTTCAAACGCTCATGCCTATCCTTGCGTTTGCGCCCGGACCAGTTCAACTAGAGATTGCAGGTGGAACCGATGTGAAGTGGAGTCCACCAATCGACTACCTCTGTCTCGTCACATTGCCAATCTTAGAGAAAATCGGCTACCACGGTCATCTGGAGACTGTGCGAAGAGGACACTATCCGAAGGGAGGAGGACTCGTCAAGTTCTCATCTCGGGGTCCCTCCAAGCTGCATGCGATGAACCATGAGAAACATGGTATTATCTCGGAGGTCTATGGTATTAGCCACGCTGTTGCCTTGCCCAGACATGTCGCAGAGAGACAAGCAGCCGCTGCCGGGAAAAGTCTCGAAGAAGCAAAGCTACCGTCTCCCTCAATAGACGTTGAGGTTGTGGACGATGGCAGACAGTTGAGTCCAGGTAGTGGAATAGTTTTGTCAGCCGAAACCCGGAACGGGCACATCTTGGGATCGGACGCCCTCGGGGAAAGAGGAAGACCCGCGGAGGAAGTAGGCTCTACTGCTGGAAGAATTCTCGCCGAAGAGGTCGAATCGGGAGCGATGCTGGATCGACACATGGGAGACGTGATCATACCCTATCTCGTCCTGGCAAAGGGGAAATCCGAAGTCTCCGTCTCGCGAGTCACGCAGCACACTATGACGAACGTCAAAGTAGCAGAATGGCTGACGGGGACGACGTTCAGCCTCGAAGGCCAAGTTGATCAGCCAGGCAGGCTTCAAGTCACGGGAATCAACAAAGGCCTCTAATGCACTCGACCCCGTTCGGTTTAGTTTAGGTGTGTTTGAAGCGTCGATTCGGGAGATGGTAAGGTTTGCCCGCGTCTATTGCTGGAGGAGAATCATTCGCAAACGTCAGGCTGACGACCGAGCGGCTCACGCTTCGGGAGATTGAGGAGGATGATTGGAGATCCCTTCTGGATTACTGGTCAGATCCCGAGGTCGCCCGTTACATGCCCAGAGGCGCTCTTAACGAAGAGAAGGTGAAAGGGCTTGTTCAGAGAGCGGTTCTTGGACGGCGATCGCACCCTCGAAGGTATTTTCGACTAGCAGTAGTTCTGAAGGAAGGACACCAATTCGTAGGTGATTGTGTATGCCGACTGGTTGATCCGGATAATCTGGAGGATCTTTCTCGGATCATCGGGCAGGCTCACATCGGATACTATTTCGGTAGAGAATTCTGGGGGCACGGTTATGCTACTGAGGTTGCGTCAGCCCTTCTCGCTTACGGGTTCGAGACACTGGGTCTGCAGAAGATATGGGCATGGTGTGATACTGAGAATCTGGCGTCTGTCCGTGTCTTGGAGAAAATTGGAATGAACCGAGAAGGCCATTTCCGGAAGAGCGCGTTGATTCAGGGCAAGCGGCAGGACTGTTTTGTCTACGGCCTACTCAAAGATGAACCGCACGAAAGACCTCTAGGTCGCGGAGTGGTTCAGGGGAAGGAGACTCGGCCTCGAAGGATCGATCATCCAGATAAGCAGCAGTGACTGGAATCGGCTTTTGCGGACAAGCTTCCTAACAGTCGTAGTTATCTTCTGCAATGGCCCAAGGTGCTTGCTTCAATCATGTGAGAGAACGAAAGACGATTGGATAACCTCATCTTTTTACAAAACAGGCCCAATGTCCTTCCAAGAGAAAGAAATCCGCCCAGTATTCAGGAGGAAATTCTGAAATCTGCTACATCTTGTACGTGGCCGTGTAGATGAAAGCTCCTAATCATCACCGACAAGAATCAGCGAGTAAGTGTGGTGAAGGCGTGGCAAGAGGACCTTAAGAGGAGAGGGCGGTTAAGAGATGTCGATTGGATTGAGAGATGGAAACTCGCTTCCCTGTTTATCGAGTTCTGTTAGCCAAAGGAGTTCAAACCATTCCAGTGGGTTCCTGGCGAGTTCGCCAGAATCGGAGAGATTCACGAAATTGGATCCGCTGTCAGAAGTATCGAACTCAAGGCCCTGGAGTACGGCATTGGACTTCACGGGCCGATAATGGGCCTTCTCATGCCCGAAGTAAATACAGGTGTGAGGATTGCACTCGGAATACCCGAAGAACTACGAGCTTGTTCACTTCGGGATAATGGGCTATCCTAAGGAGGAGGTAGAAGTCACGTTCCCGCAGTTGTCAGATGTCAGTTTTGTAAACAGGTGGGACAACCCATGGTCGCCCAGCGATTAGTTAGTAATGCAACAGTAGGACATGATTCAGGCGTGAACTCGTCGACTGCTTCTGTTTCGGTCTGGGTAAAGTATCGCCTCTACATTCTGGCGGCCTTGTTCGTGGTCGGGTTCTTGGTCGGATACTCAACATGGAACTTCAATTGTTCCACGCCTTCCTCATTTCCCCAGTGTAACTTTCCGCCCTCTTCTCTCGGACTGCTTTTCGCTATTCTCTTCGCCCTAGTCGGTGCTGTACTTCCTCGCAAGAGACGCTCACAGAATCGGGGTGCGCGTCAAGTTGACAGTGACACTCATTTCGACAAGGCTGCAGAGAACTTCAGCTATCGGGTGGTCCAAATTCTTCGTGCAATCCCTATTCCGGCTCCGAAAAGTAGCATTCCACCTGTGAACCAAAGAGCAGGAATGTAATGTGGAGTCCAATTCAGGGGGGCCGAGATAGCATAAGCGAAAGCTGACCATTTGGGTAGCTTGCCAGATCGCCAGATGGCCATAGAGAAAAGAATCGCGCCAAGAACCGAGAACAGAACAGAGACTCCGCCGAAGGCAAGGGCAGCAGGTTCGATGTGCTGGTTGCTTCTGAGATGATGCTGACTGCCTGAAGATCACCGCTGAGATAGAGTCTCCCCGCAACTGGAGCGGCAAAGGCGATGGTGCCCAAAAACGGCAAGAACAGGCCGAGACCGATCAGGCTGAGAATCATGCCCGCGAATGCCCACTTGTCAATGGAATTTCTTTCGAGAAACGAGTGCAAGGCTTGAAAGCCGAACAGCAAAAAGACCAAACTGACTATGCCGACGAGGTTAGCGAGACCCACATAGTTTGCGGCCTGAGCGAAACCCACAGGGTCAACAGCAGGGTTGATACCGATGCCCGGAACTAAAGCTGCCGAAGCTGCAACGAGACCGGAGATCGGAAGAGCTAGAGCGCCAATGCGAGCTCGATTCGCGCGTGTTGCGTCTAAGGGCGATTTGCCCGTCACCAATGAAACGCCCACACATCTCTCCCGACGAATTACTCGATCCTAGGAGGTCACTTCACTCTGGCCATTGACGGGACGTCTGTTCTGACAATTGCTCCGGGACCAATCCACGCATTGGCTCCAATCTTGACTCCAGGGAAGATGGAGACGTTAATACCCGTCTTTACTCTATCGCCGAGAATTGCTCCCAGCTTTCTTTGTCCACTGTCCGTCAGCCGCCCCTTTACGCTTGATTCCACGTTAGAATCATTGAACTTCAGGTTTGCAGTGATCGTTCCGGCTCCGAGCGAGGCCCCATTTCCCAGAACGCTGTCTCCGACATAGCACAGGTGGGGAACCTTGGCCTCGTCCATGACGATACTGTTCTTGACTTCGCAGCCTGCACCGACTTTTGTCCCCTTTCCAAGCGAGGTTCCCGGTCGGAGGTAGGCATTAGGGCCCACTACTGCACCCTCACCAACGTAGACAGGCCCCTCGATGTAAGAGCCAGACTTCACTCGTGACCCTTTCGCCAGGCTGACACTACCCTTCAGATGTACGCCGGGCTCCGTCTCTCCGTCGCGAACCTCTTCGTCAGAATCTAGGGCCGACCGGTTCGCCTCTAGGAGGTCCCAGGGATAGCTGATGCCAACCCATTCTCCCTTGCCGAAGGGGATCGTTCGGATCCGTCTCCCTTCAGCCATTAGCAAGCTTAGTGAGTCTGTGAGCTCGAACTCTCCACGTTTGGATTTGCGGGTTTTCTTTATCGCAGAGAAGATGGAACCGTCTAGAACGTAGATGCCTGCGTTGACCACTCCGACATTTCCGCTAGCCACCTTCTCGCGGATCGAGACAATATTTCCCCTCTTGACCTCCAACGTCCCAAAGCGCGACGGGTCCTTGACCTCAGCAGCACCCATCAGCATATCCTTAGATTCTGAGGACTTGACGAATTTGTTGAGAGCTTTCTGATCATAGTAGTTGTCGCCGTAAACGATCAGAAACCCGTCTTCTCCTCGCAGCTCGTTCTCGCACGTCCCCACCGCGTCGGCGGTTCCTCCGAGTCTCTTCTGTTTCACGTATCTGATATCGCAACCAAGCCGCTGACCATTTCCGAAGAAATTCTTGATCTTCTCCGCCTCAAACTGGACCACAACCACCATCTCGCGGACTCCAACCTGGACAAGTCCCCTGACGGTTCTCTGGAGAAGTGGTTCTCCGCCGATCGGGAGCAGATGCTTGGGATTCCTCTCGGCTAGCGGCCAGAGACGTTCTCCTCTTCCCGCCGCGAGGATAGCTGCCTTCAATCCTGTCACCGTCCCTTCAGGACTTGCCTCAAGAGTCGAAGCGTTTCTCTCATAACCCTCGTTGCCTCAGTCTTATCTTTCGATTCTCCGGTCACGCGTATCACGGGCTCTGTGCCGCTGTCCCGGACTAGAACCCAGGCGGTCTCAGTGCTCACCCTCAGCCCAAACTTTGTCTCCATGGACGAGCCCTTGCCGAGGATATTTTTCAAGCCGGAAGCTAGTGTCGAAAATTTGCCCTGTGTGAGCTTTCCAGTGTACTTCATCCCTTCCCTGATCACATGGTATTCCGGAACATCGCTGACCATTTCCGACACACGGAGACCAAGGTCTTCAGTAGCTTTGAGAAATAGCAGTCCAGACAAGAGTCCGTCCGGACAGTTGTTGTAATCTCGGTGAATCCATGCCCCAGATGGTTCTCCGGCGAAGTTCGCGCCCAACCGCTTCGCTTCCCGTAGAAGCTTAGCATCGCCCACCGGGCCTCGAACAAGCTTCGCGCCTGTTTTCTTGGCTATCTCATCCACAACCATTGACGCATCGAGTGGGATCACGAATGGACCCTTGGATTTGTTCGCAAGAAAAGCGATGTAGGATGCGAGTATTCTATCTTGCAAGGGGCAATTTCCTTTCTCATCCACGATGTACATTCTGTCTGCGTCGCCATCGAATGCGATCCCCGCGTCAAAGTGAGTCTCGACAACCATGCTACCAAGAGTCTGCACGCTTTTCCTCGTGGGCTCAGAGCCGCGACCGGGGAACCCTCCATCAGGGTACGAGTTGATGGTCGTAACCTTGTCCAATCTCTCCCGGTAGATTGCGGGAGCGAGTTGTGAGGCAGCACCGTTACCGCAGTCGAGCACAACTTTCCATTTCTTCTTAAAGACGACCCTGGAGAGCAGTTCCTTGTACTCTCTTGGCTCGGCAAGCTCAAGACTGGAAGCTCTTCCGTTGTAGGGAAGTGGCTTCGGGTTCTTCAAGCTCAGTCTCGTCTCGTCGTCGAGAGCCTCCCCGGACTTGTTGAACACCTTGAACCCATTATACTCCGGCGGATTATGACTGGCAGTGATCATGATTCCAGCTGATCGTCCCAGAGACTTTGTCTGGTAAGCGACTGCTGGTGTCGGAATCAAACCATAATCTAGAACTTTCGCTCTGTTTTCCAAAGCAGCCGCAAGAAAAGACGCTTTCAGAACGGGCGCTGAATATCGCGGATCGTTTCCAAGCGCCAGCTCTTCACCCATAATCCTTGGAATGAGCTTGCCTAGTTCACAGGCGACAGATGAATTTACGGTTTCAGGATATTTGCCCCGGATTCCAGAACTGCCGAATTGCAGGTTCAAAAGCGGGCAGCGCTACGCTGCTGGCTCGGGAATAGGCACGGCTATTTCAGGAGTAGTTTCGATGATTTCCTTGGGGGCTTTTCCCTTGGGCATTGCATCTTCCAGGCTCAATGGCATAGAGAGCAGTTTTGATTTGCGCACGCCGATATGGCGGAGGGGGCAGACTTTCTTTGCTTCGTTGTAGACGTCTGAACCCATCTTTCCAAGCACCATTTCATGGCAGAGTTGCGAGTAGGTGAGCTTCGACGCTTTCTCGGCAACAATCTTGCCCATGACCTGTCGTATGCCGTGCTCCTGGGACCCGTTTATCCTGCCGTGGCTGAATCCTACAATGTAGACTCGCGTGAGATAGCTGTCAATTGTTCGACCAGTGAAAATACCATCGATACGAGTACTTCCTCGCCTGACAAGGCTTCTCAGATAGTCCGTTGAGTACTCGTGGCTCTTGAGGATTGTATCAGCTCGATCACCTGTGATGGAGGTTACGAGGAAGTATAGTTTGATGGACTGGTGGGAGAAATCATTGGTAATATCATACAATGTCGTTTCGACGACTCGGCCGATAAGTTTCTTCGGATCCTCGCAAGGTATTCCAGCAACGTTCTGTTCTCCAAAGTAGGCGGGGGTGTATACGGAGTACCATTCCTTCGTTCTCCATTTGTCCCGCACTTTTTTGGTGGTCTTTGACACTGTCTCTATTCCATTTTCTTAGCTTGATACTTTTTCTATCGTCTCCTTTGCTGCTTGAAGACAGCGAAGCAGGTCGTCCAAGGTGGCTATGAAGGTTTCAATCTTTCCACCAAATTCGAGACTAAAAGATGCTGTCCGGTCCAACGCTTTACCCTTCACCGTGAGACCCTTCATATTCAAGTTATCAGGTTGGACCGATGCTACAAGCGACTTGGATGTAGCCTTGTTTGGCGTCGAGATCTTGATCTGCGCTCTTATCACTTGATCGTCGACTCGACAGTCTTTTCGAATTGTGTGAGGAACGATTCGAGGCTTTGACGCTCCACGGTCGCACCTGCTGCAATCGCATGGCCACCTCCATACCCACCGTACTTTGGCGACAAGTCTTGAAGTATCTTCCCAAGGTTCAGTCCTTTCTCGATTAGCTGATCGGATCCACGTGCAGAGACTTTCGATTCCCCCTCCTTTGTCGCCGTCACCACCAAGGTTACCTTAGATCCGCCAAAGAGGTTCGAGGAAGAGAGTATGGAAGAGACGGCTCCAGTCATGTTTTCATCGATCACCCCCTCACCCCTAACTATTACCAGGTGTCCCTTCTGAACCAACGACTTGGGATCCTGAGTAATCCAGTTCATGTATTTCGATAGGAATTTTCGGTATTCTGAGTAGACTTGTTGAGCCTCCTCGAATGCTGCCCCACGGTCCCCAAGGCCTAAAGCGATCCCAAGCCCTGGTTTGCCCATGCGGCCGCAAGCGTTCAAGAGAGATCCGTATTCCCTGGCGTCACGTAGAGGAGTTGAGGGCTCTTCTTTGGTCAGCGTGTAAACAGACCCTATCAGTTCAAGGGCCACTTCTCCACTGAGCTTCAGTGAGATCATGTGCTGGATGATCTTGTCGACAAGTCGTTTCTTCTCTTCAAGCGAGAGATCAGAGATAGTCCTCCAACGGTCATCAACTTTCGTGGGAATGTTCACAGAGTCAAGCAACGCTAGACAGCGATCTTCCTCGCCGCTCAAGCCCGGCAGGAATGGAGTTGTGGTTGATGCGATCGCCCTGTGGATTGGCCTAGTTTGTCGTCCGAACAGCACCAGGTCCTGTGTGACCTCGACCAGTTTGGCTTTGACCGCGTCCTCAAGAATCTCCGTGTTTAGGCCGATTAGAGATCTCTTGGGACCCTTGTCCTGCTGGTCACCGAGACATCCAACTATGGCGAGTTGGGAGAGGTCCACGTTCTTCGGGTCGATCGCCTTTGCGAGTAGATAGGCTGTTCCGGCGCCGCTGATCTCTTCTGAGCCGTTGAAACCCATCAGATGAGTGTTGAAGTGGTGGAGATTTGGCGGAGCCTCGCCCAATACCTGGTGATGATCGGCAATTACGATCTCGCGATTCTTGAGCCCCTTGGCTACGATGTCGAGATAACCGCTGCCTATGTCTGAGAACATGATGAAGTCAGCGTCAATGGCTCCGATCTCCGCGACCGTTTTCTCGCTGAGATTTTCCACAATGCGCAAATGAACAATAGTATTGAGACGTCTTACAGCTTCAAACGCTATTGCACCGGCGGTTAGACCGTCAGCGTCAAAATGCGTTACTGTCAGAATCATTGATTCTTTAGAAGCTGCTTCTCTGATTATTGACGCGGTTTCGTCGGCGGTTCGCTGAAGTTCCAGTCTCCGCTCGTTGAGGCTAGTCGAGTGAGGCTGCAACTGGCTTGTATACCCAATCCTTAGGAATTCTCCCAATCTTACGATAATAAAATACAAGCCGATGAATCTTCGACTCGATCAACGCCAAATCCCTCTTGTTCGGATAGTCCTTCCGATTCTTCTCAAGATGCCTCGTCGCACTCGTCGCCTTCCTCAACAGATTCTCAAGATCCTCAGGAAGCTTCGTGCGACCCTCTTCTGGAATAATCTTCTCAAGACGTCGACCGGCAACCTGCGAAACCAGTGGGATCCCGTATTTGTCTCGGAGGATTTGGCCGATGAGGCTAGGCGTGTTTCCCTCTTTGGACAGTTTCAGAACAAGAGCGTCTACCTCTTCAGGCTCGTACTTGAACCAGGCAGGAGGACGTCTGCTGACAGGTCTTGTCGATCCTGAACTTCCTCTCTTACCCGAATATAGCCGTGCCAAGTCGCTAGGTCCCTTGTTTACACCGCGGTCCCCGGTTGGCCGTTATTTAAGTCGAACTGGGAAGAACCTTCCTTGGCAGCAACTGTATCCGGACAGCAGGTAGGCGCGATACACCATTCAGAAGAATAGCCCGCCTCTGAGTCGGAGAAGAGACCGGACCCGAGCTAGCCAGTAAGATTCTTGTTGATTTCCAAAAGTTAACTTGGTCTCAATTCTCGCAGGTGCAATGGCACTAATCAGCGTCTTCATGCCATGGTGGGGAGCTGACGGAACTGCCTTCGGTTTCTCAGGTTCCATCCTTCGGTGGAGTCTATGGAGTCGCCCCTACGTTGGTGATACAAGTTCCGCGCCGGCTTTGGCTGAAGCTGCCCAAATGATGGGATTGTTAAGCCTCCTGGTCCTGGCGATAGTGTTCATTACTGCGGCGTTTGTGTTTCTCCGAAGCTTCGACCCTAACAAGCAGTGCTTGATAATGGGATTCGTCTCGACAATAATTGCGATTGGGCTTTATGCTGGCGCAGTGAGCTACACGCTCTCTGTCATGTGCCAAGGTCTCCTACCTGCCCCTCCGGACCTGTCGGATCAGCATTCGCCAGAGGAGCTTCCGTGACGTGGGGTTTCCAATCAGGGTTCTACTTGTTTCTCGTCGGAGGAATTCTGATTCTATTTGCAACCATCTTCCACCAAACATTTCTACAACGGAAGGAAACCCCTGCTCAGCAGTTGGTTTCCCAAGGAGCCAAGTTCTGTTCTAATTGTGGACACACATTGCTGGCAGACGCAAAGTTCTGCTCACACAGTGCCCACGCGGTTCCGACTTGAGATCAGCAATCCTCGCTGACGCATCGGGCAGATTACTTGCAAACCGAGCTTGGTTAGAGCAGCTCTCAACTTACGGTCAACGGTTGCAACGGCTAATGACTCATTCCTGGCTAGTGAGAAAGATAGTATCGCCGCGTCTGTGTCTGAGGTTTCAATTCCGGATTTGAAGATCGAATATTTTCTCGTTTTCAAGAGTTCTAGAGCTGTATTCGCGAGACCGCCAATTTTCGATGATCGAGTTCCTCCAAGCCGTTGGAGTTCGCGTTCTACCATGTCGAGGGTCGCGACTCTAACTGGACCTTTGATGAGGTCTCGTAGTTCTTCGTCGATGTCTCTTCTCTGTTCAAGCATCGCAATGAGAAAGCTTGTATCGAGAAGAACAGTGAGAGGCTGTCTGGTTCTCACCGAATTGTTCCGAACCCGATTAAGCGCCAACTCTCCCCAATCCTTCGACTTAGGGCGACTTTCGAGCCCGGGTCGGCGCAGATGGGTTTCTTTAGCTGTACATCTGCTATGTCTTCTCTTGCGGATACTACCAATCCGGAAGTGACAGCAGTGCTCGCGTTGAGCACCAGAGGTTCGTTCATCTTGATCCTTTGCACCGGGACCAACTGTTCGGTCCCGACTGCTCTTTCGAATAGGTCAACATCGAGGCTTACCTTTTCCAGAATATCGGGCAGTGTACCTGACCTTCCCAGGACATTTCCCACTAACCCGTCAGACTTTGTGATGGACGGATCCAGATCGGTTCCAACAGCAACCAGCCCACCAGGCATTGCCTGCTTCACCTCTCCGTCACCGGCTTGCAGGGTCTCCACGTTCGCGACAAGTCTTTCATACGTGACACGGTTCGACTCGCCCACCTTGATACCAGGTTTGATCTCGATCTCCTCTCCTCTCTTGAAAACTCCCTGGACAACAGACCCTCCAACAACCCCACCCAGAATATCCTCCACTTCTGTACCCGGCTTATTGACATCAAACGATCGTAGGATCGACATTCGCGGCGCGACAGAGGAGTCGCGTTTGGGAGTGGGAATCTTTTCTTGTATCGCAGCAATCAAGACATCCATGTTCAATTTATGCTGGGCTGAAACCGGTATTACCGGAGCGTCCCCAGCAACGGTATCTTTCGTAAACTCGCGAATCTCCTGATAGTTCACCTTAGCCCTAGCGCGGTCTACAACATCGATCTTGTTCTGCACCACCACCATCTTACGCAAAC
>Ga0209056_10004427_pt1 | contig 14826 bp, 8 predicted proteins | sample GraSoiAngelo_114_FD_185876 | JGI IMG/M metagenome (GOLD analysis project Ga0209056, IMG submission 185876) | Grasslands soil microbial communities from the Angelo Coastal Reserve, California, USA - 14_0903_13_40cm (SPAdes) (version 2) | ecosystem: Environmental > Terrestrial > Soil > Grasslands ... | reverse complement strand
CCGGCAAGGTTGTCGGCAAAAATGATTTCGTCGCCCAGGCCACTCAGGTTTTCGAGAACTTGAAGCTGGCGCTCGCCGCCGCCGGCGCGACGTTCGATAACCTCGTCAAGGTGACGACGTTTGTCACGGATATGTCTCACCTGCAGACGCTCCGGACACTTCGCGCGAAGTATTACGGTGAGAATGCTCCGGCAAGCACGCTCGTGCAGGTTGGAAAACTTGCCAATGAAGAACTGATGATCGAAATTGAAGCCATTGCGGTTGTATAAGTACTCGCAGAGGATCAGTTAGGATTTCGTTGCGCGGATAAAAGCGCTCATAAATCTGCCGTCCACTTCTGGGGCAATCCGGTCGACATCAATACCGCGACCGCTGAGGAATGTACGGGCGTCCTCGATTCGGTAAATGCGCGTCGGTTCCAGGCTGATGTTTGTAAACCCGGCTTCGCGCAGCTTCGTTCCGTATTCGGTTTCCTCCAAAGCACCTGCGACACAGCCCACCCAGAGGAGCACGTGCTCGCGAATCTCGTCAGGAATTGGGCCGCGAGTCACGACATCAGATATCGCGAGGCGTCCACCAGGCCGCAAAACCCGGAACGCTTCCCCGAGGACACGATCCTTATCGGCCGACAGATTGATAACGCAATTGGAAATGATGACGTCGATGGAATTATCAGGAAGAGGAATATTCTCGATTTCACCTTTGAGAAATTCCACATTCTCGATGCCCGCTTTTTCCTGATTTTCCCGCGCGAGCGCACGCATTTCGTCCGTCATATCGAGGCCGTACGCTTTTCCCTGCGGTCCAACACGCCGTGCCGAGAGAAGAACATCGATGCCGCCCCCCGAACCGAGGTCCAGCACGACCTCACCGGGACTCAATTCCGCAAGCGCCGTGGGATTACCGCATCCCAGAGACGCCTTCAAAGCCTCTTCGGGTATTTGAGCCGCTTGTTTTTCATCGTAAAGAGCGGACGTGATTGGATCGGCCGTTCCGCAACTTGAACTCGCTCCGCAGCAGGAATTACCGCCGTCCAGCACACGCAGCGCGGCTTCTGCGTATTTTTCTTTTACGGTCTCCTTAATGTTACTGTCCATTGTTCACCATACTCCTATTTGCAGCAGATGACTTTTTTCGGTTCGACTGCTCTGTTCCGGGTGCAGCATTCGGCATATAAGAAGCCGAGGAGTTCCTGGAGCGCTTCTGAGTTTGCGGAATACCAAAGGAATGTTCCGTCCCGGCGGACTCGCACAAGATCTTCGTTTCGGAGCTTGTCCAAATGATGCGACAGCGTCGAACTCGGAATATCCAGTTCGCCGGCGATATCGCCCACCACTATGCCATCCGGATGGGCCGTCAGCAGAAGCTGCATAATGCGGAGCCTGGATTCCGTTCCCATGGCGGCAAGCATGTCCGCGTATCGCGCGACTTTCTCAGTATTTGCTTGATGCTTTCCCGTCGGCATTGCACCCTCCGATCGTTCGATATTTCCACAATAATCGAATTATGATGGGGCGTCCAGTAGAATTTGAGAGAACACACAGGAGATCAACGATGAATGTCGAAACGGAAAGACTGGAGACGCAACTGAAGCGGATACTCGAAGGTGGGGCGTGGCACGGACCCAGTATTTCGGAGGTGCTTCAGGATGTCACGGCCGAGTCGGCCTATGCCCATCCGGTGTCCGGCGCACACAGCATTTGGGAAATTGTGCTTCACCTCGCGAGCACATACAGACTGGTTCTGAGGCGCATTCAGGGCAACGATTTGCCGCTAAGACCCGAGGACGATTGGCCTTCGCTTCCACCACCGACGCCGTCGGACTGGCAAAACGCGATTCGTTCACTTCGCCGGCTGAACGAAGAGCTCAGACAAGCCGTACGCGCGTTCGGTCCGGAGCGGCTTGATAAGCCGTTGGTAGCAACGCCACCCTACACGGCATACACGCAGTTCATCGGGATCACTCAGCATGATGCCTATCACGCTGGTCAAATCGCGGTGCTCAAGAAGGCGCTGCAGTCTACTTCGAATCCGGCGGCACCTGCCTGAGAGTGCCTTTTTGTCTGGCCACCTCCAGCAACGTCGGATAAAACTGCACGAACGTGTTGTCGACGGCGCCGTTTTTAGAGTGGCAGGATTGACATTCCGTGGTTGCGGGAGGCGCCGGTTTCGCTGTCTGTTCGGAGCCGCGGAAGGGGAAGAAGCCCCATTTTTCTGGAAACCGCCCTTCATCTTTGACTTCGGCCTCGATAGTGACCAGGTCTCCTTGAAAATGTCCATCTTTGTTGATCGAGCCGTGGGACTGCGAAGATCGGATTTCCAGTACGAACATTGTCTTGTTTGGCCACTTGCCGGTCTTCATGAAAGCGCGGTATGCCTCGGGCGTGACAAATACGTTGTCGAACCGCGGCTCGGCTGGGCTGTTGGCCTGTTCCCGCGGTCCGTATGTCATGCCCAAGCCGGAGCTGACCCAGATCCACTCGCGGTAGTTCGCCGGTCTCATCAATTGGTTGTCGGCCGTGAAGACCGGCCCGTTCGATTTTGACCCCGTCTGTGCGTACAACGTCAAACCAAACACGACGCAAACAGATCCCAGCAGGATCAGCGGCACGATTGTTTTTGTTTGGGATTTCAATTCGTCCTCCTCGCGCCATCATTATAAAGAGAGCCACAAAAAGGCACAAAATGTAGAGATTTCGGGGATCTTGTGCCTTTTTGTGGCTACTCTTCAGTTCGAAGTCCGAGTAACGCGTTCCGGATGCAGGATCAACTTCTGCACGCGCCAGTTCACGATTTCAGCGACGTAGAGTTCGTTTTCCGACGGGCACGCCATTTCGTGAATCCATCCAAATTGCTTCGGTTGTTTGCCGGCGCGGCCAAGGACGCCAAGGATCTTCCCGTCCAGCGTCAGTTTATAGATGCGGCCGGGGAAGGCATCCGCGGCATAGAGCACTTGATTGGCGCCGGGCGTAATACAGACAGCCCAGGGTGCGCCTGCGTGTTGGCTCCCGACCGTCTGCGCGTTGGGCATAGGTCCCATCCAGGGGCGCGCATCGGGCGGCACGGGTACTTCGAGTTTCATTTCCCGCAGGAGTTTCCCATCGGGATCAAAAACTTGAATCCGGAAGTTACCGCGATCCGCCACGTAAATGTTTCCCTTGGCATCGGCGGCGATGCTGTGTGGTGTGTCGAACTGGCTGGGGCCCTTGCCGGGTTCGCCAAAGGATTTCACCCAGTCGCCGTTCTTATCGAATTTTGCGACGCGTGAATTGATGTATCCATCGCTGATGAAAATGTTGCCCTGGGTGTCCCACGTCACATCGGTCGGCTGGCGGAACTGTCCGTCGACTGGGGGGCGAGGCGGGTTGACGCGCTTCCATGGTTCGGCGCCATCGTCGGAAGCTTCCTTCTTGCGGCCAAACACCATCGTCACGCGGCCTTCTGGATTGAACTTGATAACCATATCCGAGCCTTTGTCGACGGCCCAGAGGTTGTCCTCCCTATCGACGCGCACCGTGTGTGCGAACGACCAGGCGTACAGATTCTTGCCGATCTCGCGGATATATTTACCGTCGGGACCAAACTCCAGGATCTGCGCAGCCGTGGCGCCGTAGGCAGGCCCCGTGGTAGTCCCGCGATTGAATACAAAGATGTGGCCTTTCGAGTTCACCGCAACGCCGGAAGCTTCCCCGAAGTGCAGATCCGCAGGAAGCTTGAAGAAGTTCGCAACCGAATCGAACGGGATCTCCGGCACCGCTTGTTGAGCAAACAGTGCGGGAGTGACTGCCAGGAACAGAGCAAGAACGAGCAAACGTTTCATGTGACCTCCCCAATAATCATTCATTCTTAGAATTGCAGCTTGAATCCCAACTGGATCGAGCGGGCCGCGCCGCTTCCGACCGAGGGGTTGGAAATTTGCACATCGGGCGTGGCTCTGGAACTACCCAACAAGGGATTGCTCCGGCTCGCGGCATTGCCGTTGACCGTTGGTGTGTATTGCGTCTTGTTAAGAACATTGAAGACCTCGAAGCGGAACTGGCCGCTCAGCCGTTCTGAGATTTTCGTATCCTTTGTCAGCGAAACGTCCAGCAGTTTTAGCCCCTGGCCCCGGAATAGACCGCGTGCCGCAGTTCCGTACGTCCCAATGGCCGGGGGAAGCAGCATCGCCCCATTCTTCGCCCAGCAACCATATTTGGACAGAGAACTGGAGTACGTGTAGCCTGGATATAACGGAGGATAACCCGCATCCAAGGCCGCCGCCTTGGCGACACAGTCTGCATTGCTCGTACCGGAAAAGAATGGAACTGCATTATATCCCAGTCCGCTAAACGCAGAGGGGTTGCCGTAGAAGCTCCACCTCTCGACAGTACTGCCATTTGGAGGGTTAATCCTTCCGCCAGTACCGCTGATGTCGTCGGTCGGGTCGGTGACGCTCCACGGCAACGCACTTTGCACATTGGCTACCGAGCTGATCTTCCAACCCTGTAGCAACTGAGCAAAGCTCTGTTTTTGCGGAAGCGCGTAGCTGAGTGATAACGTCATGCGATGCCGAACGTCGTCGTTACTGTTGCCGTAATCGGATCTGACGTTGAATAAGTTCGACACCAGCGTCGAGTTGTTCCAGTCCCCACCCGCGTGATCCAGCGCGTGCGCCCACGTATAGCCCAAAAGGTAGCTGAGGCCATGCCATGGCCGCTGGGTCACGGTGATTTGCAGTCCGTCGTAGTTGCTGTAAGTCTGGTTGGAGATGTAGTTGATGTTCGACAAATAGGGGAACTTACCGAAGTATGGCCTTCTTAGATTTTCACAGTTCGCGCTGCCGGAAGCCGCGGGAGTGATGATCTGAGCCGGCGTATAGGGTGTATCACAGAGAGGTCCCGTCAGCCACCCGGAACCGGGGAGCGGCGCGTTGATGTCGTTTAAACCGATCAGACGTGTGCCGTGACTGCCGACATAGGCAACCTGCAGCGAGAGATCATTTGTAAGAGCATGCTGGATGCTCAAATTCCATGCACCGGCATACGGCCTGCGCAAGTTGGGATCGACCGCTGTGATCGGGCAAGGTCTGTTATTCGGTGCGGGGCCGAGCGGCGAATCGCAGCGGATGGCACCGCTGCTCGGGAACACGGGACCGGCAACACTCCAATTCACGCCCGATGTGAACTGAACGGTAGCAGTCGTGATATCGCCGCCACCTGGAACGCCGTTCAGCAGCGCGCCCGTGGGAATTGAATTTAGACCACCGGCCGACACACCTTGTTGAGACACGAACACGTTATAGCCGGTGATCACGTAAATAAGACTGCCGCCCCCACGCAAGACCCACTTTGAGTTACCTCCAATATCCCAAGCGAAACCCAAGCGTGGAGAAAAGTCGTTAGTCCGAGGAAAAAGCGAGTCGACATTGCGGCCCAGCTGTACGAATCCCGTCGGCGACTTCGGATCGAAGTTTGCCAGAAGATTGTCCGCTTCCCTCAAAGGCAATACCGTCTCGTACCGCAGGCCGAGGTTCAACGTCAGCGTGTTGGTAATGCGCCAATCGTCCTGGGCGAATCCTGCGTATGCCCAGTTGCTGATATGCCGTCCCGGTTGGCCGAGCAACACCTGCGGAGGGCTCGCCGTGTTGAAAGTTCCGGTCAGGAAATTCGAAAGGCTAGTGAAGTTAAAGATGCCGCGGGTTCCCGTATAGGTTCCGCCGTTATAGGCAAGGTGGCGGCTTTCTCCGCCGAATTTGAAGGAATGCCGGCCTCGAATGTAAGACACATTGTCGATGACCTGATGCGTCCAGTCCGGGCCTTGGATCTTTGGAAACGCGTTGCAACAGCCGGTCGTGCTGAAGGGATTGATCGTAATGACCGGAAAGCCGCAATTGGCAGGCGCACCCGCGCCGACGAGCGGAAGCGAATTCGAATTCATGTTGGCCAGGTAGGAGTAATCCGGCTGTCCGATTTTGTTGCAGTCGCCGGGATAGCTGAGCTGGTTTTCCCGATTGAAGCCGCCGCGAAGTTCGTTGACGATTTTCGAACTTGGCAGCGTCGTCCAGTGCAGTCCCATAACCATCGATTTCGCATGGGTAAACGTCGACCAGTACTGTTGCGCGGCCGCATTATTCTGTGGTCCCAGGCCGTCGTAATTGCCGACGAAGTATTCGCCCGCAATCGAGTTCTTTTCATTCACCTGGTAATCAATTTTGACCAATCCATTATGAAGCGTGGCGTCGCCGATCGGCGAAGCGGAGTAAGTGACTGTATTCCTGTCCTGAAACACTCCGCGATTTGCTGGGTCCTTGGCGCAATTTCCCGGCCCGTTATAGACGAGACCTGCCATCTTCAAGCTCAGGTCTTTGGGCGCCGTCGAACCGGGCAGGGAATTGCAGGCGTCCAGCACGCTCTGTCCCGGATTGCCCAGGGAGGCTCGCGTAGGCAAAGTCAGCGTTGACGATGGGGCGCCAATCGTATTGAGCTGGCCTTCGTATCCGAGCAGGTAGAAGACTTTGTCCCGCTTAATAGGGCCGCCCATGGTGGCGCCGAAACTTTCCATTTGGGTCGTCTGTTTGGGGAATCCGGCCTGAATGAAAGGATTCCTCGCGTCCAGTGCGTCACTGCGTCCGAATGCATAGGCGGTGCCATGCACTGTATTGTTGCCGGACCTCAAGCCGACGTTAACAATGGCTCCCGGTTTCCAGCCGTATTCCGCTTTGGGAATCTGGACGGTGTTGAATTCCTGAATAGCGTCGATCGGCACGATAGACGTGGCATCGCCGAAAACCGGTGTGGCGTTCACGACGCTTTGTGACGAGAAACCTTCGATCGTATCCATGCCGTTCAGGATGTAGACATTGTGCTCGCGCCGCATCCCATTCGAACTGAGGCTCCATTTTCCGCTTCCCGGAGCAAGGTAAGTGCCGGGCCTCAGTTCCAGCAATTTTTGAAAGTTGCGTCCTTGAACCGGCAGGTCGAGGATCAGCGCATTGCTGATGGTTCCGCCGAGAACGCCGCTTGTCGTTTCCACCAGCGGCAGACCTTCCGTGACAGTGACCTTTTCCGACTGCTCGCCGGGTTCCATCGACAAGTCCACGCGATACTCTTTTCCGACCTCGACAACGATGTTCTGGCGTTCTGTCGCCTTGAAGCCCGGAAATTCGGCTTTCACAACATACATGCCCGGAATGAGCTCAGGTGCGTTGTATGCGCCGACTTCGTCTGTTGTGAGCGTTCGTGTTGTGCCGCGCTGGGTATCGGTAACAGATACAATCGCGCCTCCAATGACGGCTCCGGTTGAATCGGTAATAGAACCGATAATCCGGCCTGTGCTGCCGGCCTGAGCAAACGCGGGAATCGAGGCACGAAGAAGAAACGCGAGACTCAGAGTACTAATGCAAACCACTTTAAAGAACTTCAAAGAATCCATCCAACCCCCCTGCATTCATCGAATCGGCGCGAAACTATCACCTCCAGGAATGTAAAGTCAATCGGGCTGGAATTGTAGCGACGGTCCCGAAATTAAATTCGGCCCGACCGAACTTGACCTGCGAATTTATTCCCCGATATAGTTTGGCCACCTACCGCTAAAAGTGTTTTCGCTTTTTCTATTCAGGAGGGAAGCCATGCGTGCATTGACTCGGCTTTTGATGGGGGCAATTCTTCTTCTTTTCATGGCGGCAATTGCGGCGGCCCAAACGGGAGCGGCTGTGACCGGTGTCGTCGCCGATACGTCGGGTGCGGTGTTGCCTGGCGTAACGGTCGAAGCGAAAAGTCCAGCATTGATTGAGCAACTCCGTTCGGCTGTGACCGACGAGGCCGGCCGGTATCGCATCGTCGATTTGCGGCCCGGCACATACACCGTCACGTTCACATTGCCCGGGTTCACAACCGTCACGCGCGATGGCATCGAGCTTTCGGGGACCTTCATCGCTACGGTCAATGCGGAGCTGCGCGTCGGCAGTCTGCAAGAGACGGTCACGGTTACCGGCGAAACTCCAGTCGTCGACATCCAAAGCACGAAGACTCAGGAGACTTTGCAGAACGATGTGATCGCTTCTATTCCGACGGGACGGCAGTATTACAGCCTGACAACGCTCGTGCCCGCGCTCAACGTGCAAGGCAACGATGTGGGCGGCATTCAGGGCCCCATCTTCAGTGTCTTTCAAGCCCATGCCGGACGCCGCAACGAAGGCCAGGTCCATGTGGAGGGGTTGAGCATGGGCTATCAGGGGATGGGCGTCTCGTTCTATGTTCCCGACGTCGGGACCGCCCAAGAGGTCAACTTTACGATCTTGGGCGGCATGGGAGAAGCGACAACCGGCGGCCCCGTCATGAATGTCATGCCTAAGGTAGGCGGCAATGAATTCCACGGCACTTTCTTTGCGAACGGATCCGGTGCCGCCCTGCAGGGCGGCAATTACACGAAAGCTCTGCAGGCTGCCGGCCTGCGCGCTCCCAACAAGCTGCAAAAACTCTGGGATGTCAATGGCGCCTTTGGCGGTCCGATCAAGAAAGACCGGCTATGGTTTTACTGGACTGCCCGCCACCAGGGAAACCGGAAATATGTCTCTTTGTGGCGCAACAAGAATGCAGGCGATGTGACGAAGTGGACTTATGATCCCGACTACAGCCATCAGGCCCTCGACGATGGCACCTGGAAGAACACCAGTCTGAGGCTGACATGGCAAGCGTCGCAGCGAAACAAGGTGAACCTTTGGTGGGACGAGCAGTCCGCATGCCAGCATTGCAATGAAGGAGGCGATACGAGCAATGTGGCTCAGCCGCTAACCCCTGAGGCTTCCGGCCGTGTTGAGGGCCATCCGCAACAGATGGGGCAGATCACCTGGTACTTCACTCCTACAAGTCATCTCGCGTTGGACTCCGGTTATGGCTGGGGGCCGCGAATCCAGTTCGGCGGCCACGACCGTCCCGACAACAATCACGCTCTGATTCGCGTGCAGGAGCAAGGCGGGATTATTCCGAACCTCGTCTACCGGGCGCCATTAGGATTCGGCGCTGGAGGAAACTATTGGTCACGCCCCTCGGGCACGACCCATACCTGGCGGTCTGCGCTGTCCTACATCACAGGCGCTCATAACATGAAGGTCGGCGGCTCCTACGTCCTTCACAAATCATTGTCGGTTAATTTTTACAACGACGACCGCCTGGCATATCGCTTCATGAACGGAAGCCCCAACCAACTCACCATGTTTGGGCTTCATGGAACGCGGGTCAAAACCGATATGGGCATCGGCTCCTTGTTTGCTCAGGACCAGTGGACACTGCGCCGCCTGACCCTGCAAGGAGGTATACGCTTCGAACATATCGGCTCCCATTCCCCGGATCAGCAGATCGGACCTGATAGGTTCATTCCTGTCCCGATCACATTCCGAGCTCAAGATGCGCTTGTGCATGTGAAGGACATCAGCCCACGATTCGGGGCCGCGTACGATTTATTTGGAAACGGTAAGACAGCTCTGAGGGCAAGCCTCGGCCGCTATCCGACCCCGGCAAACGGACTAGGTCCCTACGGACAGTTCCAGAACCCGATTCAACTCTTCGCCGGCCAGACCGACCGCGCCTGGAATAATTTTGAACGGGACTACATTCCTCATTGCGATTTGATGAATCCCGCGGCGAATGGCACGCTTGTTGATGGCGTGTACGAGTGCGGGCCATGGTCGAACCAGAACTTCGGGAAGCTGGCCACTAACCTTACATACGATCCCAAGATCCTGAACGGGTGGAACACGCGCGAGTTCACGTGGGACCTCGGCTTGAGCGTCCAGCAACAGCTCGCGCCTCGCGTATCGGTGACTCTGGGATATGTCCGGCGTGTGTGGGGCAACTTCTTCGTGACCGACAACCGGGCCGTGGGACCTGAGGACTTCGACACATTCAAGCTCACGGCCCCTTCGGACGCACGGTTGCCGGGTGGCGGCGGCTATACCGTAACGGCGTACGATGTTAAGCCTGCCAAGTTCGGACTGATCCATAACTTCGTGACCTCCGCCAGTAACTACGGAAAGCAAACGGAGCACTATAACGCAGTGGATGTCAACGTCGAAGGGCGCCTTCGCCAAATCACGATGATCGGAGGCTTGACCACGGGACGAAAAGCGACCAATGAGTGCGAAATCGTGGCCAAAGTCCCGGAAGCTTTTTTGATTACTCCGTTCGCCCCCGGATTCGACAGTACAGGCACCCTTCCTTTTCGGCGGCCGCGCGAGTTTTGCGATCTCCAGTCACCGTTCCTCACTCAGATCAAAGGCCTGACGACCTACACGATTCCTCGCATCGATGTGCAGGTTGCCGGCACATTCCAAAGCAAACCCGCTGTGGGAGCAAACTTCCCCAGCATCGCTAACGAAAGCCTGGCAGCCAATTGGGTCGTCTCCAATGCTCAGGTGATGCCGACGCTCGGCCGGGCTCTCGCAGGCGAATCTCCCGTCACCATTGTGAACATTGTTAAGCCCGGTACGTTGTATCCGGATAGGCTCAATCAGTTCGACGTCCGCCTCGCAAAGATGATCCGATTGGAGCAGAAGCGGCTAAACATCGCGCTCGACGTGTACAACGTCCTCAACTCGAGCGTCCCGGACAGCTATCAGCAGACCTACGGCACGTCCTGGCTGACGCCGTTTTCGGTGATCCCGGCGCGGTTTGCGAAGCTGGGTGTACAATTTGATTTCTAAACGTATGGAAAAGGACATAGCCGCGAAAAGGCACAAGATTCGCAAAATGATTTTGTGTGTTTTGTGCCTTTTTGTGGCTAATCTTTTATCCGCGTCTGCACAGACTAACAACGCTCGAGATGCGCTCTTTGCTGCGATCCAGCGCGGCTCTATCGCGGATGTGGAGCGTTTGCTGAAAACCGGCGTGAGTGCCGGCCTCACGGATGCCGAAGGAACACCGGCTCTGATGGCAGCCGCGCTGTTCGCAGATGCTCGGATGATGGAGCTTTTGCTTCAGCACGGCGCTGATGCGAATCAGCCAGGCCCATCCGGCACGACGGCGCTCATGTGGGCAGTGCCGGATTTAGCAAAGGTCCGGCTTCTTGTCACACATGGCGCGAATGTGAATGCGAGGCCTGAAAACGATCGCACGGCGCTGCTCGTGGCCGCGAGCTATCCGCAAACGGTGGACCTTTTACGGCTGCTCCTGGATCATGGCGCGGATCTGCGCGCACAGGACAAGGGCGGGGCAACTGCATTGGCGTTGTCTTTAAGATCCGCCGACGTTGAAGTGGTCCGATTTTTAGTCGAGCGAGGTCTGGATCCGAACGCGCTGGCTCCGGCAGCGCAAAGTGCAGGGCTGGCACGGCATGATCCCGCCACCGCGAACTATTTGATTTCGCAATTACCGAAGCCGTTTCCCAATGTGTTGAACATTGCAGCCACCTGGCAACCGGTGCCGCTCATTGCTCGCTGGATCGAATTGGGCGCCGACGTCAACGCGACAAATGCCGCGCAATACGCAAGAACACCTGTAATGACAGCCGTTGCATCCGAAACAGAAAGTATCGACACGCTGAAACTCTTGCTCGATCGCGGCGCGGATCCGAATGCAAAGATGACCGAGGGTGAATCGCCGCTCGATTTGGCTATATATAAAGGTGATCGGGCCAAAATCGAACTGCTCGAGCAGCACGGCGCAAAGCGTGGGAACGGCCCGCGTCAGGAAGAGATTCCTTCAGCGGCAAAAGGTGGAATCCAAGATTCACGAACATCGCTGAGCAAGAGTGTGGCGCGTCTCCTTGACGCCGCCCCCGGGTTCCGCGAAAAAACGAATTGTGTTTCCTGCCATCACAATTCCATGCCTGCCCTCGCTGCTGCAACCGTCCGGCGAAAAGGCATCGAGATTGACGATGTGCGCGCGCGCAAGAACCTCGATGATCTGTTTACGTTCTTCAAGAGCGCCGTGCCGCGGATGATGCTTGGCGATCCGGCGGTCGGCGGCGAAGCGATCACCGCGGGATATTCCCAGATGGCGCTTGCCGCGGCGGGGCATCCCCTCGACACGACCACAGCGGTGATGACCCATTGGCTCATGGCCCGGCAGATGCCGGACGGCCGCTGGCTCGGTAACGGCGTCAACCGTCCGCCTTCGGAATACAGCACCATCAGCCATACTGCGCTCGCCGTCGGTGGAATGAAGTCCTATGCGATTCCCGGACGCAAGAATGAGGCCGCTCGAAGAATCGCGCGAGCCCGCCAGTGGCTCCTCACAGCCGAACCGAAGTCCGCTGAAGAACGCGCGATGCTTCTCATGGGCTTGGCGTGGTCGGAGGCGCCGCGCGCACGCGTGGCCTCGGCGATCAAGGACGTTCGCGATCACCAGGAAGCAAGCGGCGGCTGGTCTCAATTCGGCCGTACACCACCCGATGCCTATGCGACCGGCATGTCCTTATATGCATTGCACACCGCCGGTGTGCCAACGACCGATGCGGCGTATCGAAAAGGCGTGGCCTTCCTGCTCTCGACGCAATATCCCGACGGGGCTTGGCTCGTCAAGTCCCATTCCTTTCCAATTCAGCGTTACTTCGAGAGTGGATTTCCCTTCGGCCGCCACCAATGGATTTCCTCTGCGGGAACCAGTTGGGCGGCTTTGGCGATTGCGCAGACACTGCCTGACAGGAAGAACTAGCCATCTCACACGATTTGAGGGGACTGTAGGGGCGGTCTATGACCGCCCGCGATGTCTCGGTTTCGACATTGTGGGCGGTCAATAGACCGCCCCTACAAGTGTGGTTCCCTTGTCAGAAGATAAGTTTCACACCCAACTGAATACGCCGAGAGCTTCCCGATCCCAGGACCGGGTTGCTAGCGAATACGTCCGGAGTTTGCGTCACCGTAGCGAATTGGCACGTACTACTGTTGCAGGGAGCAGACAAGCTCAAGTTTGCAGGGGCGGTGAGGGTCCCCGGCGGTCTGTAGATATTCGGATGGTTGAAGACGTTGAAGAACTCGCCGCGAAACTCTGCAGAGAACGCTTCGGTGAACTTTTGATTCTTGCTCACGGCTATATCCGCGCCCCAGTAACTCGGACCGCTAAAAAGGTTCCTGGGTGCGTTGCCAAACGTGCCCAGGGCCGGAGGAGTCATTACGGAGTTTCCCTGCACCCAGCAGCCGAATGCCGAGAGAGTGGCTTGGGATGCCGCGTGAGCTGTGCAAAGCGAGTTGTTGATGGCCATATCGGCCGCCACGTACGCTACGCCCGTGCGGGGATTGATTCCCGCGAGCGGCGGGCATGGCGTCGTCGCGCAGGCCGCGAAAAACTTTGGGATATCCGTGTTGGCCTTGTCGTCAAAGCGGAAATCGTCGGTATTTCCAAAAAAGTTCCAGCGCGAAGTTCCGCGATTCGTCCCCTGGAAGTCCCTCGTGTCTACAGGGTTCACCGGAAGCCCGCTCTGGAATTTGAAGCTGCCGCTGACTTTCCAAGCGTCCAGCAGTCCCCAGGCGCCCTGCTTTCCGGGTAGTCTGTACGATGGGCCGATGGTGAGCCGGTGTCGCACATCGTTATTGGTTCTTCCGTAGTCTAAGCTGTTGTTATAGGTATCCATTTGAAAGCTGTCGTTGTTGTTGTTCGCAATGCCCAGAGCTTTGGACCAAGTGTAACCGGAGAGTAGAGACAGCCCGTGGAAGTTGCGTGCGGTCACAGACACCTGCAGGCCGTTGTAGTTGGACACGTCACCATTTCGCAGGTTCGTGATGTTTTGTATGTACGGGAACTTCGTGAAATAAGGTTTACCGGAGCTGCCCAGAATATTCGCATCAGGATCGGTACAGGCGCCGGCCGTCCTGACCGCATTGCAATTGGCAATGAATGCAGGCGTCCAACCCGCGTTCGGAAGCGGCTGGTTTAGGTTCGTCTTGCCCAGCAGGTTGACGCCATGATTGCCGACGTAAGCAACGTCTAAAACAAGATTGCTTGCGAGCGCTTGCTGGATCGACAAGGTCCAGGTCTCGACGTACGGCGTCCTCAGGTTCGGGTCCATGGAACCGATGTTGCACGGCGTCCCGGCTCTGCCGGATACGGCAGTACTTGTGGCCACATCCCTGACCCGGATATCGGGGCTGCAACTGCGGGTTGCCGCCGACGGGAAGATCGTCGGAGCTGCACCTGTGACCGGACCATCCCACTGCACGACTCCGAGAATGTTGTTGCTTGTCCGGGACCAATTTACCGAGCCGACGTCCCGGGAACCGCCCGAGGTAATTAACGACCCAGGGCAGTTCGATGTCGCATTTGCCGGGATGGATTGAACCCCCGGCGTCGCAGGATCCAGATCTGCAGTATTCACTGCAGTGGAACATCCGATCACCCAGGCCGTTGGATTTCCGGCGAGTCCAAGATCGTTGCCGACTTCCAGATACGAGCGCAGGGTAATCAGTTCATAGATGACGCTACCGCCGGCGCGGAGTACGGTCTTCCCGTTGCCGAACATGTCCCACGCAAAGCCGACACGTGGCGAGAAGTTATTGCGGTCGGGGTTGTAGAGCCTCGGGATCTTGGAGCCGACCTGGACCAACCCCACAGCCGGGTCAAACCGCGCGAGGATGGAGTCTTCGTCCTTCACAACAGTGCTGGCGTCGTAGCGCAGACCGAGGTTCAATGTCAGCCTCGGACGGAAGCGCCAATCATCCTGCAAGAAGAGCCCGTAATTCGTCCGATGCGTGACTGCGTTCGGGTTGCCGTAGAGCAGGGTGGCTGAATTCAATCCGGTGGCTATACTGGGCACGCTGCCCACGGCGGTGCTTGGGTTCTGTCCTGCGATGAAGGCCAGAACTCCGTTTCCGCCTTGATTGCCGAAAGAGAAAATGCCCTTGCCGTCTTGCCAGAT
>Ga0209056_10004426_pt1 | contig 14827 bp, 13 predicted proteins | sample GraSoiAngelo_114_FD_185876 | JGI IMG/M metagenome (GOLD analysis project Ga0209056, IMG submission 185876) | Grasslands soil microbial communities from the Angelo Coastal Reserve, California, USA - 14_0903_13_40cm (SPAdes) (version 2) | ecosystem: Environmental > Terrestrial > Soil > Grasslands... | reverse complement strand
AGGCATAAACTGTTGCCACAAAGAATCGCATGTGGTTGTCTAGCCGAGTCGTGGCGCCAGAATTTAAACCGGTGCGTTTTTTTGTGTTGATCGGACTGGCGGCGTTCGTCGTGTGTGGCGTGGCGGTCTTCTACACTCATCGCTCGGCTCACGGCAGAACTGCGGAAGAACGGGCCGCTTACGAAATCGGGGAGAGAGCGGGAGAGCAAGCGCCGCGCGACGCAAAGTTGCCAACAGACGCCGAGCTGAACATGACGGCTCAGAAGTATTTCAAGCAGCAGGGATCCGGCGAACAGCTTCGAAGTCCTTCGCGAGAAGGCGAGCTGCAGGCTTGGCACCTAGCTTTCGAAAAGGGGTACACCGACGGATTCAAGAAAACGCATCCCCAGCAATGACCCTGCCGCCTTTACCGGTTCGAAAACGGTTCCCATGGATTGTTTACTGGATCGTTCTGGTATTGATCATTCTCGTTGCGCTGGCGCCCATGGGATCGGTCGTGGCGTGTGGTTTAATCGCTAACGCAAACGGATGCAAAGTAGATGAAGGCTCGGTGCATCCCTGCATCATCAACGGACAAGATTACGGGCAGCTTCTTTATACTCTCGGGGTGTTGGGTTGGCTGATGCTTGTCACAATTCCCGGCGGCATTTTCGCATTCGTGATTTGGTTGATCGTTCTCATCCTGCATCGGGAAAGCTGGCGAAAACGATTCGCTGCGGGCTTCACTTAGGCGGCGATCGACACTGACAGCGGGACGCCGGCGGTCATAGACCGCCGCCACGGTTTGCGGCTGACACAGCCGCCACTACACGCGAAGCTTGGGGCTGATTGAAAGATCTGACGACGGGTTCAGTCACGAGGCATCTGCTGCATATGTCGGCGTTTTTGGCCGTGAGCATGGTGGTGCAGACTCTGTATTTGCTGGCCGATCTTTACTGGGTGGGACGTCTCGGGAAGGAAGCGATCGCAGCGGTCGGCGTCGCCGGCAACATCACGATGATTGTGCTGGCACTCACCCAAATGCTGGGCGTGGGAACAACCACCTTGATTTCACAAGCAGCCGGACGGAAGGACCGGCCGCAAGCCGAGCTGGTGTTCAATCAGTCTTTCGTTATGTCGATCTTGATTGCGCTTGCTTTGGCTGTTGTCGGATTCATTCTTCGTCCGGCTTACTGCGATTGGCTCAGCGCGGACGCAGCGACAGCTACGTTGGCAAAAGCTTATCTCCTCTGGTTTCTACCCGGGCTTTTACTGCAGTTTCCTCTGGTGGCACTAAGCTCCGCGCTGCGCGCCACTGGAATCATTAAACCGGCCGTGGGATTTCAAGTGTTCAGCGTGCTCCTCAACATCGTGCTGGCCCCGCTGCTGATTTTCGGAATTGGCCCGTGGCCCAGACTGGGAGTAACCGGCGCGGCGCTTGCCACATTTATTTCAATTCTCGTCGCGGACGTGCTGATCGTAATTTATTTCGAAAAGAAATATCATTACCTGCGTTTCCGTTTTCCGCTTTTTCGCCCACACACAAAGATTTGGGGAGGAATGCCGCGGATCGGTGTGCCGGCCGGGGCGGAGTTCTTACTGCTCTTTGTTTACATTGTGCTCGTTTACGCGATCATCCGCGGCTTTGGGCCAGAGGCTCAGGCGGGTTTTGGAGTCGGCGCGTGTGTGATGCAGGCCTTTTTTCTGCCGGTCGTGGCGCTCAGCTTTGCCGTGTCGCCTGTTGTCGGACAGAACTTCGGCGGTCGTCGCGCCGAGCGAGTCGGCATTCTGTCTATTCGGCGATTGGCATTGCATCGTTGATGATGCTGGTGCTCACGTTGATCGCGTTCCTCGCGCCGGCAACGCTGATTCGAATTTTCTCACGCGATCCGCGAGTGATCGCCTTCGGCAGCGAGTACCTCCGGATCGTCTCATTGAATTTTGTGTCGGCGGGAATTGTTTTCACAACTTCCAGCGTGTTCCAGGGAATCGGCAATACGCTGCCGCCGCTGTTCAGCTCGATGACACGGCTAATTCTGTTCGCTCTACCGGCGTTGCTCATCTCGCGGACGCCGGGCTTTGAGATTCGGCACATCTGGTATCTGTCGGTGGGGTCGATCGTTCTTCAGATGTGCGTGAATCTTTTGCTGCTTAGGCACGAGCTGGGTAAAAAACTTCGATTCGAAGAGGCGGAAACTTTTATTCCTGCGAGCGCGACGGCATCGTAAGATCGGCAGAGAGTTCTCAATGTAATCCCGGCGTCACCGATTGCGTGCCGCTCCGTACACCACTTTCCCGCCTACGATCGTTGTTTCCACTTTTGCATTGCGAATGGCTTCAGGTTTGAGGTCAAAGATGTTGTCACTCAGGATGACCATGTCAGCCAGTTTGCCTGGCGTGATTGAGCCTTTGTCCTTTTCCTGAAATTCCGCGAACGCCGAGCTCATGGTGTAGGCTTCCACCGCCTCTGGCAGGGTGATCCTTTCCTCCGGAATCCAACCACCGGGATTCTTGCCATCCAGTGTGGCGCGAGTCACTGCCGCGTAAAGTCCCAACATGGGATCGAGCGGCGCGACAGGCCAATCGGTTCCGAAGGCGAGCGTCACGCCGTGATCGAGGAAGCTGCGCCACGCGTAACTGTATCGTGCGCGATCGTGACCGAGGCGCTTTTCCGCCCAGCGACCGTCGTCGATCGCGTGATAAGGCTGCATCGAGGCAATGACATGGAGCTTTGCAAATCGCTCGAAATCTTTCTGCGCCGTGTGCTGCGCGTGCTCGATAGCAAAACGCTGGTCGTGATAACCGTGCTCCTTTTCGATATCGCCGAAAATATCGAGCGTCATGGAGATTGCGCGGTCGCCGATCGCGTGAACACGCAGTTGTAGTCCGGCGGCGTCGGCCCCCATTAACCGCTCGCGCATGGCACTGGGCGGATGCATTTCGTCGCTCAACAGGCCGGTGTTGCCTGGATCATCGGCAAACGGCTCAAACATGTACGCCGTTCGCGAGCCTAACGAGCCATCGGCGTAGCCCTTCACTGCGCCGAGTCGCAAATAAGGCGATCCCCAGGAGCGACGAATGCCAACCTTTGCCTGGTCTCGCCAGTCCGTCTCCATCGGGACCGCGTAAATGCGCGTGGTGAGCTCACCCTTTTCCGCGAGCTCGGAATAAGCAGCCACGTCGGGAAACTCTGGGTTCATGTGCTGAACGCTCGTCACGCCCAGCGATGCTGCGTGTTCCAGCGCCCGGCGAGCAACGCGGATCCGCTGCTCGTGAGACATTGGTGGAATCGCCTTGTAGATCAGTTCCTGCGCCGCGTCCTTGAAAATGCCAGTTGGATTTCCGCTTGCGTCGCGCACGATGACTCCGCCCGGAACGTCCGCGGTTTTGGCGTCAACGCCGGCCAGTTTCATTGCCGCCGAATTAGCGAGCGCTTCGTGACCGTCGTAGCGCTCAACGAAAATTGGAGTGGCAGCCGTCACTGTGTCGACGAGCTCTTTAGTCGGAAGCTCCGGTTTAGGCCATTTGGTTTCATCCCAGCGGCCGCCCAAAATCCATTCGCCTTTCGGCGTTTTAGCCACCTGCGCCGCGATGCGCTTCGCGAACTCCTGCGGGCTCGCAGCATCAGTAAGCTGAACTTGATCGAGCTGCGCTCCGCCTTGAATGAAATGCACGTGCGCGTCGTTGAAGCCAGGCAACACCAGCTTGCGGCCGGCATCGATCACTTTCGTTTCTGGACCGCGCCACAAATCGATCTCCGCGCGGGAGCCGACAGCCACTATGCGATCGCCGATAACAGCTACGGCTTCGGCTCTGGGATGCTGTTTATCTACTGTGTAAACTGCGGCATTGGTGATGATCAATGTTGCCGTTGGTTTCGGCTGCGCATTCGCGCACACGCCGCTCATAAAGACTAGAGAATAAACGGCAAGTTTGCGTCTCATAACAAAATGCCCAAGGTCATCGGGCGCCGGCGTGCGCTAGCCTTGCGGTTTAGGTGGTTCGCCGGGCTTTGCAGCTTCGCCGGGTTTTGGCGCCGCGCCGCCTGCAGGCGCGCCGCCCGGAAGATCTTCGTCAGGAGCGGCGAGAATGTCGTGTTCGCTAAAAGATTCGGGATGATTGGCCAGTTCTTTGCGTAATGCTGCGATTTGTTCAGCTGTGACTGGGCTGGCGCCGTTGCCCCAGTCACTTCGCTCGTAGGTCATGACGTCGGCAATTTTTTGGTCGGTCAAGGTTTTGTCCCACGGTTGCATGACTGCGGACCCATACTGTTGCCCTTTAACTTTCACAGGGCCTTGCAAGCCTTTGAGCACAATCATGCCCATACGTCGCGAGCCGCCGTTCGTAAATTCCGAACCTGCCAGCGGCGGATATTGACCGGCCACGCCGAGTCCGTTTGCTTGATGGCACGTCTGACAGTTCGCTGCGAAAATCTTTTTGCCGCGATCGCGCGGCGATAATTCGGCAGCTTGCTCGCCGCCACCCGGACCCGCCGCTGCTTTTTTCGCCGGAGGCGGCGCGCCCATCGGGTCGAGTCCACCGCTTATGAAGTTTCCAGAGTAACGCCCGAGATATGCACCTCCAAAAAAGACTGCCAGCCCGTAAATCGCGATCAGCCAAATCGAAAGCGGCTCGGCGCCGACGCGTGGTTCGCGTTTTTCGCGTTGAACCGCAGCGTGCACCTGTTGGACGTCGGACTGTTCGCCGTAATCCATTCCCTGGCCTATGCGCGCCCGCGGTTTCGGTTCTTCGTTCATTGCGTTGTCATTTTGCAGGAGCAGGCGACGGCGATGGTGGCGATCCCGCGGGCGCGGGCGCTGCTGGCGCCCCTGCGACTGATCTCACTTCGTTCAGCGGATGCGATTGATTGAGAGACATCAAGTAAGCGACCAGACATTTCGCATCGAAATTGGGAACAATTTCCCAGCCTTCGGGTGGCGCGTCGGAACCGGTGAGCTGCAGCGCGTCCGCCGAGCGTGCGTCACGGATGCGGCGCTTTTCATAGAGAAAACGATAGGACGGCATGTTCGAATCGACATTGATGCTGCGCGGCGAATAAAGATGCACATGATGCCACGCGGCAGAGTACATCGGTGGCTCACCCGCGGTTTGAACTGGCCATGGCGCTCCTGCTGCCGGGCTTGGTGATGCGGCCGGACTTGCATTTGTTATTGCTGACGGAGACGGCGAAGAGAGAGGAGCCTTCGGGGCCGGAGCTGCTGGTGCTTTTGGTGCAGGCGAACTCGGAGACGCTGCTGGCGATCCTCCGGGTGCTGCAGGAAAAGCGGCTGGTGCAGGCGAGCCAACCTGTGCTGCAGGAGAAGGATTCGGAGCTTGTTTCGCAGCTGGCGAACCAGCGACTGATCCTCCTCCTTGCGGCGCAGGTGAGGCAGCGGGACTTGTTCCTCCACTCGGCGAAGCTGCAGGAGCGGCAGCGCCAGCTGGAGCAGAGCTCGCCTGTTCCGCGGGCGCGCGCGCGCCGATGTTCGCGATGTCCTGGCCCACCCGCATTTTCCCAAGAAACACCGGCTGCTCGAAAATGTAATCGCGCGGCGCGCTGCGACGCTTTCCCCATTTTCGCTCGATGTCGGCCGCCGCGTAATCGGCGCGCACTTGCTGGCTGTGACAATAAATGCAGCCGTTCGCGGCGTAAACGTGCGCGCCGCGCTCGAACATTCCCGACTGCGGTTGCGGATAAATGTCGGTGCCTTCTTCGTCGGCCTGCGGATTGAGATGGCCGATTTGCCAGTTCGGAACAACCGTCAATCCGATCCACGAAAAAGCGAACGTGCCGAAGATTCCGAGAAAGAGCGGGGCGAGGCCTTTCATTAGTGCCCTCCAGAAGCCTCGGCTTCAACCGGGTTGAGAAATGTGGGGACAGTCGATGTGCGTCCCAATCCCAAAAGCATCAATCCGAAGTGATACGCGAAAATAAAATGCGACGCGGTGAGCAGAAGACCGGCGAGGCTACGCCCGCGCAAGTACGGCAGCACCGTTTCCACGCTCTCGCTGAACGCGAGCGAGGGATCTTCCATACTAGAACCTTGAAGGAAGCCGCCGGCGAGCAGCATGAGTGTCATCAGGCCGATGCCATAAGCCGATGCCCAGAAATGCAGTTTGATCAGAGACGCGTAACGCCATTCGCGGCCGACCAAACGCGGCACGATGTAGTACATCGAACCGAAAATCACCATGGTAAAAAATGCGTAAAGACCGAGATGCGAGTAAGCGATGCTGGCTTGCGTGAAGTTGACATAGCGCGCGACCGAGCGGAGCGAGATCAAAACGCCGACTACGCTAAAGACCGTGTAAGACATCGCGCCAAAGACCGTAAACCGCAGTGTGGGGCTGTAGCGCATCAGCGGAAAATAACCTTGCATGGTCATGTGATGATTCAGGCCAACGGTCGCGACGGGAATCATCGTGAGGATCGTCGCCGCGATGCTGGCGGTGATCATCCATGCCGGAAACGGTCCATCGACAAGGCGCTGCATTCCGGTCCAGCTTGAGAATAACGCGTAACTCCAAAAACCGATTGTGGCCAGATGGTAACTGTAAACCGGGCGTCCGATCACCTTTGGAATCATGTAGTACGCCGTGCCGAGCGCGATCGCGCCGAACCAAAGGAAGAGGAGATTATTCGCGTACCACCAACCGACAGCCGATTGCAACACGCCTTGCACCGGCACGACAAAGAGCATCAGCTGCCCAGCCGCGTACAGCCATGGGAACCAGAGGAACGCGCCGAGCAAATACCATTGCGTAATGTAAATTTGTTCGCCGCGTCGATAGCGAAACATAAGCACCGCCCACGAGGCAACGAGCGTGTACGCGACGAAAAGAATGATCGCTGCGTAGCCGGGAAATTCGAGCCATTGATAGCCAGTGCTGTCGCCGAGAAGGATGCCGCCGACGCCCAGCAGCACGCCTAAATTCCAAAAGCAAGCGCCCGCAACGAGCAACAGCGGATATCGCAACACAGTGCGGCACAGTCGCGCCATCAACCAAATCGCGGTTCCCATTCCAGCCATGGACGCCCAGCCGTAAACCATCACGTTCATGTGAGCCGGCCTTACACGCCCCCAAGTCAGAAAGCTGATGTCCGAAAGCAAGTCAGGTGAGTGCAGCTTGAATGAAACGAAACCGGCCAGCAGCGTGCCGAGGATTAGCCACGCCATCGCCGACGTATAAAACATCAGCACTGGCACGCGCGTTGACGCGTCGATGTACGCGCGCTCCAACTGCTCTGTGTCTCCTGCGACAGCGGAGATGGCTGGTTCTTTTAGTGGAATTCCGGTGGCGTTCATGGAGTTTTGGCCGGGGCGGGTGAAGCGGAAGCGGGAGGCGACGATTGAGCTGCGGGTGAAGGCGATGCAGCGGGTTGCGTGGCGCTCGGTTGCGGAGAACCGGCTGGCGCGGGCGAAGCAGCCTGCGTTTCCGGCGTGGCGATTGGTCCCGCCGCGGCGGGTTTTTGCTGGGCTAACTGCGCAATCGTCACTTCCATGGCGCGACCGATGGGGATGCGAACAACGCCTTTATTCTTGTCGATCCAAGCATAGGTGTTGAGCGCCTTCTCTGCGTCCTCGCGCAAGTTTTTCAAATTTTCCATGCGCTTTTTCGCTCGCGTCTCTTCGTAATCACTGCTCCGCGGTGACGGTCCAATTATTGCGAGCACGATCACGCCGAACAACGCGAAGAGAAGCACTACGCCTAACCATGTGGACAACGGGGCGCGCGAACGTGCAATGTTGCGAAGAGATTCGGGGTCGGCCATTTCAGTTGACTAATTTCAGAGATTCGATCAGGCGCGGATCGCGGACAGGAAACAACGAGGTCCTGGGCACCAGTCGCAGATAGACGAAACCGAGCGTCGCGCCGATGGCGATGAGCGACAGCAAATCCCAAATGCTGATATGTACGCCGGTGCCGTGTAACGAAGGCAGCACAACGAGATACATGTCGAGCATCTGCATGCAGACAATCCATCCCGCGACGATGCAGAGCTGGTGCGGATGCGTCTTGATCGAGCGCAACAGCAAAATTGGGAACGCTATGAAGAATCGGCCAATCACCAACAGCATGCTGAGCGCCCACCACGACTCAGTGTTTCTGGTGATAAAAAATTGCGTCTCTTCCGGAATGTTCGCATACCAGATGAGCATGTACTGGCCGAACCCGATGTAGGCCCAAAATATGGAGAAGGCCAGCATCCATTTCCCCATGATGTGATAATGCTCGACGGTAACGACGTCCTTGAGGTAACCGGCTTGGCGCAAAGCTGTGATCACCAGCACAAGGAGCGACATCGAGCTGCCGGCTGCGCCTGCGAAGATGTACACGCCAAACATCGTTGAAAACCAGCTGTAGTTCAGGCTCATCAACCAATCGAACGCGCCGAAGGTCAGACAAAGCGCGAACATCGGCAGACTGATAAATGACACCTTGCGCATCCCGATGGTGAAACGCGGATTGCCGTCCTTGTCCTGCCGGGCGGAGAACCGGCGCAAAGCGAGTGCGGCAAATGCAAAGAAGCCGAGGAACACAATTGCGCGCACGAGAAAGAATTGCCAGTTGAGATAAGCGCGTTTGGAATCGAGCGAAGCCTCGTGCCCGGGCGGAATATCCATCCATGCATAAAGATGGTGGCGGAGAAGAAGGATTGGCACAAAAAGTAGCGCCAGGACCGTCAACAACGCGGCGATGTTCTCCAACTGCCGGCGCACCACGACGGACCAATCCGCATCGGTCGCGTGATGGACGATTGTCCAGAAAAAACAGCCGGCGCAGAGCGTGAAGAAAAACGCAAACGCAAACAGCCAGGAATAACTAAACTGATGCGGATTCACGACCGCTCCGACGGCGCAGAGTACCAGTGCGACGAGAGCAACTGATCCAAGAAGAAGCGAAAGCCCGGCGAAGCGACTGCTTTCGAAATATTCGCCTTCCGGTGCCGGGACCGTATGTGAACGTTCGCTCATTTTTTCGCCGGCTCCTGCTTTGCTGCGGGTTTAGCCTCGGGCGGTTTGTTCTCGGCCGGTTTGTCCAAATCGGCGCGATGTTCGGGCGGCACATCGGCAATCGCTGCATTTTGACTGCGCTGCAAAGCGCGCAGATAAGCAATGATCGCCCAGCGATCCGGCACGATGATGTTGGGCCCATACGCCATCATTGTATTTTTGCCGTTGGTGATCGTGTTGAAAATTTCGCCGTCCGACATTTTGCGGATGCGCTCATCCTGCAGCGAAACCACAGTCGCGAGGCCGTATTGTTTAGTGATGCCGTTGCCAGCAGCGGCGGCGCCGTGGCACATCGCGCAGGTGATGTTGAAACGTTGTTGGCCGCGCTCCATCAATTCGCGCGTCACCTCGAGCGGAATCCCAGTTCCCCAGTGATCGCCCATTTTGCCGGTGTTGTAGTAATCGGTGCCGGCGCTGAAACTGGCATGTGGATGCGACCAGGGACCGACTGTGGCTGCCTCCGTCTCGGGCGTCTCCGGCTTCGGCATTTCGTAGCCAATTGGAACAGTCCCGGCGACCGGTAGCCGCGGGCCGCGTCCATCCGCAAAGAAATCGAGAGGCGCTTGTGCGCGCACCTTCATCTGGCGCACCATATCTGGAAAAACCTCCAGCGGCGGTTGCGTGCTGATTTGTCCGCGAAACCCAAACACCGCGATGATCGCGATCGTGCACAAAACAAAAATCACAAAAAATCCACGCAACATAGTTAGTCCTCGTGAACGATGGTGATGTGTTGCCCGCCGGTTTGTTCCAGCAATTCGCGGACGCCGTTTTCGGTAAATCGCGGATCGCGCGCTTCAATGGCCAGGAAAAATCCGTCGTTGGTAACGCGACTGAAGCGTTCCCAGTTGAACAGGGGATGATACCAGCGCGGTAGACCGTTCATTCCCTGCCACGCAAAGAATGAGGCGAACGCGCCGAAGAGCACGGTCAGCTCGAACATGATCGGGAAAAACGCCGGAACGGTCCAAAAATTCCACGGCTTACCGTGCACATCGAGCCGATAGAGACCCCACGACGGGCCAAATTCGACGAGGGCAGCGGTAAGCAAACCGGAAACCCCGCCAAACAAAACCCAGCCGCTCAACCATGATTTTCCCAGTCCCATCGCGTCGTCCATTCCGTGGATGGGGAATGGCGAAAAAACATCCCAGCGTCTGAATCCTGCGTCGCGGACGCGTTTGGCCGCTTCGTAGAGGGCGGCGGCGCTCGGATACTCTGCAGCCATGGCGTAGACTTTGTGACCGGCAGGTGTCCGCATCATCGTGTGCGCTCCTTTCCGCCAGGAGTGGTGACCAAATGCACGTCCGCTTCCGGCACGGCAGTCTTCACTTCCGACATTGCGATCATCGGCAGAAACCGAACGAAGAGCAGAAAGAGCGAAGTGAAAATTCCGAGCGTGCCGATGTACGTCCAGATGTCCACCCAGGTCGGGATAAACAGGCCCCACGACGACGGGATAAAATCACGATGCAATCCGCCGACGATAATGATGAAGCGTTCAAACCACATGCCGGCGTTGACGCACATGCAGACGAAATAAACGACGTAAACGTTGTAACGGCACCAGCGGAACCAAAAGAGCTGCGGCGAAAGCACGTTGCAGAACAACATGCCAACCCACCAATACCACCAGTAAGGTCCAAAGATGCGGTTCCAAAACGCGAACCGCTCGTAGGAATTGCCGCTGTACCACGCGATGAAAAATTCCATCATGTAGGCGTAGCCGACGAAGGAGCCGGTCAGCAAAATAATCTTCGCCATTTTGTCGATGTGCTGCGGCGTGATGACATCGTGCAGCTTAAACATGGCGCGGCACGGCAACAGCAGCGTTAACACCATGGCGAACCCGCCAAAGATCGCGCCTGCCACAAAGTAAGGCGGAAAGATTGTGGAGTGCCACGTCGGCAGAATCGACGTTGCAAAGTCGAACGATACCACGCTGTGCACCGAAAGAACCAGCGGCGTCGAAAGACCGGCCAAAAGCAGATATGCCATCTCGTAATGACGCCAGTGCCGATTCGAGCCACGCCAGCCAAGGGCAAAAATTCCAAAAAGGAACTTCCTGATCTTTGTGGTTGCCCGGTCGCGCAAGGTCGCCAAGTCCGGAACTAAACCGGTATACCAAAATAAGACCGAGACCGTGAAATAGGTCGAGACCGCAAACACGTCCCACATCAGCGCGCTCCGGAAGTTCGGCCAGATTGCCCAGTTGGTAGGAATCGGCGCAAGATACCACGCCATCCACACGCGTCCCACGTGCACGCCTGGGAAAATCGCCGCGCAAATCACAGCGAAAAGCGTCATCGCTTCGGCGGAACGGTTAATTGAAGTACGCCATTTTTGCCGGAGCAAATACAGGATCGCGGAGATAAGCGTGCCGGCGTGTCCGATACCGATCCAAAAAACGAAGTTGGTGATGTCCCAGGCCCACCCGACTGGGATGTTGTTTCCCCAAGTGCCGACACCCGTGGAGATTTGATAGCCAAGACAAAAGAGCCCGAACGTCGCCGCGCTTGCAGTGATCGTAAACGCCACCCACCACCAGCGCGGCGCCGGTTGTTCCACCACACCCGAAATGCGCTCCGTCAGCCAACTCAAGTTGCGCCGGTTCAGAACAAGCGGCGCGCGCGCGATCTGCTGCTCCGCTTCTTCAATCGTTTCCGGCGCTGCTGGTGCTCCGTCCATGGTCAACGTCTCATTCTGGTGATTTCTCCAGCAAACTTGCGACTCCGATGTTCTCCGCGTCCGGCATTTTCGGATTCGGATTGCGGATGCGCGCGAGATAGCTGGTGCGCGCACCGATGTTCAAGTAATCTAGGAGCCGATAATTGCGGTCCTGCTGTTTCAATTTTGACACGCGACTTTCCGGATCCTTGATATCGCCAAAAACAATCGCGCCCGTGGGGCAGGCTTGCGCGCACGCCGTGGTAAACGAATCGCGCGGTATCCGCTTATCGGCAGAAGCGCCTGCGCGGGCGATTGCCGCAATTTTCGCTTCCTCAATGCGTTGCACGCAGAAGGTGCATTTCTCCATCACGCCGCGCATCCGCACAGTGACGTTGGGATTTTTCTGCATCTTGATGATGTCCGGCGCGCCCTTGGTGGTGAGCGGCGCGAAATATTCTTCGTAGATGCTTAATGCGCCCGCGATCTTTCTCTTGCCGACCGGTCGCTGGTTGTAATCGAAATAATTGAACCGGCGTACCTTGAATGGACAGTTGTTGGAGCAATAGCGCGTGCCGACGCAGCGATTGTAAGCCATGACGTTGAGGCCGTCCTCGCTGTGGACCGTCGCGTTCACGGGGCAAACGGTCTCGCACGGCGCGTTTTCGCAATGCTGGCAGGGCATTGGTTGATGGACCACTTCCGGGTTCTCTGGCCAATCACCACGATCCTGGTTGTATGGTTTCCGGCTGGCGTAATAGCGATCGATACGAAGCCAGTGCATGATGCGGCCATGCGTCACTTGTAACTTACCCACGACAGGGACGTTGTTCTCGGCCTGGCAGGCGATCACACATGCGCTGCACCCGGTGCAAACATTCAGGTCGATCGACATTCCCCACTGCTGCGGCGCGTCGAGAGGCGGATGCGAATAAATACTCGGCGGCGGATGTGGCAGTTCCTCTTCGCCAGGAACCTTCTTCGCGAACTCGTTATTTGCGCGATAGCCTTCCAGCGTTGCCTCCCTAACCAGACCGCGGCCTTCGATGCTGAACTGTTCCTGCGTGATCGAGAACGGATAAGTGCGACCGACTTTGCTCACCTTCACACTCTCAATTCCATTCCCACCAGCGACGGCGAAATGCGGATTTGCCGCTGTACGCAAGAAGTAACCATTGAAGCCGGATTGCTCCGCGATGCCCGGCCTTTCTTTCAGCGCCCCGCCTGCATATGGCAACTCATAGAACTCCGGCATCTTTCGCCCGTAACCCAGTGGGATTGTGATCGAATTGTCGACGTGACCGGGCGAGACGAGTGCCGCGATGACCAGCTCGCGTTTGATTGCCTCCACAGCCGCGCCTTTTTCTGTGATCGTGATCTGCACAAGATCGCCGGTGTGCACACCGAGCTTTTTTGCATAAGCAGGACTCAGCATCGCCGCGTTGTCCCAGGTGAGTTTCGTAATTGGGTCGGGAAGTTCCTGAAGCCAGCCGTTATTGGCATAGCGGCCATCATCCATCTCATAACTGGCTGTTAACACAATCTCCGGCGAATCTGCCGTTGGCGCTGGCGGCGACGTCCACGAACTTGAGGGCAGCGACCTAATTGCGTTTGCATTGAGTGCGGTCGTCTGATCGCGCGGTTGAACGTGCGAAGCAGAGCCGTCGTGAAGGAAGCGGGACCATGCACTTTGAAAATCGCCTGGCGGATTGGTGGCTCGAAAAGTTTCCTGCACGAGTTCGGGCCCTTCGGTTTTAGGGCCGCCGAGCAGCGCATTGAGCAGTTCAATTTCCGAAAGTCCGCCGAAGAGCGGCAAGATCATTGGTTGGATCGACAAGTAATTGCCCCCGGATGTGAGCGCGTCGCCCCAAGATTCCAGATAATGCGCGAGCGGAATGTGCCAGTGGCTGAGCGCCGATGTGGCGTCCTCGTGATAACCGAGTCGCACAATCTCCGGCACTTTTTTTTGCAGATCACCCCAGTCAAGCGGCAGTTGCGTCTGTCGGTCCTGCACCAAACCGCGTTTTGCGTTGTAAACCGGATCCCCGCCGAAAATGACGAGTTTCTTGATGCGCCCATCATTTATGTCCGACGCGAGTTGCGAAATGTCTATCGTGCGCGGGTTCTGCGGAGCCTGCCGGACTACCAGAGTCTGGCCGATATTTTTCAGCGCAGCGTTGATTGCGTAAACGAGCAACTGCACGGCGACGGGCTGATTGGGGCCCGCCAACACCAAACTTGCGCCTGGTTTCGCCAGAAGATCATTCGCTGCCTCGCTAAGCCATTGCTCATCGAAGGTTGCTCCGCCTGCAGGAGTTTGCAGATTTCCGAGGATTCCGTCCAAGCTAGAATCGTTCGTCGCGCCTAGAATTTTTTGTGAGAGTGCATGGGCGAACGCGGCGATTTGGCTCGCAGGACAACGAAGCCGGTGGTCTGCCATTGCACCCGTGAGCGTGAAGCGGTTTTCGACAACGTACAGCCGATTCATGCTGTCTTTCGAAGAATTCACCCTTCGGCGTGACGTGAATGCGCGCACCGATTCCAGATCGCCCTGTCCGCAATCGAGAAAATCGCTGTCCAACGCAAGAATTACATCGGCGCGATCCAGTTTCGGAATCAGCCGCGCGCCGGCCCCGAATCCGCTTTGCCCAGAAGTCATCTGCTCCTGACTGAAGAGTGGTTCATAAACGCACCAGCGCATGCTCGGAAACATTTTTTCCAATTCACTGCGCAATCGTTCACGTGTGGGCGAATGCGTTTCGCCAACCAGGAACGCAAGACCGTCCCCCTGTTGGCTAGTAACCGCGTCGCGAAGCTTTCCGATGTAAGTGTCAAACTCCGCGCGATTGGTCGCTTTGCCTTTGTGAACGAAGCGTTGCGAGCGCGACGGATCGTATAGATCGAGAATCGACGCCTGAACAAAAGTGTCGGTTGCCCCGCCGCTGGCCTGGTGCAACGGATTACCTTCCAATTTGATCGGGCGTCCGTCCACGGTCGTCGCGATCAGCGGAATTGCTCCGGTGCGTCGGGGCATCGCCGTGGCGTAGTACAGAAATTTTCCGGGAATCGTCCATTCGACGCTTTTGGTGAAGGGAACCAGATGCATTTCCGGACGTCGACAACTCGTCAGGCCAATTCCCGCCAGCGTCATCGACGCACCCATC
>Ga0209056_10004425_pt1 | contig 14830 bp, 15 predicted proteins | sample GraSoiAngelo_114_FD_185876 | JGI IMG/M metagenome (GOLD analysis project Ga0209056, IMG submission 185876) | Grasslands soil microbial communities from the Angelo Coastal Reserve, California, USA - 14_0903_13_40cm (SPAdes) (version 2) | ecosystem: Environmental > Terrestrial > Soil > Grasslands... | reverse complement strand
TCACTAGCAAAATGGAATTGAGCCAGTCGGGCTTGCAGCAATCGAACGGCCTCGCCGAGATTCCGTTCAAGTGTCAATTGGGTGATCTTACTCCCAACGGCCGTGAACGAAGGAGTCTGTGCGTTTACTTTCGCCAACAATTTAGCGGCTTCTTGCAGGTTACCTTCGGCCTGATAAATGCCGGCCTTTGCCGCCATCACATCCGGATCGTTTGGCATAATGTCCAGCGCTCGATCATAGAGCTTTAGCGCAGCTGGGAATTGTCGAACCATGCTGTAAGTCTCTGCCGCGCTCATGAGTAACTCCATACTACGTGGGTCCAGGGCGAGGGCTTGTTCGAAGCAAGCAATGCTTTGATCCCAGTGTCCGTCGCGTCGGGCAATTAAGCCGAGGGCCGTTGGTACCTCGCTGTTGCCAGGTAACATCTTGCTAACGCGACCGAACGTGGTTTTGGCAGAGCCGTAATCAAGCAGCACCCAGTATTGATAATAACCCAAGGCAAGCAGGGTTTCAGGCGAGTTCGGCTCCAGTTTCTGTGCATTCTCTAAAGCACGTTTCGCTGCGTCGCCGCGAGCTGCAGAAGTAGTGTCGTGACGATTAAAGTAGAGAAACGCGTTCGCGCGAGAAAGCCGCGCCCAAGCGATCGCAAAATTGGGGTCAAGTAGCACCGCCCGCTCATAAAAACCCTTGGCCTTCCATACGAGATCAAAAGGGTGGAAGGAGATGGAGTAGTAGCTGCGTGCATCAAAAGCTAGGCCACGCAGATAAGCATCGTAAGCCTCAGGATTGTTAGTGGGTTTAACTGCAAAAGCCTGCTCCTCGCGACCGGTGAGCTTCGCTTGCAACGACTCCGCGATTCGTTTGGCGATCTCGCTCTCGACGTCAAAGATGTCAGTCAGCTTCCGATCATAGGTCTCTGCCCAGAGGTGGGCATCACTTGCCGCTTTGATCAGCTGCACGTTGACCCGGACGGAGTCGCCCCTCTTCTGCACGCTGCCTTCAAGAACGTGGGCTACGCCAAGCTGCTTTGCGATCTCGCTGAGATTCCGAGGTGTACTCTGATATTGCTGCGTGGACGTTCGCGAGATCACCTTCAGATCAGCGATCTTCGATAAGCGCGTCAGTATCTCGTCCTGGATGCCGTCCGCAAAGTAGGCGTTCGATTTTTCCTCGCTCCGGTTTTCAAAGGGAAGCACCGCGATGCTTTTTTGCAAAATCGACTCGCCTGTCTGCCTGTAAAACGGAAGTCGCCCAACGACCAGCATTGCAATAACCAGCAGCAGAGCCCCGATGATGATGAAGTCGAGCAGCCGGCCGCTCTTGCGCTGAACTGATCTCGCCTCTACCGGATCGAGATCTTCCGTCCGCACTACTCCTTCAGGGGTAAGTTCGTAAATCCAGGACAGCAGCATCGCGATTGGAAATCCGACCGCGAGCGCAATGACAACAAAACGCACTGCGGAATTCGGAATTTCAAAAAACGGGAAGACCTGCGTCGTGAGCTGCGTGAGGAACCATGCGACGACTCCGTAAGCGACCGCTGCGCGATAAACGTTGCGCCGTTTCAGCTCGGTGAAGATGTTCTTTGCTTTCACTCTGCACGCCTTGACAAAGCGCAATTCTACTTAGATGCGCGTGACTTGAAAAGCGTGTGAAGCGCCGAAAACAATCGTGTTTTGCAGCATGCTGAGGTGATGAAGTACTGGGAAATCATCGCTAATCATCTCAGCAAAGCCGGTTGGAGCTGGGGCTGTGTCTCACCGATCAATTCCAACGGGCGAACGATCTGGATTGCCGACGCGCATCGCAACGGAAAGAGATTCTGAAAACTGCATCTTCATAGGTATTACGCCCGGCGGGGGTCGAACCCACAGCCTTTGGCTCCGGAGGCCAACGCTCTATCCAGTTGAGCTACGGGCGCGATGAGAACGGGAATTAGCCACAGATTCCACAGATTTTCACAGACAATTTGTGCATCGTCTGATCGCTCATGATCGAGCTCGAGTTCTCCTTCACCGGGAGGAGCAGCAATTCGGGTTGCAAAATCGACGCCTCCGAATGAGAGTGTGCGCCCGCAGCCGCGCGGTCTACGGAAGCTTATGAATCGCATTATCGAAGTAATCGACAAAGAACAGCAAAAAGGCGATCTGACGCCGTTTTCTGTCGGCGATAGCGTACGCGTTCATACGCGCGTCGTCGAAGGAGACAAAGAAAGAATCCAAATATTCGCTGGCGTTGTGATTGGCCGCAAAGGGCGCGGACTCAACGAAACGTTTACTGTGCGCCGGATCTCCTACGGTGAGTGGGTCGAAAGGGTTTTTCCTCTCCATTCGCCGCGGATCGCAAAAGTGGAAGTGGAGCAAGAAGGTCGCGCGCGTCGCGCGAAGCTGAATTATCTCCGCGGTCGTAAAGGCAAGGAAGCGACAGCGGTGAGAGAGTAACAAGCTTCGCGGCCCTCACTTTTTCTGGCCACTCGTCACATTGTGACTTGTCACTCGCGCAAATTTGCCAATGATTTGCGCAGATGTATCGGCGCTGCGGATTTCGTTACGAAAAGAAATTGCGTGCCACCGGAGTTGTGCGCGTTGCCGGGATTGACGAAGCCGGCCGCGGTGCGTTGGCCGGTCCAGTCGTCGCGGCCGCAGTCGTTCTCCCAGAAAAATTCCGTCACCGTCGCCTGAACGATTCGAAACAGCTCGCGCCTGAATTACGCGAGGAAATCTATTGCGAACTGGCCGCTAATCCCGAAGTCAGATGGACCGTGGGTGTTGTTGATTCCATCGAAATTGATCGGATCAATATTTTGCGCGCGAGCCACCGCGCCATGCGCCTGGCGATCGAAGCCTTGATTGAACCGCCCGACCACGTCTTGATTGACGGGCTGCCTGTGATCCCTTTTCCACTTCCGCAGACGGCCATCATCGACGGTGATTGCATCAGTTTGAGCATCGCTGCCGCCAGCGTGATCGCCAAGGTCATGCGGGACCGGATGATGCGTGACTTTTGCGCAGAGTTTCCGCAATATTCTTTCAGCCAGCATAAAGGTTACGGAACCGAACTGCATTTGCTGAAACTCCATGAATTCGGCCCTTGCCCAATCCATCGCCGATCTTTCGAACCGGTGGCGCAACCACTTCTCGCGTTGGAGGAGCTTGCCCAAATCCGGTCATCTCCGGCGCGGCGCGCGCGGCGAGAAGTTAGCGTGCCGGTTTCTCAAGCGTAGCGGTTACAAAGTCCTGTTGCGAAATTTCCGCGGCCGCAGTGGTGGCGAAATTGACGTTGTCTGCCGCGACAACGACACGCTGGTGTTCGTAGAAGTAAAAACACGCGCAGGCGAAGATTTCGGCCGGCCATTTGAGGCAGTAGACCGGGAAAAACAGAAGCGAATCTCGCGCGGGGCGCTGGCATGGCTGCGCATGCTGGATAATCCCGACATTCTTTTCCGATTCGATGTGGTTGAAGTAATCATTGCGGGCGATGCGAAACCGCGCGTTGAATTGATCAAGAACGCATTCCCGCTCTCGAAGCCCTACCTTTATTGATGCGAATGGCTAACAAGATCAATCATCTTGCAGTTTGGGCCCTCGTTTTGATTCACCAACTCATCGGCTGGGGGTGGTACACCGTCCTCGGCGAGAAGTGGTTGAACCTCCACGCGCGAACGATGACCGACATCGAGCGCACGCATAACGTTGGCGCGTACGTGCTCGCAATTGTGACGTCGGTCATCGTTAATTACACACTCGCGTGGCTGATCTCACGTCTCAATGCGACCAGCGCGGTCGCCGGGTTGAAAATCGCACTCCTTTGCTGGTTCGCGTTTTTGTTTGTCGAATATTGTACGATCGCCGTGTTCTCCGCGTTTGAAACGAACCCGTGGCCACTCATCTTAATCGACATGGGCCGGCCATTTGTCGCCTTCGCGATCAGCGGCCTCGTGCTGGGTGGCTGGCGCAAACGAACAGCTTAACAATCGATATCTATTCTATGCCTAACGAACCAATCCTCGTTGCGCAATCGAAGGAAGAAATTTTTCTGCTGCCGAAGATGGCGAATCGTCACGGCTTGATCGCTGGCGCTACCGGAACAGGAAAAACGGTGACACTCCAAACACTCGCTGAAAATTTCAGCGCGCGTGGCGTGCCGGTGTTCATGGCAGACGTGAAGGGCGATCTCGCGGGGCTGAGCCAGCCCGGCGGAAATAATCCGAAGATTCTCGAGCGCGCGAAGGAGCTTAAGATCGACGACTTCAAAGGCGAAGCGTCTCCGGTTGTTTTCTGGGACGTATTCGGCGAACAAGGTCATCCCGTCCGAGCCACCGTTTCCGAAATGGGCCCGCTGCTGCTCGCCCGTTTACTCGAGTTGAACGACACGCAGGAAGGCGTGCTCAACATCGTTTTCAAGATCGCCGACGAAAACGGCTTGCTCCTTCTCGATCTCAAAGATCTGCGCGCCATGTTGCAGTACGTCGCGGACAATGCCGATCAATTCAAAACGCAATATGGGAATATCTCGGCCGCCAGTGCCGGAGCGATACAGCGCAGTCTCCTCGCGCTCGAATCGCAGGGCGCGGACAAATTTTTTGGTGAGCCGGCGCTGAATCTCGAGGACTTGATTCAAACGCAGGGTGGCAAGGGCGTCGTCAACATTCTCGCCGCGGACAAGTTGATGCAAAGGTCGCCGAAAGTTTACGCCACGTTTCTGCTCTGGATGCTCTCGGAGTTGTTCGAGAATCTGCCTGAAATTGGCGATCCGGAAAAACCGAAGCTCGTTTTCTTTTTCGACGAAGCGCATTTGCTTTTTACCGACATTGCGCCGGCGGTTGAACAAAAGATTGAGCAGATGGTGCGACTTATTCGATCAAAGGGCGTCGGCGTTTATTTTGTTAGTCAAAATCCGCTCGATATCCCCGATGTTGTGTTAGGTCAGCTGGGGAATCGGGTGCAGCATGCGTTGCGCGCGTTTACCCCACGCGATCAAAAAGCGGTGAAAGCTGCTGCAGAAACTTTCCGGCAAAATCCAAAACTCAAAGTTCAGGAAGTGCTAACCCAGCTCGCGGTAGGCGAAGCGCTCGTGTCGATGCTCGATGAGAACGGCAGCCCGCAGATCGTTGAGCGCGCAAAAATTGTTCCGCCGCGTAGCCAGGTCGGCGCGATTACACCCGATCAGCGAAAACAAATCATAAGTTCCTCCGTCGTTGCCGGTCACTATGAAACGGCAGTCGATCGCGAATCGGCTTATGAGAAATTACAGGCCAGAGCAGGGGAGAAAGCGCAAACGGCGGATGCACCGCCTGTGGCAGCAGCCGCGCCACGTGCAGAAGGAACCCAGCCGTCGGCGCTGGCAGAAGCCTTGGGAACAGTCACGGCACCTTTTCAACCAACGATTGGGCCGCGCGGCGGTGTTCACGATTCGCTTGCGACTTCAATGGCCAAGAGCGCCATGCGTGCTGCGAGCAGTCAACTTGGACGACAAGTCGTTCGCGGGATTTTGGGAGGAATTCTCGGCGGCAGCACGCGGCGAAGATAATTATGGCCGCGGTCTGTGGCCGCCGAATCTGCCGTGTTAATGAGCTGCTTACGATGCGGCCAATCGGCAGCGTTGTAGCGGCGTTTGTATCAAACGCCGAAATAATAAACAGGCGCTTGGCACAAGCGCCTCTACAACAAAAAAGTCGCCGGATAGGTTTTGTGCAATCCGGCGATTTGAGTCGTTCTTCGTTTATTGCTTGGGCGAAGCCGCCGGACTGGCTGCCCCTTTCTTTCCGCCTTTGCCGGCCTTCACTTCCACGTCTGTGGCCGACATCGTATAAGTAACCGTCACTTTCTCACCAACCTTGAGGTCTCCCGTGACCTTGGTGTTGGCGTCACGATTGACCTCCCAACGGTCTTTTCCCTTTTGGACCGCAATCATCGAATCGGTGACCTCGAGAACCGGTCCGGTTACTTGGTAAGTCTTCGCACCCGCGGCAAAAGCTGCGCTGCTGAACGCGAGAGTCGCTGCGGCCAATAAACTGAGTGGTAACTTTGTTTTCATGTGTTCGATTAGACTCCTTCCGGTCCCTTCTATTCAAGCGTTTTGCAAAACCGGAATCTGCTAAGGAAAGCAGGAACGCAGGAAAAAATTGGTAGGGCGCGAGCCTTCGCTTTAGCAGCTTGGGCTGCGGCGGCTGAACCGCGGGGCGCGCATTGCTACCTTCGAAGTTGGACGCAGGACGCCTGCTCGCGAAAGCTTTCGGAATTCCGCCTTTTCTTATTGCGCCGTCGCTCGGGGGTCGCCTTGAGGCCCACCCGCAAGATCAGCGGCCAGACAACCTTCCGCATTTGTCCGGGATCGCCCCACGCGGCGCGGAGATCATCAGCAATCGCCTTCAGAGGATCACGTTTGTTCGCCGCAATGAAACGTTGCGTCGCCGACCACGACCGCAGATAACCCAGCAGATGTTTCAGGTTCCATTGCGCGATCATTTCGAATGAAGGCGTCTGGATTTCCGAAAAAGGGAAGGGGAGTTCTTCGAATTTTTCAACGAGCGCGCGTTCTGCCGGCCAGAACGAGCCGACTACTTTGTCGTAATAGCGATGATTTACCAGTCGGTTGATTTCTGGCGTGATGTGGAAAAATTTGTACGCTGAGGCAGCGAACACGCCGTTGCTCTTCAACACACGTGGCACTTCTTCGTAAAAGCGTGGCAGATCGAACCAATGCAGCGCTTGCGCGACCATGATCAGATCAATGGTGCCGGATTCGAGGCCGCTTTCTTCCGCTGACGCAACGCGATATTCCACACGCTCGTCTGGCTGCGCATTCGCGATTTGCTTCTCGCTTGCATCAGTCGCGATCATGCGATCAAACACTGATGCCAATGCGACCGCCGCTTGTCCGTTTCCGGTACCGCAATCCCACGCGAGCTGGCGACTCGGCGCGATGCTTCCTAGATAATCGAATAACTCCCGCGGGTAGCCTGGTCGAAATTTCGCGTAATCAGCGGCTTGTCTCGAAAAATGATCTTTGAAAGTCATACCAGCCTCCGCTTTGCGGCCGCACGCCTGGTGAGCCGCTTCCTCTCATCCACGTCGCCATTGGCCCTTTGTCATTCCGAGCGAAGTCGAGAGTGGAGCGAGTGGGACGAGTGACATGGACGGTTCAGCCGCAAGGTAGCGGTGAGAGAGTCGGGAGACGAACGAGTTCAAATCTCTAATTATCTTTGGCGATTCCAGATACCTGCCGCTTACGGTGGGTGAGGTCGTGGCTTGGGAGGGACGCGCTCCGTCGCGTCCCATCATTTGGGACGATAGAGACATCGTCCCTCCGCGTGGTGTAGTCACCTATGGTGTAGGACTAACAGCCGGCCTCTCTTTTTTTTGAGAACCGGGTGCTACGCTCGAAGTGACTGGAGCTACTGCTTCGGCAGCGGCTTTGAGTTTTGATAGGGGGCCTGCGTCAATCTTCGCCGCGCTCATCGCGTAGGTGATGGTTACCTTTGCGCCGACCTTTATTTCTCCACTGACCTTGGTCTGCGGATCGAGATCGATTTCCCATCGCTCCGCGCCCTTCTGAATGACGATCTTCGTCGGGGTCGTCTCGAGCACAGTTCCGGTGACTTCATGCGTCTTTGCGCCAGCGGCGAAGGCCGCGCTACAAAAAACAAGATTCGCAGCCGCAATCAAACTGAATGCTGTTTTCGTTTTCATGGTGACCGATTAGACCGCCGCGAAGCCATTCTATGCAAGCGCTTTTGAATCAAGAAAACAGGAATCTGGAGATGCGCGTTTGCGCGATGCGTCGGTCGAGCGAGCTGTAGCCGTAGTCGCTGACCGCGGTCTTCTACTGGATGCAACGTCACGTTGCTACTCCTTCGGTGGTGTCGGAATCGCTCGGACGCCCACGCGCGCAAGATATTCGTCAGCCTGCAACAAATCGTTGCCGGCACGTTCGAGGATCTTGAGCAAATTATCCATCGACGAAACTTCTTCGAGCTGCTCGGTCAGGAACCACTGCAGAAAATTAATCGTGATATAGTCGTTCTGCTTGCGCGCGAGTTCCACTAGCCCGTTGATTTGCTGGGTGACATGAATTTCCTGGTCGAGGGATAATTTCACCGCGTCGCGCGCTGTCTTGAACTTCGATTTCGGCGCATCGATCGCCGGGATCACCACGCGTCCGCCGGCGTCGACAACGTATTTGATAAAGCGCAGCGCATGCCCTTTCTCTTCTTCCGCCTGCCGAAAAAAATGCTGGGACAATTGCGGCAACGCCTCGGTCGCGAAATGCGCCCCAATCGCGTAATATTGCAACTCCGCGCTGAACTCGTATCCAATCTGTTCGTTGATGGCATCAATGACTTTTTGACTCGTAAGCATGGCAAAAGCTTAACCTAGATTTGAACCGGTTTCTACGAGGGCAACTTAAACGACGCAAGCCGTTTTCGAAATTTATCTTTTTCGTACGCCTTTATGATTTCGGTTCGAATCAACCCGACCTGCTTCGGCGACTTGAATTCTGATTTGTAATCGTAGGCGTCTCCGCCTTGATCGGCGATGAAGTAGTTCAGTTCAGTAATAACGAAGTTAATCAATTCTCGAATTTGTTTGACCACCCGAGCTTCCCGTTTTTGTGCCTTCGGATTACTCTGTTTCGTTCGCAAATATGGTAGAGGATCTCTCAAAAGAATCTTGCCGTCTTCTTCTAAACGCAGTGCTTCTCCTATAAGATAAACGATCAGAAACTTTGTGAGCCCGTACTTTTGAATCCGCTCGTTTTCGATCCCGTGTATCAAATCATCCACTTCATCGGCAATTGTTTGAACCAGTCTGATGTGCGCGGCCGTTACACCATATCTGAAGATCTCCCCTTCAAGTTCACCAAACACTTTATACTTTTGATGTGCGCTCCACGGTTGGCGAATGTTGAATGCGAGAAGCAATTGTCCGGCGTATTCGTTGTGTAATTCGGCTCCGGCAACAGCTTCGCCACGTTTGATTGTGTACACCGAACGATCGCCGAACAGGTTGTCGTATTCAGCTTTGAGCTGGATTTGTGTCGAATCATTCGCGCTCAGGTCGCGCAGCGAGATGGCATTTTGATTGTTTGTGCGATAGGCAATGGCTTCAGCGCCCTTACGATCATCTCCAACTTTCACAAATCGAACAAGAATCTCGAGATCCGACGTCAGCAGCGAACGATTGTTATAAAATGTCAGTAGGGACTGACAGCCATTGCAAACTGAGTATCTGGACATCGCCAGCTTGTTTCCTCGCAAACGCAAGTTTTTTGCGACGATCGTAAGACCATTGTGGAATGTCAGAAATTGCCCGTGCTCCGATTTTCGTTTTACAGACTCGAAAATTTCGTTGTTTACGCGAGTTTTACCGAGGCCGAGGCGAACGTTTTGCGCGAATACACGCGTATCGTCGATTCCAGGCAGTCTCACTAGCTCAAGAGCGGGAACTGACGCGAACACAAGGCCCGGATTCCCTTTTTCACCCTGTGCAAAACACTTATTCGGCGCCAATTTTAAAGTTATCGGAGTCTGAACGAACCATTCCTTGGCGAGCTGATTGAGAATTGGGGTCAAGCGCTCCAAATCCCATAGATCGATGATTACTCCTCCGGCCGACGCTGATTTGAGGTACGCCCTGGCATTTTTGTCGGCCGCCACATTCGCAATAAAGATCGGTCGAATTTTGTACCCGCTTGCGATTTTTTCTGCGATTCTGTTGTTAAGAAGCAAATTTCTTAACTCCATGTTCGAAGTTTCAGTTGCGATTCGATCGATAGATTCTCGCGTCTGGAACTGTTTGATCGAACCGACAAATTGGCGAAGATCTGCGTCACCTAGCGTCGCTGGCAGACTCTCCCTTCGCTTCGCTTGAAAAAGTACGACTTCGCTCTGATCGTCGTCCACGCTTAATGCGTCGATCCCCATATCGGCTTTCCTGTCGCAAACCGAATCCTGCGCTGCCACTGTATCGAGGCGATACACAGTTTGTAAAAACCAAATTAGAAAGGCAGCACTTCGAGTTCTGCCACTCGCTTCGTGTTCTTTGATCAGCTCGCCTAGCTTTTTGAAAGCTGTCGGATCAGAGGCGATTCGCTTAGGCATGTTCTTTGAGAACTCTTGCTTTTCGCTGCTTCTGGCAAATGTGGCCACGAGTAACTAGTGTAGGCTTATTTGACCTAGCTGATGCATCGCAACGTGAAATGTCTGTGTTTCCCTTCAGCTAGCAAGCGATGACTGACCGATGCTTCCAGGCGAATATTTACAATTGTGTCGGGCTCAACAAAATCCATCCGAATGGCAGTAACGCTCGCGTGTTCAGTCACAGTGTTAAGTGTGTAAGAAAACGTTATCAGTAAATGATTGATCGGCTGCGTGAATTGGCGTCGAAGTTTTGCAGTAGAAGATGTGATTACGCGTCGGTTCGAATCGGCTGGATTCCAAGCCGACGTGGCTTTGAGTTCAGCCGGGTAGCGGCTCTGGTCCAGCAGCCTTCTCAGGATTCGATCCGGATAGCCCTGGCCCGGACAGCTTTCGATTCGAAATTGTTGGAGTGCCGTATCGATTCGCGTTGCGGCAAAATCGGCAATTTTGTTCCCGATTGACTGATTACTTGTTCCCGCCGGTATATTAACGGTCGCTTCACGCAAGACGCCGCTCGCTAACGCGCCGGCAAAATCTCCATGAATCGCTTCAACGACTTCTGGCTGCCAAGGTGCAATCAGATCAACGGGCGTTGCACTCTCGAATTCCTGAAGTTTCAAATAATAGTCGCGCAGTGTGGACATCGATCAACGCTCGTGGGCTGAAGGTCATTTACGAAACAAAACGACGCGGTTTGTATTTGTGCCCGCTACTTGATTCTGAACGCCCCAACAGTTTGAAGTTTTCGTAAACTCCTGATCGTTGATTAAAATCAGGACGGGCTGCAGCCCTGCGGAGACCCCACACGGAACTACAGCCTCCTCCAGCTTGATCGTGCCGCGTCGGACCTCTCCGACTTCAAATGCAACATAGCCATTTGGCTGGAGAATTCGTGCCAGCTCTGCAAACACGCTTCTCATGGCAGCCTGCCACTTATCGAGAGCTTTAACGACCGTGAGCCTTTGCCGTTTTGGATCAATCCCGCAAAACCAACAACGGAGCCAGTTATCGCTTTCGTAGTCCACGATGTCTAAAAAAGGTGGAGAAGTGACAACTAAAGATACTGACGATGTTTCAATCTCGGGAGTCGATGATGCATCCTTTGTCAAAAGCACGACGTCTTTACAGCTTCGATCAAGGATTCGCCGGGTCTCTTCATCGCAGTCGAACAGAAGTGCTTCGGACTTCCGAAGAATCAGTTCTGGCACATCTCGCCGCGGGGGCCTTTGGTCGCGTCGCTGATTTATGCGCGTCTGGGATTCGACCGACACGGCTTGATTCGGGGGTAGCGTATAAACAGAAAAAAAACCAGGGGAGTGGCCGGTCAGTCGATTGACGGCTACCATACGAATCCAAGCATCAACGTTGTCGAGCGTGCCGTGCTTTTGTTTATCGAGAAGGTAGCTGCGAAGAGCGCAAATCTCCTGAAGAGTGTCAGTGTGGTAAAAGGCCAACAGGTCAGTGGGCAGCGATTCGCTACGCCCAAAATCAATTTTTTGAAGCCGGTCTGCCACTCGATTGATGCGCGGTGGAATGAGGCGAGGGGAAACGAGCACAACGCTTAGCGGGTTTGCATCACAACCAAGCGGTTTACGTCCGAGCAGCGCAGCCTCAACAAGTGTAGTTCCACGCCCCATAAACGGATCGTAGACCGTGTCTGATTCGCTGGTTAACCGTTCAATAAAAAAACGCGGTAGCTGCGGCTTGAAACACGCTCTGTAGGAAATCTCGTGGAGGCTGCTGGCGCGTCGCTGTTTCGCCGTCCAAAATTCGTTCACGAACGTGTCTACCGACAGACTAGCGCCGTGCTCGATTACGACGTTCGTTTCGATCCTCTGAGTTGCTTCTCCGAACTCGTCGAACTGTTTGAGTTGGAGTTTAAGTTCGTCGGGGTTTTTCGTTCGCGACGCGGATGGTGCTCCAAAAAGCTGAAGTTGCGAGTTGTCGCAAACTGTTTTCATCGAATCTGCCAAACGATAGCCGGAACTTGCGGCTCAACCACGCCAAAAATTCGCAAAGCAAAACACCCGCTCTCGTTCTCAAGAGCGGGTGCTCAATTCTGGCGACGTTCCGTTCGGCTTTGCTCAGGGCAGGCTCTACTAACTCAATCGCTCCCGCCTTTGCAGAGGCTACCGCGTGGCAGACCCGCCTGTTTCGGCCTCTCGGCCCGCCCGTCCATGTCGCTCGATTCCCATTGGCTCCGTTGATTCGCACGGCCTGTCGTTTAAGACCAAGAACCGTCGACGCAGTCCCACTCGATCTGACTGACGTCATTTCTCGCTGTGAAAAGTTCGGGTAATTTCGCGCAAGAGTTGGTTCTGTTGTTGCCAGCGCGATTTGAGCGTCCAGGCGAGGATTTGTTGAAAGTGATCGCCGTCATCCACGGTAGTATGAAGAAAGACAACGTTGGTCTTGTTTTCCGTCCCGGTTAATTCGTCCTGCAAAGCGGGATGACCATCGATCGTCAACGAAACGGGTTCAGTAGATGATGCATTCTTCATTTTCTGCAACATCCGATCCCGCGTCAGGTGATGGTCTTTCTCCAGAGTTAAGTCGGGGACGTCAGCTTTCGCGTCGGTGATTACGATTAAATACATTTGTTTGTTTTTGTCGCCCACTTGAAGCGTCGCCTGCTTATTGAGGCCTGGCATTTTCACCCACAGACCTGGGACAATGACGTCGATTTTACCATCGTCAGAAGCGATTTCTTTTCGTTCAGTGGAAAGGCGATGTAACCGCTCGCGATCCGACTGGATTATGCTCACAAGTAACGGAATGCCCATTACACCGAGCACGAGCGCGAGGTAGCCCAAAATTAGCCCTGCGGTAGCGATTCCCTTCCCGCCGAGCGCGCCGCCGGATTTGCGAATTTTCGCACGAGCAATATGACCGCAAATGACAGCGGGAATTGCGGTGAACAGCCAGCCGCAGAAAAACGAGAGAACTGCCAGGACCAGGCTCCAAATTGCGGCCGGTGCGACGCGAGGAATTGGTTGCGGAACAGGCGGAGGTGGCGGTAATGTTTCCTCAGCCATCGCGCCGTTGTACAAAACCTAAGAGCAAAAGCAAGACGCACTCCAGACCACTGCGGCTGATACTCCAAAGGTATAAGCCAGCAGGCAGCCGCCAGGACAGTTTCAGTGCTGTGTTCGGAATGGATTGACGACACGTGCTGAGCCGTATTCCTGCTCGTGAGTTAGATCTTCGGAGTAAATGATTCTTGCGCCAAGCCGGTGTGCTGCTGCGACGATTGCCGCGTCCCAATAAGAAACGCGGTGTTCCTGTTTTAGCGTGATCGCTTCGAGAACCAGATCGGCGTCGATTCTAACAACCGGGAGACGAGTCAACCGGACAATGAACTGTAGCGCCTGCGTGTCCGAAAGTGGTTCCGCAATTTTTTGAGTGGCAGTTACGTAGAACTCACCGAGAACTTGCGCGGAAGTCCCAAAGTCCACCGATCCCAGCAAAGCGCGCGCTTTATCGCGCTTTTCTTTCTCTGAAGCGTGCGACGAAACCGAATAAACGAAGATGTTACTATCGATAAACGCCTCAACGGGCATGGAGCTCCTCTCGCGTCCAACGGATGCGGCCGACCCGCGCCTTCATTTTGGGTAGCAACTTGAGAAGATCGCGACGGGCTTTCGCTCTTTTTTTCTTCTCGCCTGCGAGCTCGTGGAGGTAACGCCGCACGAGACCGTTGACGGTTGTGTCCTGCTCAACGGCGATTCGCCGTACCTCCTTTAAAACTGAGTCTTCCACAGAAAGCGTGATGTTTCTAGTCATGTGACCACAGTAACTGTGTTCCTGTGTTTCGGCAACCGCGCACAAATTCTGCGAGAAGTTTGTCGCAAATACCGCGCGCTCCAGAAAAAGAAAACCCAGCACTTTGACTAGCAAAGTGCTGGGTTCTGGCGACGTCCTATTGACTCGTGCCCTCCCGCGCGCTCGCCCGCCACCCTCGCGGGCTTGACCGTCTATCTCGCGGTTCCCGACCGCTCGGTTCTCTTACGGCATGCGGCGTTCCGCCGCGCCGTGCTTCGAGTAGGCCACACAATATAAAAACCCCGATGAGCTAAACTCACCGGGGTTTTAGTTCTGGCGACGTCCTACTCTCGCACGGCCTGTCGCCGTACTACCATCGGGGCTGCAGCGTTTCACTTCCGTGTTCGGAATGGGAACGGGTGGGGCCACCGCGCTAGGGTCACCAGAGTGCGGAATCGCACCGGCGGTTTCGCTGCGGTCGCAGCGACGCAAGCGCGAGGCCGAATCTCTGGAGACGATATCGAGCTTTCAAAGAACGCCAGTTTCTCTGGCATCTACATACAGGAGTTCATTTCGGCTGAGGACAGCCGACGCTACAACTTCACCTGAGTTTTATATGAGATCTTTTGTCTTCTCTGATTGCCGTCCCGCAAAGGCGCGGAACGGGTTAACAGAAAAGTAAAAGATCAAGCCGAACGGGTTATTAGTACTCCTGAGCTGAACACATTACTGTGCTTACACCCGGAGCCTATCAACGTGGTGGTCTACCACGACCCTTCAGGGAGAACTCATCTTGGGACAGGCTTGGCGCTTAGATGCTTTCAGCGCTTATCCTTTCCGAACATAGCTACCCAGCACTGCTCTTGACAGAACAACTGGAACACCAGCGGTTCGTCAGACCCGGTCCTCTCGTACTAAGGTCTGAAC
>Ga0209056_10004421_pt1 | contig 14837 bp, 6 predicted proteins | sample GraSoiAngelo_114_FD_185876 | JGI IMG/M metagenome (GOLD analysis project Ga0209056, IMG submission 185876) | Grasslands soil microbial communities from the Angelo Coastal Reserve, California, USA - 14_0903_13_40cm (SPAdes) (version 2) | ecosystem: Environmental > Terrestrial > Soil > Grasslands ... | reverse complement strand
GGACTGCGGGGTGCCCTTCTGCCACACCGGCACCCTGCTCGACGGCATGGCCTCCGGCTGCCCCATCAACAACCTCATCCCCGAGTGGAACGACCTGGTCTACCGCGGCCTGTGGCGCGAGGCGCTCGACCGGCTGCACAAGACCAACAATTTTCCCGAATTCACCGGCCGCGTCTGCCCTGCCCCGTGCGAAGGCTCGTGTGTCCTCGGCATCAATGCCCCGCCCGTCACGATCAAGAACATCGAGTGCGCCATCATCGACAAAGGTTGGGAAGAAGACTGGGTCACTCCCGATCCGCCGAAGGTCCGCACCGGCAAGAAGGTCGCCGTCGTCGGCTCCGGACCCGCGGGACTTTGCGCGGCAGCTCAACTCAACCGCGCCGGGCATTGGGTGACCGTCTTCGAGCGCGAGGATCGTCCGGGCGGACTGCTCATGTATGGCATCCCGAACATGAAGCTCGACAAGGAAGAGGTCGTGATGCGCCGCATCAAGCTGCTGGAACAGGAAGGCATCAAATTTGTCTGTAATTGTGACGTGGGCAGATTCCTTTCCGCACAGCAACTCCTCGAGGAATTCGACGCCATCGTCCTTTGCCTGGGGGCGACCAAACCGCGCGACTTGCCCATCGAAGGCCGCCAACTCAAAGGCGTCCACTTCGCCATGGATTTTCTCACGGCGAACACGCGGAGCCTGCTCGATGGCCATCGCAACGGCAACTACATCTCCGCGGCGGGCAAGGACGTGGTGGTCATCGGCGGCGGCGACACCGGCACGGACTGCGTCGGCACGGCCATGCGGCACGGCTGCAAGACGCTGCTCCAAGTGGAAATTCTTCCACAACCGCCGATGGACCGCGCGAAAGATAATCCCTGGCCGGAATGGCCCAAGGTTTATCGCCTCGACTACGGACAGGAGGAGGCCGCCGCGAGGTTCGGGGCTGACCCGCGGGTGTACCTCACCACGGCCAAGCGGTTCGTCAGCGACGACCATGGCCAGGTGAAAGCAGTCCACACCGTGCAGGTGCAATGGGAAAGAAATGAAAAGGGCCAATGGATGCCTAAGGAGGTTCCGGGAACCGAGCAGGTGCGGCCAGCCCAACTCATTCTTCTGGCCATGGGTTTCCTCGGCCCGGAACAACCCCTGCTCGACGCCCTCGGTGTCGAACGCGACCCCCGCACGAACATCAAAGCCGACTACGGCAAATACCAGACGAGCATCCCGAAGGTGTTCGCCGCCGGCGATTGTCGCCGCGGCCAAAGCCTGGTCGTGTGGGCGTTCAACGAAGGTCGCGGCGCGGCGCGCGAGTGTGACCGTTACCTGATGGGCGGCACCAACCTGCCTTGATCCAATGCGCCTCGCCGGACGCTTACGAAGTTCCTACTGCTCGACTGCTCGATAGAATCTAAACGACAGGTTTGTAGCCGAAGTATCCAGGATTTGTAGCGAACCGGTCACTGGAGCCTTAAAACTCACTTGCGATCCGACCGCTGCTTCGTGTTCCTTATCACGCAGAGGTTGGCACTGAAGATAACGGACGAAATGGAAACTCGCTTCCACCGCCATGTTCCACACCGTAGGAGCGCACCGTATCAAAGCCCAGTTATGTAACTTTTCAACTGCTCGATCGCGGCGTCCTGGGCGGAAATGGTCCAGTTCACCAGGTCGCCGATTGACACGATGCCCACCAGCTTTTCTCCTTCCAGAATCGGGAGATGGCGGACACGGTTGTTGGTCATCAGCCGCATGCACTCCTCAACGCTGTGGCCCGGCGTCGCGGACACAACCGGACTTGAAATGATTTCCAGGACTTTTGTCTCGCGGGATGACTTTCCCTTGAGCGCAACCTTTCGGGTGTAATCACGCTCAGAGATCACACCCAAAAGCCTACGTTCTGACATGACCAGCAACGCGCCGATGTTCTTCTCCGCCATCAGCTGGATCGCCTCGAACACGGTCGCGTCCGGTGAAACGGAATACACCTCGCGCCCTTTCTGATTCAAAATGGTGCCGACTGTGCCGGAGATGTTCATCCTGAAACGCCTCCTTTCCAGTCAGACTCACCGACGCCGCCCGCCGACGCCGCGCAGATTCGCTTGGTTCGATGGCGTTCCGGAGACGTGTCACATTGAGGTAGGCTTTCCGCTCTGTTCATAAAGCTTGGTTCCGGGTTTGGTAAGAACGAACCGTTTATATCCGTTGAACGCACAGTTTGGAACCACAAAATTTCAAGCCATCCGCTGATTGATTTCCGTCCGGGCATCCGTAAGCGCTGCAAGTGGTGAGGCCTCGGCTCGGCCAGCGCTTCTTGAACGGCGCGGAGCCGCTTCCTGTCAGAATGGTTTGAGACCCCGGCGCCTTGACCGAGCCGCTCTGACGCGGAACACTGGCGAAACTGGATCGTGCCGATGAACCATCCTCTCATTTACGAGATCGACGCGCGTTGCTGGCTGCGCGAACTCTCCGCGCGCCACGGACCAAACATCACACTCGGCTCGGCGCCGGACGACGAAATCAAAGCCTGGGCGCAACTCGGTTTCACACACGTCTGGCTCATGGGCGTGTGGCCGACCGGCCCGCGCAGCCGCGCGGCGGCATTGTCGAGCCAGGGAATGCGCCGCGCGTTCAGCAAAGCGCTGCCCGGCTGGCAGGACGACGACGTGGCCGGTTCGCCATTCGCCGTTGCCGATTACACAATCGCGCGCGAACTCGGCGGCGAGTCCGCCCTCAAGCAATTCCGCAAAAAACTGCGCGCCTACGGATTGGAATTGCTTCTCGACTTTGTGCCAAACCACCTCGGTCTCGATCACCCGTGGGTCAGCGAAAAGCCGGAACTCTTCGTGGAAGCGTCCCTTCAAATGCCGGAGACTTTTCCGGCCGAAACCGGGACCGGGCCACGCTGGCTGGCGCACGGCAAAGACCCGAATTTCTCCGCCTGGATTGACACGGTTCAGCTCGACTACCGCCGCGCCGACACCCGCGCCTCGATGATTGAGCAGTTGCAATCCGTCGCCCAGCGCTGCGATGGCGTGCGCTGCGACATGGCGATGCTGCTGTTGAACGACGTGTTCGCCAAAACCTGGGAGGGTTTCCCCTGCCCCGCCGCCATGACTGAACGCGAATTTTGGGCTGATGCGATTCGAGTCGTCAAACAGACGCACCCGGATTTCCTTTTCCTGGGCGAGGTCTATTGGGATCTCGAAGCGCGGCTGCAATCGCTCGGCTTTGATTACACGTACGACAAACGGCTCTACGATTACCTCAGCTATCGCAATCACGCCGAAGTCCAACGACACCTGTTGGGCGTGACGCTTGAGTTCATCGGACGCAGCGCGCACTTTCTGGAAAACCATGACGAACCGCGCATCGCTTCGATCCTGTCACTGCCGGAACATCGCGCCGCTGCGTTGCTGACGCTGGGCCTGCCTGGAATGCGATTGGTGCATCACGGCCAAATGACCGGCGCGCGTATCAAATTGCCGGTCCAACTCCGCCGCCGGCCGCCCGAGCCGCCCCGATTGGAAATTGAAACCTTTTATCAACGGCTGCTGGCCTTGCTCAAGACCAGCGCGGTCGGTCGCGGCAAAAGCGATTTGCTGCGACCGCGTCCCGCCTGGCCCGACAACCCCACCGAGCAAAATTTTGTCGTCGTCCAGTGGCAGTCACAACCGGATTGCTTTGATCTCCTGGTGGTGAACCTGGCTCCACATCGCAGCCAATGTTTTGTGTCGCTGACCGTCGATGGCTTGACCCGGCGCAACTGGCTGATGAAGGACCTGCTCGGCCATGAGGAGCACCAACGTTTTGGCGACGATCTGCAAAACCAGGGGTTGTATCTGGACGTGGATGGACATGGCGCCCAATTGTTTCACTTCGCCCCCGTCTGACCGGATTTCCCGGCTGTAGCCGCCAACGTGAGGAGGTGGACCCCCGTTCGGCTTGCATCGCCTCCGCACTTTGGGGGCTGCGAACTCCGCTCCGATCACAGCGCGCGAACGCGCCAGAAGCTGGTCGCACCTGTGGGCAAGGGCAGGGAAACGGATTGGGGATCGTTGGTCAACGTTACGGAGGAAACAATGGTCCAGTTGGTCAGGTCCAATGAAGTGGTCTGCTGAACCTCATGCGTGCGTCCCAGAGTGCCGCTGATGCTCAACGACAAAGCCGTGCTCCCCCGCGTTAAAGTCAGCAATGGAGGGCGTGCGTTAGCCGACCCGATATCATCGCTGAAATCAGGAATCCCGTTGCCGTTGGAGTCGTTCGAATCGTCAATGGAAAGGAACCAGATCAGATAATCAGCGTCCGGCGTGCTTAGGTCGCCGTCGTCAAACTCAACGTAGCCATAATAGTTTGTCAGGACGGTCTCATCGCGCCGGAAAGTGTCGTTCGTGTAGGTCAATGCTCCCGCCGCATTGCTCCAGACACCTGGTTGGAGTTCGAGTTGATTAAACCGGTTGGTGCCGGATTTGACGAACAGGAACGCGCCCGACAACTGGCTCGGGCCATCGCCGCTTTGCGCCAGGCTGAGCGCGCCGGAGACATTCGTTGCCGCCGGGGTGTAGTTCATCGTTCCGGCATATTCGATCAGTTCAAACGGGTGCGTAAAATCCCCGAGCGGACCACTGATCTTGCTGTTGAAACTCAGAACGCACGTGCCGTCCTTCGATCCCGCAGGACGGCTCCACGACGCCCGAACGGTACCGTTATCAACCGGCGAAAAATAGGCGCCGGTGGAAACTCCGGATACCGCTTGACTGACTTCAAAGAAGTCGGCGAAGCCGTTGCTGTTGGCGTCCGTAAACGCCAGCACGTCCAAATATAAAACGCCGTCTTCGATGGTCTCTTCAAAAAACGTGTCCCACATGTGGAACTGGCTGGCATGGTCGGGACCGGTGTATGGCTCCAACTCTCCATTGGGAGTGTTCAGACTGATCGTGCTCAGGTCCAAGGTAACGTCGCCAAGCAAGCCGTGATAGATTCCCTGCTGAAAGCGGAGCGACAGGCAGAATAACCGCGCCTGCGCCGTCTGCGCCGCGTGAGCATGGAAGGAAATGCACGTCAACACACCAATGCCGAAAATCAGAAACCTCTTCATGCAACCATTGAGTTGAACCACCAGTCACCTGTGGACTTCAGTCAAATCCTTCATAGATTTCTTTGACGGAATAATCAATGGCAAAAACGTCCCGGCCGGCGCCGGCCGAAGCTGCTTTAAAGTTCGACATAAGTGCTTGAAAAAATTCAAAAGTTCCTCGCAGGAAGTTCGCTCGTCCTCGTCGTCGTCCTCGTCCTCGTCAGTTTCAAGGCGTTTCGAGGACGAGGAGGAGGACGAACCCACATCGGGTGGCGCTTCTATTGACATCCTGGCTCATGACACCAAGAACTTGCGTTCGTGTCAGATGCGCCCGGCGCTTCCACAAGCTTGTTGTCCGACCGGCACCCGGCCTTTAACCTCACTGTCATGAACGGCCCCGGATTCGCTTCGCCGACTCTTTGCCTCCTCGGCGTTTTGGGATTTCTTTTCTCTCCTGACCGGCCGAGCTGTCTCGCTCAGGCATATCCTGCGCAACACTGGGCGACCCGCGCGCCTGAACAGGCCGGCATGTCGCCTGAAAAACTCGACGCACTGCGCGACCTCGTTGGCGGACGCGGCTGTGTCGCGCGCCACGGCTTCATGGTCTATTCGTGGGGCGACCAATCCAAAAGCAGCGACGTGGCCTCCGCGATGAAACCGGTCCTCAGCACGTTGCTGTTGATGGCGGTGCAGGAAGGCAGACTCAAAAGCGTGGAGGAGCCCGTCGCCGAATTTGATCCGCGCCTCAAAACGCTCAACAACGGTAAAGATGCGGGCATCACCTGGAGACACCTCGCATCGCAAACCTCCGGCTACGGACTTGTCGAAGCGCCTGGCCGGGCCTGGTCATACAACGACTACGCCCTGGCGCTTTACTACGACACGCTGACACAAAGTGTTTTCGGGACGAACGGCACGGAGGTCTTGCGGACGCGAATTGCTGAACCGCTCCAGTTTGAAGATCGTTGCACGTTCGAAGCGTTCGGGTCAAACGACCGGCCGGGCAGGCTCGCCCTCTCGGCGCGCGACTTCGCGCGCTTCGGCCTGCTGTACTTGCGTCACGGCAAATGGCGCGACAAACAGTTGCTGGACCCGAATTTGGGTGACATGGCTGTTTCGAGTCCTCTCGCCGCTGACACACCGCTGACGAGCGGCAAAGGGGCCGACATGTTGCCCCACCAACGCAGCATCGGCGGCGGGAAGAACATCACGCCCATCGGCCCCGGCTACTACAGCTTCAACTGGTGGCTCAATCGCACGAACAAACTGGGTCAGCGCCTGTTTGTGGACGCGCCGCCCGACACGTATGTCGCCGCCGGCCATGGGGGCATGAGAATGCTTTGGATTGTTCCCGGTCTGGACCTCATCGTTTGTTGGAACGATTCCAAAATCGAAGACCACGACGCCAGTCCCGGCAACCCGAACACGCAATGCAACCAGGCGGGGAAACTGATGACGGAAGCGGTGCTGGATGGATCAGCAAACGGCTCTCAGGCCCCAACAACGCTCGGAATCAGCGACTCACGATTCACTCTCAATGGCAGGACCGCATTCCTCTACGGCATCAGTTACTACGCCGCGTTGGGAGCGAGTGAAGACTTCATCCGCCGCGATCTCGATGACGTGCAGCGTTACGGCTTTAACTGGATTCGGGTCTGGGGGAACTGGCGAGCGTTCGGGGCCGACGCCGCGGCTGTGGACGGAGAAGGCCGGCCCATACCAGCCGGATTGGAAAAACTAAAGTGGCTCCTCAAAGAATGCGACCAACGCGGCCTTATCGTGGACGTCACTCTTTCGCGCGGCAACGGCGCGACCGGCCCGCCGCGCCTGCAAACTCCGGATGCCCACCGGCGCGCCGTCGAGACCGTCGTGACTGCTTTGAAGCCGTGGCGCAACTGGTATCTTGACCTCAGCAATGAAAGAAACATCCAGGACAATCGCTTCACAAGCATCGACGCCTTGAAGCAACTGCGCGAACTTGCCCGCCGGCTTGACCCCGCTCTGCTCCTCACGGCCTCTGACGGCGGCGACATCCCCGGGGATGAGCTGCGTGAGTATCTGGAGACCGTCAAAGTGGATTTCATCTCGCCGCACCGTCCGCGCGAAGCCCACTCGCCAGCGCAAACCGAAGCAAAGACGAAAGAATACATGGCGCAGATGAACCAGGATGGCCGTGTGGTGCCCGTGCATTACCAGGAACCATTCCGCCGCGGCTACGGCAAGTGGAATCCGAAGGCTGAGGATTTTGTCGCCGACTTGCGCGGCGCGTTGGCAGGCGGCGCCGCCGGCTGGTGTTTCCACAACGGCGCCGAGCACGACGCGCCGGATAGCCAGCCGCGCCGTTCCTTCGATTTGCGGGTAAAGCGATTGTTTGATCAACTGGACGACGAGGAACGCAAAGCCATCAAACTGTTAAGAACCGTGGTGGGGCGACCCGTCCTCCGTAGCAAAACTGCGGAGGGTGGAGACTCCGTCGAGCCCTGATCTCCCGCCGCTTCCTCGTCGGGCGCTTCTCGATACCACCACCATCGTGGAAGCCTCCCGCTCCCTCTCCCTGCGAGGCACGAGCGGGGAGAGGGCTGGGGAGAGGGGCACCTTCCATTCGAATTGGCGCGGCTAATTGGAATCCCCTCTCCCTTACCCTCTCCCCACTCCTCCGTCGTGGGGAGAGGTAATCGACCAGCGGCATGGTGGTGGTGTCAAGAAGATGCGCCTTCCTCGTCTTACGCGCGCTTTACACCTACGATCACCCCGCATATCTTGGGATCTGGAGACTGGTTTAAGCCCGGTGCGGAAGCCGCTACGGGCTTCCGAAAGTGGTCTGAATGGAAAGAGCGCGCCTCTAGAGCAAATTGAATAAAACTGTAGCCGCAAAAGAACGCAAAGAAACACAAGGCAAACGGACATCTTTGCGATCTTTGCGTTCTTTTGCGGCTAATAGCGGCTACACAATTTATGAAAACGCTCTAGGCGACGATAAACGTCCACCCTTGAAAACAGCCCCGACACATTTCTTAGCGTTCGTCGCCGCGCCAAACATCAAGTCTGGCCGCGGTCTGGCAGCAACGGCCCTCAAAGCCCGTCTCGTCGCCTGCGCGAACTTGATTCCCAGAATCGAATCGCACTATTGGTGGCAGGGAAAAATGGAATCGAGCGCGGAGGTGTTGATCATCTTCAAGACGACGAAGTCAAAGCTCAAGGCGCTCGAGAAACTCATCGTTGCCAAACATCCTTACGACACGCCTGAGTTCATCGTGTTGCCCATCACCGCGGGCAACAAGCGCTACCTCGATTGGGTCGGCGCGAGCGTTAATCCCAAGCAGTAGGGCGGGGGTCTGTATGTGTTTAGCGTAGCGGCGGCCATCTTGGCTGCCGTAGAGGGCGGCATCTTGCCGCCCGGAAAGAACGCTGGATTGTTCGGCGATCTGCAAATAGCCGGACGCTTGGGGCATGTATGGGCTTGTTCCGCCGGGCAGGGATGCCCGGCTCTACGGCAGGCGAGACGCCCGCCACTACGCCGCTAAACACATACCGGTGTCCCACCGCGCGGCGGCGGGTTGGGGACGGCCCGCCCTGTCGATTTAGAAACCCGGCTGGACTTTTAGGACAAATCCCCTTTTCCTCTCGGCAACCAATTCTCATGACCTGGTTGCAGAATTATGACCCGCTGGGGAACGCGTTTCTTTCCACGACGGTCGCGGCTTTGCCGGTCGTCGTCTTGCTCAGCGCCATCGCCATTTTCAGAATTCGCATCCATTTCTCGGCGCTACTCGGTCTGATCGTTGCGCTGGCTGTCGCCTTATTCGCTTACAAAATGCCGCTCAAAGCTGCCGCAGCCACGACCGTTTACGGCGCGGCTTACGGGCTGTTTCCCATCGGCTGGATCATTCTCAATCTGATTTTCCTCTATCAACTCACGGTAAAGAGGGGATTGTTCGACGTGCTGCGGAACAGTCTCGGCTCATTCGCGCCCGACCCGCGCATTCAAGTCATCCTGATTGGTTTCTCTTTCGGGGCATTTTTTGAGGGCGCGGCTGGATTCGGCACGCCCGTCGCCGTCACCGCCGCGATTCTGATTCAACTTGGTTTCAAGCCGCTGCAAGCGTCCGGCCTCTCGCTCATCGCCAACACCGCGCCGGTGGCATTTGGCGCATTGGGCACGCCCATTATTGCGTTGAGCGGCGTCACTGGTCTCGATCTCCACCACCTTTCCGCGATGGCCGGCCGGCAACTGCCCTTCTTCTCGCTGATCGTGCCCTTCTGGGTGGTGTGGGCATTCGCCGGCTTTCGCGCCATGCTCGGCGTCTGGCCGGCGGCGTTGACGGCTGGCGTTGCGTTCGCCGTTCCACAATTTCTTGTCTCCAATTTCCACGGTCCCTGGCTGGTGGACATCGTGGCAGCGATTTGTTCGATGATCGCGGTCGGGGTGTTGTTGAAGTTCTGGCAGCCGAAAGGCAACTGGGAGGGACTGCATGTTGCTGTCCCTGAAATCAGGGACGGCGACACGCAGTCCCTCCCGGAGACTCGCGGCTCAGCGGTCGTCTCGTCCCGAAATTCAGTTCATACGCAAAGCCAGGTCATCCGCGCCTGGGTGCCCTGGGTGTTGTTGAGCCTGCTCGTCTTTCTCTGGGGCGTGCCGCAGGTGAAGAAATTTTTCAACGACGTCTCCGCGCCGAAGTATCAAGTGGCCGGCTTGCACAATGTCGTCGTGCGCACGCCACCCGTTGCTCCGCCGCAATCGCCGCAGAGGCCAACGAAGCCCGAAGAAGCCGTCTTCACCCTCAATTGGCTTTCCGCAACCGGCAGCGGGATTCTCTTCTCTGCGATCACCGCCGGTTTCATCATGGGATTCGGTGCGAAGGAAATCGCAGAGACTTATTGGGAGACGCTGGTGCGCGTGCGGTTCTCGCTCGTCACCATCGCAGCGATGCTCGCGCTCGGCTACGTGACGCGCTACTCGGGCAGCGACGCGACGCTCGGTCTGGCTCTGGCCAAATCCGGCAGGCTCTATCCTTTCTTTGGCACGCTGCTGGGCTGGTTGGGCGTCGCGCTCACCGGCTCGGACACGGCGTCCAACGTTCTCTTCGGCAGCCTGCAAACCATCACCGCGAAGCAGACCGGACTGAGCCCGGTATTGATGGCTGCCGCGAACAGTTCCGGCGGTGTGATGGGGAAAATGGTGGACGCCCAGAGCATCGTCGTCGCCAGCACCGCGACAAACTGGTACGGGCACGAGGACAAAATCCTGCGTTACGTTTTCTTTCACAGTGTCGCGCTCGCGGCTCTGGTAGGCATCCTGGTTTTTTTGCAGGCCTACGTCGAGCCGTTCACGCAGATGGTGGTGAAGTAGGCGCAAGGAATGGGTGGATGGGGAGACGGGGTATTGGGGTGTTGGGAATTCAGTTTGCTCCACATCCCCCAATTCCGCATCAACCCGCTTTCTCGGCGTCAATTCCCCAGAAACGTCGCGTCGGGTGATTCGAGTCGGACGTGTTCGGGCAGTTTATTCGGCTCGAAGCGGAGCACGACCGTGTGCGCGCCGGCAGCCAGTTGTGCGCTGAGTTCCGAATTGGCGCCGGCCGGCGTCGCGTCAATCCAAACAACCGACCCAGGCGCATCGGAAAGTTTGAAATGAACCGTACCGGCGTTTGCCACCTGGAAATTTGCGCCGAGGAAAATTCCGACCAACCCGGCATATCTGTTCAGCTTCATCGTGGCCTGAATGTCGTCGCGCATCAAACGACCGTCCACGAGCGAATAAGCCGGCTCCCACTCGGCGCCGTTTAAATCGCCCGTCACGATTTTATCCAGGCCGAATTGTTCGACCTCATGCGTGCCGGGCCGCACTTTCCAGAACCGCGCCACGCTTCCCTTCGACGCGTCGTAGGCGCCGGGCTTGCCCAGTTCGGAGAGAAAACGGAACAGGTCAGTGCGCTCCTGGCTGTTCAGGTTGTCAACCAACCCGGACGGCATGAGCGAGCCGCCCATCGCGCGGTTCTTGATGTTGTTTTTCGGAATTGCGACTTCCTTGTTCGCCACGTCGCGAATGATGAGTTGCTCGTTGTTTTCGCGCACCAGAATGCCGGACAATTCCTGGCCGTCCTGCGTCTCCAGCACCACCGCATGATAGCCCTCCTTGATTTTGCGGTTTGGATAAAAAATCGACTCGACCAGGTAATCCACCGGCGCGCTCGCGCCGATCGATGTCAGGTCCGGCCCGACTTTTCCCCCAACGCCGCCAATCGCATGGCAACTGACACAACCGAGTTCGGCCCGGCGGAAAACCCTCTCTCCGCGCGCCGGGTCGCCCTGGGTCGTCACCGACGCCACGATTTGCTGAATCTCCGCGGGCGTCAGCGCCAACTCGGCGTCTTCGAGACCGGCGCTGTGCGTGAGCGCCAGCACCAGTTCCGGTTCATTGCGCCCGCCTTCCCGCGCGACGCGAAGTCCTGCCTTCGCCGAAGGCGCGGGAAAACCGCTCGCGGGCAAAGCGCGAGTAAGCGCGGCGGCTGCCCCTTTGACGTTGAGCAACGCGCGCCAGAGTTCCAACGCGTCGGTTTCATTTGGCGTCGCCTCGAGAACGGCCACCGCCAGCGGCGCGGCTGTGTTCAAATCGAGCGCGGCCAGCGACAGCGCGGCTTTTTGGCGAATCTCCAGCGGCTTGTCCGCGCCGCACAGCGGCAGCAAAGCATTGATGGCGCCCGGCCCGCCGATTTCGCGTAATGTTTCAAACACGACCTGCCTCGTTCCCGCCGGTGTTGCTTGCGACTCGGCGATAGAGACCAACTCCGGCATCCGCGTCCCTGCGGACTTCCAGGCCCCGGCAAGCCGGATCGCTTCTTTGCGAAGCGGGTCAGGGGCCTCGAATATCATGCCGATGTTTTCGAGACCGGACAGCGGTCTGACGCTGCGCAGGCGGGCCGCTTCGTTCAGGGCGGCCAAGGCGCGAGTGGCGGTCGGTTTGTTGAAGCCTCGTCGCATCACCTGATCAAACAGGCGCTGCAATTCCCTCGGCGAGCCCGCGCGGCCGATGAGTTCGATCCACGGCCCTCGGCCGTCCGACGGGAGCGGTTTGTCGCCCAGCAACACGCCGAGCACCTGGCTGGCCTTTTCCGGCTCGATCGCTTTCAGGCCGAACTCCAATTGTTTCTCGCGGCCCTCGACCTTCCACTCGCCGGATTTGATGGCTCCTATCCACGGGTCGGCGAGGTCGTTGATGGTGTGCCAGAGGGCGTAGTCGAGGAACGGATCCATTGGCTTGTCGAGGGCGCTCAGGGCGAGTTCGGCGGATTTCGCCGAAGGAATTTTTGCGAGCGCCCGCAGGGCCTCGACGCGGACACGGGGGCTGTCGTCGGCGACCAGCTTAGCGAGTAGATCAATCGGATTTTCAGAGGCTCGCTCGGGCCAAATACCCTGCCAATGAGACAGAACTCGCGTCGCAGCCGTGCGAATTCTCGGATCCTTACTTTCTAGTAACTTCGTAAGCGGCCTTGGCGCGATAGAGTCAATCGCTTCACTTAACCACAGCGCTTCAAGTATCGCCCTTTCACTTCCCTTCTTCCCGGCCCAATCGACCGACTCACCCCAAACCGAAAGCGAGTCTGTTAAATCAGGTCTCGCGGGCGTTTTTGCAGACATGTAGGCATTCCCACGCTGACAGAGAATGCTACGTGCCTGTTCTTGTTCCCACACGCTCTTCGACAGCGTCAGGTCGAGCAGTTTCGGAATGCTCAGCTTCGTCAGGTCACGCTTCTTCGCAATTTCGGATTTCGGATTTCGGATTTCGGACTTGGCAACCACGCGCCAGATGCGGCCATGTTCCTTGTCGCGGCGTGCATCTCGAAAATCCACTTCGCCGTGTTGAATGATCGGGTTCGACCAGTCGGCGATGTAAAGCGCGCCGTCCGGGCCGAACTTCACGTCGATGGGACGGAAGGTGACGTTGGTCGAGCGCAGCAGGTCAGGCATTTCCTTCGTTTGAAAGCCGGCGCCGGCCTCGCTGTATTTGAAATGGACGACCCGATGCGCGCGGAAATCACAGGTGATGAAGTCGCCCTGCCAATCGTCGGGGAACTGCGGCGAGCGGACGACTTCGAGGCTGGCGAACTTCGGATAATTGCCGGGGCTGATACTCTGCAATTCGCGACGCGCGCCGGCGTAGGTGAAATACATCGCGCCGGGCACGCAGTAGGAGATGCCCTGAAAACCCGCGCCGTCGGTGAAGAACGAGTTGCCGTAATCGTCCCAGGCGTGGCCCCAGGGATTGCAGCCGCCGCGCGTGAACACTTCGAGCTGATACGTGTAGGGATCGAAGCGCCAGATGCCGGCGCTGTTTAACCGCGCGATGCCGCGCGGCGTCTCGATGTGCGTGTGGGTGTAGATGGACTGGTTCATGTAAATGTGCCCGTCGTAACCCCAGCGCAGCGTGTGCAGATTGTGGTGGGTATCCTCGGTGCCGAAACTGGAAAGCACGATGCGCTTTTCGTCGGCCTTGCCGTCGCCGTTGGTGTCTTTGAAATAAAGCAACTGATGGCTGGCGGCGACGTAACATCCGCCATCGCTGTCCGGTAAAACGCCGGTGGGAATGAGCAAACCGTCGGCGAACACGGTGGATTTGTCGGCCTTGCCATCGCCGTTGGTGTCTTCAAGGACGACGATGGAATCGGTGGCGGGCTGGCCGGGTTTGATTTGCGGATAGACTTCCGAGCTGGCGACCCAGAGGCGGCCCCGGGCGTCCCAGTTGACTTCAATCGGTTTGTGCAACTGCGGGTCTTCGGCCCAGAGATTGACCTCGAAACCGTCAGCGATTTCGAAGGTGGGGATTGGCTGCGGGCTGACCGGAGAACGTTGAACGTTGAACGCTGTCAGTTCGGACACTTCCTTCACTGTGGCGGGGTCTTGATGTTTCAGGTCACGCAGCTTCGCGATTCGCACTTCCCATTCCGCGATGAGCGGGTCGAACTTGGGAATCTCGACGGCGTTCTGGCCTTGTTCCTGTTTGCGAAACCCGAAGAGGTAAGTCCAGTTTTCCGGTCGCCAGCGATGGAAGAAGAATTCGTTCTTTTTACGGATGGCGGCGCGGAGCGCCTCGTAGCGGGCGAGCTTCTGGGCTGACGGCCCCGGACCTGTGCCGAGTTGAATTGGGATTTCACCGGAAACGCCGACATACCCAAGCTCGCTCAAATGTATTCCGTCCGGGTCAAAGTCGGCGGCTGCCTTATTCGAACCTTGAAATGTCAGCAGGGAGACGAAATAAGCATGTCGGCTGGCGGCCACTTCCTTGATCGCCGCATCATAAGCTTTGAACGATCGAAGGAACGACTCGCCCACCTTCGTTGGGTCGCCACGATTTGGCCCCAACAAGACAAACCGCACCTTTTTCGGCCTGTCCGGCGTGGACCCGCTGACTTCTTCGATGGCGTCCATCAGCTTCTTCATGTCCGCTTTGAACTTTTCCAGCGCGGCCGTTTGCCGGGCGGTCGAGACGCCCGCGCTGCTTTGTTCGAGCGCCGCCGTCATGCTGTAGCTGAGGAATGCGACCGTCGGTTTCACCAGCGCAACCTGTTCCTTCACATGCTTCAGCCATTCTTCCTCCGGTTTGTTCCAGTCGAAACTCGCGCGCGACCGGCCCATCGGCGTGTCGGCGGCCCAGGCGAGGTTGCGAAAGGTGACGTTGCGGTCGGGAAATGCGGCAGTCAGACGCGTTTCGATGTGGCCATAGTCCACTTCGCGCTCGAAGAACGTGTCGCCGATGAACAGCACGCGGTC
>Ga0209056_10004420_pt1 | contig 14840 bp, 5 predicted proteins | sample GraSoiAngelo_114_FD_185876 | JGI IMG/M metagenome (GOLD analysis project Ga0209056, IMG submission 185876) | Grasslands soil microbial communities from the Angelo Coastal Reserve, California, USA - 14_0903_13_40cm (SPAdes) (version 2) | ecosystem: Environmental > Terrestrial > Soil > Grasslands ... | reverse complement strand
CGTTCGCCTCGGTCAGCCCGCTCGTCGTGGTGGCGGGCCGCCTCGCCTACCACCTGCACGTGCTGCTCGACTACGTCGACGGCGAGGTGGCGCGCTGCCGCGGCGAGACGAGCGTGCGCGGCGCCTACTTCGACCTCATCACCGACCGCATCACCTTCCCGCTGCTCGTCTTCTCGGCCGGGCTCGGCGTCTACCGCCAGACGGGCGCCCCGGCGCACCTGATCGCGGCCTTCGTCGCCACCTTCGGCCTCTTCCTCGACAAGGAGGCGGTCGACTGCTGGTACCGCGCCAACGCGGGCGCGCCGGAGATCGAGGACCGCTACGTGGCCGCGCCGAGCCGCTCGGGATGGGGCCGCTGGCGCGGGCGGCTCGCGCTCGCGGCGGCGATGGTCCGCGGCCTGACGGCGTTCCTCACCTACACCGCCGTCGCCGCCGTCCTGGACGCCGCGATCTCCTTCCCGCTCGCGGGGCCGGGCAGCTGTCGCGCCCTCGTCCTCTGGGCCTTCGCGCCCCTGATGCCGATCGGGGCGGTGGGTCGCTTCCTCTACGTCTTCCGCCGCGGCGCCATCCCGCGCCGACAACAGCTCCTCTGAGAGGTATCGCAGGCATGAGCACGAATATCGGATCTCGAGCCGCATCCACCGCCCGGCCCCCACGCGGCACAGCGGGCGCAGCAGGCCGCGTGAGCGCCGTCGTGCTCGCAGCGGGCAGCGGCAGCCGGTTCACCGGCAGCTTCGTCCCCAAGCAGTTCGTCTCGCTCATGGGGAAGCCGATCCTGGCCTACGTCCTCGAGACGTACCAGAACCTCGACCTCGTCGACGACGTCACGCTCGTCATCAACGCCCGCTACGAGCAGCTCTACTACGACATCGTCGACACCTACCGCTTCTTCAAGGTGCGCCGCATGGTGCGCGGCGGCGCGACGCGGCAGGCGTCGTCGGCCGCCGGCCTCGAGGCGATCGGGCCCTGCGACATCGTCGTCGTGCAGGACGGCGTGCGGCCGTTCACCGGCCCCCGCGTGATCATGGAGGCCGTCGAGACGGCGCGCCGGGTGGGCGCCGCCAACGTGACCGTCCGCGCCCTCGACACCATCGTCGAGAGCCGCGACGGGATGATCGCCCACATCCCCGACCGGGCCAACCTCTACAGCGGCCAGTCGCCGCAGGCGTTCCGCTACGACCTGCTGGTCGAGGCGCACCAGAAGGCCGCGGCCGACGGCATCACCGACGCCACCGACGACGCACAGCTCGTGCTCCGTATCGGCGGGCAGGTGGGCGTCGTCGAGGGATCGTACGCCAACTTCAAGATCACCACGTACCAGGACTTCCTGTTCGCGACGAGCCTCGTCGATCGCGAGCGGCCCAACGACGGAGAGGGCTGGTAATGGGCACCTGGAACTCAGCCGTCTCCTATCGCCTGACCCAGCCCTTCCGCATCGAGGCGGTCGAGCGCGAGATCAAGCGTGAGCGTCCGGACGACGTCCTGGTCCGGCCGCGGCTCACCGGGGTGTGCGCCTCGGACCTGAAGCTCTACGCGGGCACGCGCGACCGGCGAGCGCTCTCGAAGAAGCTCCCGCTGGCGCTCCTGCACGAGGGCGTCGCCGAGGTCGTCGAGTCCGGCATGGCCGCCAGCCACGTGCGGCCCGGCAGCCGCGTGGTCGTGGTGCCGAACGTCCCCTGCTACATCGCCTATCCCGACCTCTACCCCTCGCGGGCAGAGGGCTGCCTCGCCTGCCGGCCCGGCGGAGCGGGCGAGAACTACTGCCTCCACAACCTCTACCTGTCGAGCAACACGGACGGGCTCGCGCAGAGCGTCTTCCGCCACCCGGCCGCGCTCCTGGTCCCGGTGCCGTCCGAGCTGCCCGACCGCATCGCCGCGCTCACCGAGCCGCTCACCACCATCCTCGCCGGCTGCGAGAAGGCGCCGATCCGGCCCGAGGGCCGCTACCTCGTCCTCGGCAACGGGCCGCTCGGGCAGCTCGTCGCGATCTGCCTCGCCGGCATGTACCAGGTCCCGCGGGCCGCCATCGCCATGAGCGGCCACGACTGGGGGAACCGTCGCGCCGCGATGTCGCTCGTGGGCGACGCCCTCGACGGCGACGACCCCCAGAGCTTCGCCAACCTGCGCGGCAAGATCGACATCGTGTTCGAGTGCGTGGGCGGCGAGGCGAACGGCGAGACGCTCGAGGAGACCGTCGAGTGTCTCCGGCCGGGCGGCACGGCGGTCCTCTTCGGCCCGTCGGAGAAGTCCGTGCTGCTCAACACGCGCGAGATGATCGGCAAGGGGCTCACGTTCCTCGGCTGCAACCGGAGCTTCGTGCCGCACTTTCAGACGGTGCTCGAGCGGCTGAAGGAGCCTCTCATGCAGAAGCTGCTCGAGGCGGTGCTCAGCCCGGAGAAGTTCCTCGTCCGCTCCGCCGACGACCTCAACCGGGCGCTCTACCACGCATGGACCAAGCGGGAGGCCGGCAAGGCGCTGATCGCCTGGGCCGGCCCCGAGTGAGGGACGAACGACCGTGAAGCTCGTCCGTAACGTCTCGATCACCATGGTCACCAGCTTCCTGTCGACGGGAGCCGCCGCCGTCGCCGCCATGCTGGTGGCCAACGTCCTCGGCGCCAAGGGGGCCGGCGTCTTCGCCCTCGCGCGCGTCGTCCCCACGGTGGTGGCCGCGGTGCTCGGCGCCGGCGTCACCATGTCGAACGCGTACCTGGTGGGCGGGCGCCGCTACTCCATCCAGGCGATCACCGAGGCGAGCATGAGCCTCGCGCTCATCATCGGCTTCATCGGCTGGGGCGGCTGGATCGCCTGCGGCAGCATCGTGCACGCGCGCTTCTTCAGCTCGCTCTCGGAGACGGCGGTGCTGCTGGTCGGCATCTCGATCCCGGTCCAGATGGTCCGCAACTACCTGAACTCCGTCCAGCAGGGGCTGCAGACCTTCACCGAGGCGAACATCGTGCTGCTGGTCGAGGACGTCGCCACGCTGCTCTTCGTCCTGCCGCTCATCTGGGGCGTCGAGTCGGGGCCGACGGTGATCGTCTTCGCGGCGGTCGGCGGCTCGGTGGTCAGCTGCATCGCGTCGGTCTGGTACCTCGTGCGCCACGGCTACACGCCCCGGCCGCGCCTCCACCGCGAGCTGTCGCTCGAGATGATGCGCTTCGGGCTCAAGGGCCACATCGGGCGCATCGCCAACATGCTGAACTGGCGGCTCGACGTGATGATCCTCTCGGTGCTCGCCCCGGTGGAGGTGGTCGGCTACTACGCGGTCGCCACCAAGGTGGCCGAGACCTTCCGGCCGCTCTCCGCCGCCTTCACCTTCGTGCTCCGCCCGATGATCGCGAGCCTCTCGGTGTCGGAGGCGCGCGCGCAGGGCGTGTCGCTCTACCGCCGGGTCTTCGCGCTCAACCTGCTCCTGGTCGTCATCATGGCGTTCGCGGGCGGGCCGATCATCATCCGCATGTTCGGCCCCGACTTCGTCGCCGCCGTGCCCGCGTTCCAGATCCTGCTCGTGGGCCTGGCCGCGCTCGGCGGGGCGGGCGTGCTGAACGGCTACAACGTCGGCATCGGGCGCCCCGAGTTCAACAGCTACACGGCGCTCGCCGGCCTGGTCATCACGGTGATCGGCGACGTCACGCTGATCCCGCACTACAGCCTGATCGGCGCCGCGGTCACCTCGAGCGTCGCCTACTCGGTCAAGGCGGCGGCCCTCACGCTCCTCTTCCTCTCCACCTCCGGCATCTCGCTGCCCCAGCTGATGGGCATGAAGGAGTACACCCCTGACCTTGCGTAACCCACTGCCGAGCGGCCCCGATCCGCTCGCCTGCCCGGTCTGCCGCGGTCCGCTCTCGGTGCGGGCGGCCTCCGTCCGCTGCACCGCGTGCGCGCTGCGCTACCCGCGCCGCGACGGCGTCTACCTCCTCGGACCGCCCTTCGCCGTCAACGTCGCGGGCCGGACGTTCGCGACCGACCGCATGCGCCGGCTCGCCGCCGACGCCCACGCCGTCGGCTGGGACGCCGCCCGCCAGCGCTTCGCCGCCGAGGTCCTGGCGGGCACGCTGCGCGCCCCGGAGCAGTCGCGCTGGGCTCGGCTCCGCGCGAAGGTGACCGGGACGACCTGGGAGGACACGCTCCAGGACCTCGTCGACCCGACACGCGCCGGCTGGAAGTTCCTCCTGAACCTCCGCTCCACCGCCTGGGTCCTCTTCCTCGGCCCGAGCTGGGGCGCGGCCCCCGTGAGCCTGGCGCGCAGCGCGGCGCACGTGGTGGTCCTCGACGGCAGCGTCGAGCGGCTGCGGCTCGTGCGCGAGCACGCCGCGGCGGCCGGCCTCGAGAACCTGACCTTCGCCCGCGTCGTGGATCCTCTCCGCCTGCCGCTGCCCGACGGCAGCGTGAACCTCGTCGTGGCCCCCGGTCTCGTCGAGTGGTTCACGGCGGTCGCGGGGGAGCGCGTGCTGTCGGCCGCCTGCGGCCGCGAGCTCCTGGGCGAGCTGCGCCGCGTGCTCGCGCCCCGCGGCCAGGCCTACGTGGCGACCGACAACCGCACGGGTCTCACGCGACTCCTCGGCGCGCGCCGCGCGTCGGGCGCGAGCTTCTCGGCGCGTGGGCTCCGCGAGGCGGCGGCCGCCGCCGGCTTCCGCGGCTCCCGGGTCGTGGCCCCCATCCCCTTCCAGCACAAGTTCCACCAGGTGCTCGAGCTCGAGCCGTCGAGCCCCGTCAGGCTGTCGGTCGATCCCTACCGCACGCGCGGCCGCCTGGTGCGGCCGCTCGTCAAGGCGTGGGACATCTGCAATCGCAACGGCGCGCTCGAGCGGCGCCTGCATCCTCTGCTCCCGAGCCTCGGCGCCGTGCTCTCGACCGAGCCCGAGATCCCGTCGCTGGCCGAGCGCCTGCTCGAGCATCTCGCCGCGGGCGGCCAGATCGCCCACGGCTGCGAGCTCACGCGCTACTTCGTGCGCGCCAAGGGCGCCGCGGTCCTCGTGGCCAGCGCGCCGGACGGCGACGGCGTGATCGTCCGCCTGCCGCTCGACGAGCGCGCCGAGGCCGCGTGCGCCGCTCACCACCAGGCGCTCGAGACGCTGGTGAGCGACCTCCGCATCCCGGAGGAGCTCCGTCGCCTGTTCCCGGCGCCGTACGCGCGGGGGAGCTTGGAGGGACAGCCCTTCTTCGCCGAGAGCGCCGTGTCGGGCGAGGCGGGCCGCATCTATTACTCGCGCGGCACGCGCCGCTACGACCGGGCGATCCTGAACGCGGCCGAGGTCCTCCGCCAGCTCCGCCGCGCGACGGAGAGGCCCGTGCCGGTGGACGGCAACGAGTTCGCGCGGCTCTGTGGCCGCTGGCTCGAGGAGCTCCGCGGGATCGTCGGCCGCGAGCCGCGCGTCGCCCTCGACGCGATCGAGCGGCGCCTCGAGCGGACGCTCGTCGGCCGGACGCTGCCGCTCGGCTGGCACCACGGCGACTACGACTTCGCCAACCTGCTGTACGGCCCGCGCGACGCGGTCACCGGCATCCTCGACTTCGAGGTGTTCGACGCGCGCGGGCTGCCGCTGATCGACCTGATGGTGCTGGTCGCGCGCCGGCCCATCCGGCGCACCGGCTTCGCCTTCGGCACGCTCTTCGCGCGCTCCATTCTCGCCCGGAAGCTTCCGCCGCTCGAGGCGCGCCTGCTCGAGGAGGAGATGCGGACGGTCGGCGCCGATGAGGAGCTCTACCAGGCGCTCGCGCTCTGCTGCTGGCTCGATCACCTGCGGCTCCGTCGCGACAGCTGGCTCGTCCGCTCGCCGTCCTGGCTCGATCAGAACCTCCACGAGGTGGTGGAGGCCGTGAGGAGGATCCTGTGACGCCACCCCGCATGTCCACTGCCGCCCGCACCGAGACGCTCGAGGGCTGGGAGAGCTCGCTCACGGGCCGCTTCCTGAAGGCGCTGCTCGCCGCCTACTACAACGAGAGCGTCCGCTACGCGGTCCTCCGCAACTACGAGCGCTGGCCGGAGCACTTCGGGAAGGACATCGACCTGGTCGTCCACCCGAACGACCTGGCGCTCTCGCACCGGATCATCCAGCGCCTCGCGGCCGACCTCGGCCTCTTCGTCGCCGTGCGCCGCAAGCGGAGCTCGCACGTCACCTACTACCTGATGGGGGGGGCGGCGGAGAGCATCCTCCTCGACCTCCGGCCCGACGTCGTGCACCACGGCCTCGTCTATCTGCGCGGCGAGCTCGTGCTCGCCTCCCGGCGGCGGCACCCGGACGGCTTCTACGTCCCGTCCCCGGCGCTCGAGAGCCTCGCGATCCTCCTCCACGCGGTCATCGACATGCGCGCCGTGCGCCCGTCGTATCAGGTGCGGCTCGCCGAGCTCGGCACGGGCGATCCCGCCCAGTTCCGGGCCGCGGCGGAGGCCGCGGTGGGCCGCAAGCTCGCCGGGCGCCTGGTCGAGTGCCTCCAGGCCGGCCAGCCCGAGCGCGCGCTCCCGCTCCGCGGCCGGCTCGTCCGCGCGTGCGTGCGGCGCCGTCCCGGGACGTTCGTGCGCTGGCTCCGCGCCCGCGCCGGTGCGGCTGCCGACCGGGTTGGCGGCTGGCTCCGCCCGTCCGGCCACCTCGTCATCCTCGTCGGGCCCGACGGCTCGGGGAAGACCACCTGCGCCGACCTGATCTGCCGGCGGTTCGCGGGCACCCGCATCCCGGTCTCGGGCGTGTACCTGGGCGCTCAGGCGCCGCTGCTCCCGACGCGCCGCCTGAGCCAGCAGATCCGCAAGCGCCTCGCGGGGGGGGCTACCAAGGTGAAGCCGGTGAAGGACGTGACGCGGCGGCAGCGCCTGAGCGGGCTCGTCCACATCCTGGCCGACAAGTGGCTCCGCTACCTGGTCCACGTCCGGCCGCGCCTGGCGCGCGGCGAGGTGGTGGTGCTCGACCGCTACTTCTACGACCTCCTCACCTTCCCGCACCCGCTGGTGCAGCGGCCGTGGGTGGAGGCGCTCGTCATGCGGCTCATCCCCGAGCCCGCGCTCGCCTTCTGCCTCGCCGCCGACCCGGCGGTCATCACCGCGCGCAAGAACGAGCTGACGGTCGCGGAGACCGAGCGCCAGATCGCCTGCTACCGCGGCCTCAGCCGCTGGGTCCGTAACTTCCGCGAGATGCCAGCCGACGGCGACCTCAACGCCGGCATCGACCGGATGGCCGAGCTGGTGCTCGCACTCTACGCCCAACATCGCTCCCCGGAGAGGGTCTGACCATGAGACTTCGACACGCTGTGGCCCGCAGGGCCCTGGGATTCTGGATAGTCCTCGGGCTCCTGCCCTTCCTGTCGCACCGGGGCAAAGCGCAGGCGTTGCCGTCGACGACGCTCACCTTCAACTCGACGGCCGACACCTACGTCGACAGCGGGTCGACGACGAAGAACTTCAACTCGTCGACGATCCTGCGCGCCGCCGCCTCGCCGACGCGGATCACGTACCTCCGCTACGCGGTCACCGGGGTGAACGGCCGCCAGGTCCAGCACGCCCGCCTCCGCCTCGGCGTCAGCGCCGGCGGCCCCGGCGGCACGGTGCACCTGATCAGCAACAACACGTGGAGCGAGACGGCCGTCACCTACAGCACCCGGCCCGCCGTCGACGGGGCGGGCCTCCAGACGCTCGGCACGGTCACGACCGGCGCAACCGTGGAGTTCACCCTCGACGGGGCGATCACCGGCGACGGGGTCTACAACCTCGCCATCGACAGCTCGAACACGGCGACCGTCAGCTACAACTCCTCGCTCGCGACGAGTGGCCAGAAGCCGCAGCTCATCCTCACCGTGGCGGCCCAGGCCCCGACAGTCACGATCGCGCAGCCGCCCACGGGCTCGAGCTACTTCACGGGCGACGCGATCACCCTCCAGGGCAGCGCCCGCGACAGCGCCGGGGTCGATCTCAGCACGCACGTCGTGTGGTCCTCCAACCTCGCCGGGCCGCTCGGCACGGGCGCGGTGGTCACGACCTCGCTCGGCCAGGGGACGCACACCATCACCGCCACGGTGACCGACGGCCAGGGCCTCACGGGCTCGAGCCAGATCAGCCTCACGGTGACGCCGCCGCCGCCGGGCAACACGGCGCCGCTCGTCACCATCACGGCGCCGACCAGCGGGCAGACGCTCGCCTCCTCGGCCACGATCACCTTCACGGGGAGCGCCAGCGACCTCGAGGACGGCGACGTGACGGCGGCGATCAGCTGGACGTCCGACCGCGACGGGGCGCTCGGCACCGGCGGCACGATCACGCACATGCTGAGCGAGGGCACGCACCAGCTCACGGCGACGGTCGCGGACCGGGGCGGTCTCACCGGCACGGCCACCGTCACCATCCAGGTGGTGACCGGGGTGGTGCTCGAGTTCCCGGCCGTGGCCGACGCCTCGGTCGACGCGGGGCTGCCGACGACGAACTTCGGGACGAGCCCGATCCTCGCGGCCGACGCGAACCTGGTGCGCAACACCTACCTCCGCTTCAACGTCAGCGGGCTCGCCAGCCGCACCATCCTCGGGGCCGCGCTGCGCCTGCAGGTCGACGCGACGGCCGGCGCCGAGAGCGACAGCGGCGGCGTCCTCCACACCATCACCGACGGCACCTGGCAGGAGACCGCCATCACCTTCAACAACCGGCCCGCGGTCGACGGCCCGACGGTGGCGAGCCAGGGGCCGGTGCGGCTCGGGCAGACCGTCGACTTCAACGTCGCCTCGGCGGTCACCGGCGACGGCACCTACAACTTCGCCATCGTCAACAACTCGGCCGACGAGTGCGACTACCGCTCGCGCGAGGGCGGCCCGGCGCCGAAGCTCGTGGTCACGGTGCAGGGGAACCCCCCGACCGTCACGATCAGCTCGCCGGCCGACGGGTCCGTCCGCTTCCGAAACGACACGATCACGCTCGCCGGGCGGGCGAACGATTTGATTGACGGCGACCTGTCGAGCAGCATCCAGTGGACGTCGAGCCGCGATGGCGCCCTCGGCACCGGTGCGACCATCAGCACGAGCACGCTGAGCGTCGGCACGCACGTCATCACCGCCGCGGCAACCGACACGGACGGGCAGCGCGGCCAGGCCCAGGTGAGCATCCGCGTGCGCAACCCCAACGTCGCGCCGGTGGTCACGATCAGCGCGCCGGCCGACGGCGCCTCGGCGCCGGCGGGCACCATGGTGACGCTCGGCGCCACCGCCACCGACGACTTCGACGGCAACGTCACGAGCAAGATCCAGTGGGCGTCGAGCCGCGACGGCGCGCTCGGCGGCGGCGGCACGCGCACCGTCACGCTCTCCGAGGGCAGCCACGTCCTGACCGCGTCGGTCACCGACTCCGACGGTACGACGGGCTCCGCGCAGGTGCGCCTCACGGTGACGGCCACGCCGCCCGTGGTGACGATCACCGGGCCGCCCGACGGCACCACCGTCTTCGCGGGGACGGGCGTCACCTTCAGCGGCACGGCGAACGACGCCACCGACGGCAACCTCTCGGCGTCGCTCCGCTGGACGTCGGACCGCGACGGGCTCATCGGCTCGGGGGGGAGCTTCACGACCACGCGCCTCAGCGCCGGGACGCACGTCATCACCGCGTCGGCAACCGACCGGGGCGGGCTCAGCGGCCAGGCGCTGCGCACGGTCGTCGTCCGGCCGCCGAACACGCCCCCCGCCGTCCAGGTCGTGGCCCCGGCGAACGGCACCTCGCTCATCACCGGGAAGCCGGTGCTCCTCGCCGCCACCGCCGCCGATGCCGAGGACGGCGACCTGAGCGCCGCTCTCCGCTGGACCTCCAGCCGTGACGGCGCCCTCGGGACGGGCGGCGCGCTCGTCGTCCCGAGCCTCTCGGTCGGCAGCCACACGCTCAGCGTCTCCGCCACCGACCGGGACGGGGCCATCACCACGGCTACCGTCACCGTCAACGTCGTGCCGGCCACGATCACCTTCGCCGCGGTGGCCGACACCTACGTCGACTCGAGCACGCCGTCGAGCAACTTCGGCACCGCCACCTCGCTGTGGGCGGACAACTCGCCCACGAAGCAGGCCTTCCTCCGCTTTGCGGTCTCCGGCCTCGGCAACCTGACCGTGCAGCAGGCCAAGCTGCGCATGACCGTCGGCTCGGCGAGCGCGTCGCTGAGCAACTCGGGCGGCTTCGTGCACTCGATCACCAACAACACGTGGTCCGAGGCGACGACGACCTACAACACGCGCCCCGCGGTCGACGGGCCGACGCTCGCGAGCCAGGCGAGCGTGGCGCTCAAGCAGGTGGTCGACTTCGACGTGACCACCGGGGTGCACGGCGACGGCACCTACAACTTCGCGATCGTCACGACGTCGGCGGACGAGGTCATCTACAACAGCCGCGAGGCCTCCAGCGGGCAGCCGCAGCTCATCCTGACGCTCGGCGAGAACCAGACCCCCTACGTGCGCATCACCGCGCCGCCGAGCGGCATGAAGGTCCTCCCGGGCGCGGCCGTCACCCTCACCGGCACGGCCAGCGACGCCGAGAACGGCAACCTCTCGAGCCAGCTCCAGTGGAGCTCGAGCCTCGACGGCCCGCTCGGCACGGGCGCCAGCGTCACGGTGTCGTCGCTGCGCTCCGGCATCCACACGATCACCGCGCGGGTGGCCGACGCGGGCGGGCTGACCGCCCAGGCGCAGATCACGCTCAACGTGCTGAACACACCTGTCGTGCGCATCACGGCGCCCGCCAACGGCGCCGCCTTCTTCGCCGCCGACGGGCCCATCACCTTCACCGGCAGCGCGACCGACGTCGAGGACGGCAACCTGAGCGGCCGGCTCCAGTGGAATTCGGACCGCGACGGCGCGCTGGCGATCGGCGCCACCATCCTCGCCTCCCAGCTCTCGATCGGCACGCACACGATCACCGCCATGGCCATCGACGACGACGGCCTCCACGGCCAGGCGTCGATCCAGGTCCTCGTGCGCGGCCCGAACCAGCCGCCCGAGATCGCGATCACGTCGCCCGCCGACGGCACCTCGGTGCCCGCCGGCACGCCGACGGCGCTTATGGCGACGGTCACCGACGACTTCGATACCAACCTCGCGGGACAGGTGCGCTGGACCTCGGACCGTGACGGTGCGCTCGGCACCGGCCCGCGGACCGTCACCCTGTCGGAAGGCAGCCACATCCTCACCGCAGCCGTGACCGACTCCAACAACGCCCCCGCCTCGGCGCAGGTCCACGTGACCGTCGCGCCGTCGCCGCCCGTGGTCACGATCACGGCGCCCTCCGCGGGCACGCGCGTCTTCGCCGGCACGAACGTCACCTTCAGCGGCACGGCGATCGACGCCACCGACGGGAACCTGACGGCCGGGCTCCGCTGGACCTCGGACCGCGACGGCGCGATCGGCAGCGGCCCGGGCTTCTCGACCAGCCGGCTCTCGATCGGCACGCACGTGATCACGGCCGCCGCCACCGACCGGGGCAGCCTCATCGGTCAGGCGCCGCTGACGGTCATCATCCGCGGCCCGAACGTTCCGCCGGTCGTCAGCATCGTGAAGCCGGCCGACGGCGGCGCGCTCCTCGGCGGCAAGCCGGTGCTACTCAGCGCCGAGGCCACGGACGACGAGGACGGCGACCTGGGCGCCACCATCCAGTGGACCTCGAGCCTCGACGGCGCGCTCGGCAGGGGCGCCCTGATCCTCGTGCCGAGCCTGTCGATCGGCACGCACACGCTGACCGCCGTCGTCACCGACGGCGACGGCGCGACGGCGACGACGAATGTCACGGTGGCCGTCCGGCCCTCGACGCTCATCCTCTCGGCGGTCGCAGACACCTACGTGGATGCCTCCCAGCCGACCGTGAAGCTCGGGACGCAGACCTCCCTGTGGGCGGACGCCTCGCCCGTCAAGCAGGCCTACCTGCGCTTCCAGGTGACCGGCATCGGCAGCCTGGCGCTCCAGTCGGCCCACCTGAAGCTCACGGCCAGCTCGGTGACCGCCGCGCCGAGCCCGTCGGGCGGCGCTCTCCATACCATCACCGACAACACGTGGTCCGAGGCGACGACGACCTACAACAACCGGCCGGCGGTGGACGGCCCGACGCTCGGCACGCAGGGCGCGGTGGCCCTTCGCCAGGTGGTCGACTTCGACGTCAGCACCGCGGTGCGCAGCGACGGCACCTACAACTTCGGTCTGGTCACCACCAACGCCGACGAGGTGATCTACAACAGCCGCGAGGCCTCGAGCGGGCAGCCCCAGCTCTTCCTGACGCTCACGCAGAACCAGACGCCCGCTGTCACCATCACCGCGCCGGCGAGCGGCACCAAGCGCCATCCCGGAGACGCGATCACCTTCACGGGACGCGCGCTCGATGCCGAGAACGGCGATCTGTCGAGCCAGATCCAGTGGCGCTCCGACATCGACGGGCTCCTCGGCACGGGGGCCAGCCTCACCTACTCGATGCTCTCGCCCGGCACGCACACCATCAGCGCGCGCGTGACGGACGCCTCGGGCCTCGCCGCCGAGGCGCACATCACCATCGTCGTGGCACACCCCCCGATGGTGGGGATCGCGGCCCCGCCCGAGGGCTCCGTCTACTACCTGACCGACCTCCCCGTCAGCTTCACGGGGCAGGCGACCGACGTGGAGGACGGCGACCTGAGCGCCCGCATGCAGTGGCGCTCCGACCTGGCTGGCCCGCTCGGCACCGGGGCGGCCATCAGCGCCGACGGCCTCGCCATCGGCCGGCACACGATCACCGCCACGGTCACGGACTCTGACGGCCTCACCGGCGAGGCCACGATCACGATCCGCGTGCGCGGCCCGAACGCGCCGCCCCAGCTCAGCATCACCGCGCCGCACGACGGCGCCGCCGCGCCCGCGGGCACGACGGTGCAGCTCGCCGCGGCCGCCACCGACGACTTCGACGGCGACATCAGCAGCCGGGTCCGTTGGACGTCCGACCGCGACGGCGCGCTCTTCACGGGCGCCTCCCGCGCCCTCCTCCTCTCCGAGGGGAGCCACGTGCTCACCGCGTCCGTCACCGACACCGACGGCGCGTCCGCCTCGGCGCAGGTCCAGGTGACGATCGCGCCGACGCCCCCCGTGGTCACGATCACCGCGCCGCCGACGGGCACGCGCGTCTTCGCGGGCACGAACATCCCCTTCGCCGCCACCGCGATCGATGCCACCGACGGCAACGTCGGCGCGACGCTTCGCTGGCACTCCAACCTCGACGGGCCGATCGGCACGGGTCCCGCGTTCTCCACCTCGCGCCTCAGCGCGGGCACGCACACGGTCACGGCCGTGGCGAACGACAGCGGAGGCCTCCTCGGGCGTGCGCAGACGACCGTCGTCATCCGGCCGCCGGACGCCGCACCCTCGGTCACCATCATCTCGCCCGGGGACGGCGCCGCGCTGCTGGTCGGGAAGCCGGTCGTCCTCGGCGCCACGGCCCTCGACGCGGAGGACGGGGACCTGAGCCCGACCATCCGCTGGACCTCGAGCCGCGACGGCGTCCTCGGCGCCGGCCCGACGGCCCTCCGCCCGTCGCTCTCTGCCGGTACGCACACGCTCACCGCCACCGTCACGGACCTCGACGGCGCCACCGGCAGCGCGAGCATCACCGTGAACGTCGTCCCGGCCACCCTGACCTTCACCCCGGTCGCGGACACCTACGTCGACTCGGGCGCCGCCACCAAGCTGCTCGGCACGGCGACCACGATGCAGGCGGCGAGCTCCCCCGTCCGCCAGGCCTTCCTCCGCTTCCAGGTGAGCGGGGTGGCGCCGCTGAAGGTCCAGCAGGCGCTCGTCCGCCTGACGGTCGGGTCGAGCAGCAGCGACGCGAGCGCCGTCGGCGGCACGCTGCGCACGATCACGAACGGCACCTGGTCGGAGGCGACGACCACCTACAACACCCGCCCCGCGGTGGACGGCGCCGTCCTCTCGACCAAGGGGAAGGTCCTCACCAAGCAGGTGGTCGACTTCGACGCGACTGCGGCGGTCACCGGCGACGGCACGTACAACTTCGCGCTGGTCAGCAGCTCGACCGACTGGGTCACGTACCTGACCCGCGAGTCGTCGACCGGCAAGCCGCAGCTCGTCCTCACGCTCACCCAGAACACGGCGCCGGTGGTCAACATCGCCGCCCCGGCGCCGAACGCCACCGCCAACATCGGCGCGCCCGTGACCTTCACCGGCAGGGCGACGGACGCCGAGAGCGGCGACCTCTCGGCCCAGATCCAGTGGACGTCCAACCTCGACGGCACCCTCGGCACAGGTGCGAGCATCACCGTGGCGCACCTCCAGCCCGGCACGCACACGATCACGGCCCGCGTGACGGACGCGACCGGCCTCGGCGGCCGGGCGCAGATCACGCTCAACGTCGGCCACAAGCCGAGCGTGGCCATCGCCGCGCCGCAGAACCACAGCGTCTTCTACGTCGCCCAGGGGCCCGTCGCCTTGATGGGCAGCGCCAGCGACTTCGAGGACGGCAACCTGAGCAGCCGGCTCCAGTGGAGCTCCGACCGCGACGGGTCGCTCGGCACGGGCGGGAGCATCAGCCGTTCGCTCAGCCTCGGCACGCACACGATCACCGCCGCCGTGACCGACGTCAACGGAAACGTCGGCCAGGCCCAGGCCATCGTGCGGATGCGCGGACCGAACGTCGCGCCGGCCCTCGCCATCACCGCACCGCAGGACAACTCGTCGGCGCCCGCGGACACGGACGTGATCCTCACGGCCACCGCCAACGACGACTTCGACGGCGACATCTCGAGCCAGGTGCAGTGGACGTCGAGCCGCCAGGGCGCGCTGTTCGTCGGCGCGAGCAAGGCGGTGCGGCTGCGCGAGGGCCAGCACACGATCACCGCCTCCGTCACCGACTCCGACGGCGCCACCTC